>Ga0163109_10004572_pt1 | contig 10482 bp, 12 predicted proteins | sample CRUFie1St13metaG_FD_108704 | JGI IMG/M metagenome (GOLD analysis project Ga0163109, IMG submission 108704) | Marine microbial communities from the Costa Rica Dome - CRUD Field 142mm St13 metaG | ecosystem: Environmental > Aquatic > Marine > Oceanic > Photic zone | place: Costa Rica: the Eastern... | reverse complement strand
TTGTACCTTCATGCAGTATTATAGTTTAGCATCCACCATCTCTTCAACTAGATCATCAAAAGAATATTCAAGATCCCAGCCTAAAACATTTTTGAGCTTGGAACAATCACCTCTCAAATCTTTTAACTCAGTGGGGCGATAATATTTTGAGTCGGTGACAACATACTCTTGCCAGTTTAAACCTAGCCTACGAAATACTTTTTCGCAAAGATCAGCCACCGAGTAAGACATGCCAGTGGCACAAACAAAATCATCAGGTGTATCATGTTGAAGCATCATCCACATGGCTCGGACATAATCCTTTGCATGGCCCCAGTCTCTAGTGGCATCTAAGTTTCCTAGAGTTAGTAATTTTTGATTTCCATTTTTAATATTAACGGCAGCATTAACAACTTTGCTGGTGACAAAGTTAGACCCTCGGCGGGGAGATTCATGATTGAACAAGATACCGTTAGAAATAAACATATTATAACTAGATCTGTATACCCTGCATAAGTTGTATGCATAAACCTTAGCACAAGCATACGGACTAACAGGACGCATCAATGTTGTTTCTCGTCGATACCCATCCTCGTCACATTCATTGCCAAACATTTCGGATGATCCTGCCTGATACATTTTTGCCTGTGGGCAAATCAGCCTAACAGCCTCAAGCAAGTTTAGAACTCCATTAGCGTCGGCCATAGTGGTGAAGGCTGGCTGGTCGAAGCTAACTCGCACATGAGATTGTGCAGCAAGATTGTATACCTCATCAGGCTTTGCCCTCTTCAAGATATGCAAAAGAGATGGCATATCTAGCAGATCGCCATAAACTAGATGAACGTCTGGATGATCGAAAATTCCAATTCTATCCAATCTGCTAGTTTGGTTCTCTGGAATAGAATGCCTTCGTAGGAGACCCCATACCTCATAGCCCTTTTCTAGAAGAAGCTCTGCTAGATAGGAACCGTCCTGTCCACTAATACCTGTAATAAAAGCTTTCATAGTTCTTCATACCAAGAGTAAGTCTCTGCTACCCCTCGCTCAAACGGGGTAAACTCAAACTCTGGGCACAGCTTTAGGAACTTGGCGTTGCTACCGTCCTTTCTATACTGTCCATCGAGCTTACCGTTGAAGAAGGTATTGACCTCTTTCCCTATTATAGATGAAATCGTATTCACCATGGACTCGATGCTTAAGTTTTCCTGCGGAGCCACGATCAAAGGATCAGCAGTATGATGGCGCTCCAACAGGAGAGGAATAGCTCTGCACAAATCGTCAACATATAGCTGCTGCCTCAGAGGTTTTCCTGTCCCCCAAAACTCTACATCCCCATCTGACTCATGAATCTTACGAATTGCCGCCGCTACAAAGTGAGAAGTCTCTAGATCAAAGTTATCTTCTGGTCCATACAGATTGGAGGGGCAGAAGCAAGAGTAATCTAAACCATATTGTTTTCTCAGAGAATTGATATGCACCCATAGCATTCTCTTAGTGAACCCGTATGCCATGTTGGTTTCAGCAGGTGCGCCATCCAAAAAGTTTGATTCATCAAAAGGATAAGAGGAAACTTCATTAGGAAAGGCACAAGTGCTCAACGCTGCTAAGAGTCTGGGCACTTCCGCCCTTCTGCAAGCATCAACAACATTCATGTTCATGACTGCATTGTGTTCAAAAAATTCAGCAGGATGATTAGCATTGTCCTTAATACCTCCAACAAGAGCAGCTAGATGAACAACTGCATCAGGCTTCTCTCTACTGATAAATTTATGTGTCTGGTTCTTACTAAACAAATTTACATCGTTTGATCCGATGTAGATCCAATCTGGTTTGATCTTCTGTAGCCTCGTTCCTACAAATCCAGTGCCACCAGTAACAATTACTTTCATCCGTTGATTACCTCACATACAGCTTTAATGTCGTCCTCTGACAAAAGGTGATGATTCGGCAGGTACATGCCATACTTTCTCACGATCTCAGCATTAGGAAGCTCCTCCTCGCCGTACTTTTTCACATAGAATGGCTGCTTACCCATTGACCCACAAATCAAAGGTCTGCACTCAATATCTTTAGCCATGAGGGCTTTTGCAATATCATCTCTGCGCTCCGAAAGGATGGGAAATGCAAAGTTGGAAGTAAACGCTTCATCGTTAGGTCTACGGTATTCGTCTACAAGATAACTGTTATACCAATTGAAGTTTCTCCATCTATTCATGCACACCTCGTTAAGCTTCTCTAGCTGCCGAAGTCCTAGGAAAGCTTGAAGATCTGTAGATCGTAGATTGTACCCTGCATGAAAAAATGTGTAAAATGCATCAAACTCTGAGATATCCCACCGCTCACAATGAACTTTCTGATCTTCTTCACTCCAATCTCTGCACCAGCCATGACTACGAACTGATTTCATAATTTTATCATAGCGGCCATCATTAGTGCATACCATCCCTCCCTCAATTGTTGAGATGTGATGCCCAAAGTAAGTAGAGAATGTTGACATCGCTCCAAACGTACCTAACTTCCTACCATCAGGCATAGCAGAGCCCAATGACTCGCAGCAGTCCTCCAGAAGGATCACCTTATTATTTTTGCAAATACTAACAATTCTGTCCATTCTGGGTAGTAATCCCAAAACAGAAACTAGAATCGCGGCTTTGGGCCTAAGCCTAACATTAATATTACCTTTCTCCCTAACCACTCCATCTGTGATAATGCTCTCAAAGTGATCTAGATCAACTGAAAAGTCCTCTAGATTACAATCACAAAGGATAGGAATAAGTCCTAGCTGCATGACAGGTGCTAGATCGGTTGCCCAAGAAAGAGCGGGAACAATCACCGCGTCCCCTGGTTCCAGATCTCCAGCCTCCATGAGCGTTGAAAGCATAAGAAGGTTTGCCGATGATCCTGAGTTTACAAATGTTGCATACTGGGTGCCGATCCAGTCTGCCCACTTGTTTTCAAATTCTACCGTCAGTTTGCCTTTCGTAAGTCTGGGGAACCCAGTTATCCAATCGGCCAAAGCAAGCATGTCTTGCTCGTCAATTGTTGCTTCGGCTAGATGTATGGTCATAGTTTTATCCAATCCTTGCAATATATGTCTTTAGTTTCTAAAGGCTTGCCCTTTCCAAACCAAACCTTTGGAGCAATCACTTTTTTATATGGATTGTCGTTCAGCCATGCTCCCCACCAACTGAACGAGCTATTGGCAATAATGTTATAGTCACAAGAAGCCATAAGTTGGAGATCTCTTGCAGCGGAGTTTTCTTCTGAATACATAACCCTTGGACCTTTGATATTCTCTTTACACCACTCAATATCGTCTGAAAATACTAAGAAAGAGCTATCTTCAAACATAGCCATCGATTTCTCGTAATAGTCTAATGTGCATAGAGGGTGGTGATCTTGCAGATTTGTATAATCTCCTCGCCTTACATGTACAGCGACTACACCTTCTTCCAGAGGGTCTATAAATTGCTTAAACGTAAACTCTTTTCTTACATCTTCGGAAAACTGTTTAAAGTATTTCTCTGACTGAAAATATCCAGAGAGGGTTAGTCCATCTCTTTCAGGAATTGGTGTATATTCAAAAGTGGGTTCTTGGTAAACGTACTCTGTACAAATTTTATTCTTAAAGGCTGTCAAATCAAATATGTCAAACAAGTTGGGCTCATTCTCTGGGAACCCACAATCCACACCTAATCTTTTACTGGCAGCAAATGTAGCAGCATATTGAAACATTTGGTTACCCAGCCAGCCAAAATACCCTGGACGAAATCTAATCATCTTGATTGTATAATCCTAAAATATCTTTTGTAGAAAGATCTTTTAGTGAATAATTCCCCAAAGGCTCAGAGGAATACATGGGACAGTAATACTTGTGCGTGTTTTTTGGTCCTGGCATGTCCTTGAAGTAATAGTGTGTGGCTTGGGATTTTCTAGTCCTACTAGAATCTTTTAGGGGCGTACCTCCATGTAGTAAGTTCGCTTGCCAAATTACAGCGTGACCCGCAGGACCGACAAACTTATCAACTGGTAGGTTTGAAGCTTCAATGAGAGCTTTTACATACTCCTCATAGGTATCATATTTCTCCTGCTCTTCTCCACCAGCGTTATGCTCATATTTCGGTGGATTCATATTCAGTTTGTGAAACTCAAGAATTGGAAGCTTATGACTACCTCGCACATACTGGAGGGTTCCGTTATCCTCATCCATGTCCTCAAAAGCAACCCAAACGCCACACATCCAGTTATTAGGCACAGTATGGAAGTGCAAAGTATCACTATGCACATCTTGTTCAGAAGCTGTTACAAAGTTAATAGTCTGGAAGGGGATAGGATCTCTACGATATAATAGTTTCAGAGTATCCATAACCTTCTTGTGAGCAGCAACGGCTCTAACTTCTTTACTGTGCTTCCAAGCTTCAAAGTATCGTATAGTTTGAGGGTTATAAAAATACGAACCTTTAGGGCAAGCATCTAAGCTCTCTACTAATTGATTGCAAAACTTATCATCAAGACTTAAATCAATGATAACATATCCATCCCTATGGTAGCGTAAACACAGATCTTTTTCATCATCAGAAAGAGTATTATCATTCTCAATTAATTTTTCAGAGAAAGGAGAACATAGCCAAGGAAAACTTGTAATCTCTGGGTTTTGTAAAAAATCATCCTTAGTGTAGAGGGGTTTATGAAGTTCCTCACGCATTAGACCACTCCTCTGCTTTATCTAAGATAACCTGCTTATTCCTATCTTTATACTTGGTTAGAGGAGTACCAAGCCAAAGCTCATACTCTTTCGCTTTATGATTTTTGTTAACAAAAGATTTAGCTCCGAATACCGTGCCCTCTGGAATTATGGTATCAGGCATGACAATAACATCTGAGCATGTACCTGCATACTTTTCAAATACAATGTCCCCTTCGTATACTTTATTATGGCCCCACCAGTCATTAACAGGCCCATAGTCTCCTAAAAAATCTTCTGAGGCGGTGATAAGTTTACACCCATATGCTACGAAGTTCCACCCTTTCAAGTGAATTGTTTTTCTTCCTACTAGAGTATTATGAGAACATATTTGAATATTGTCTCCGCAAACTAAACCCCCTCCAATATAAGTAAATGGATCAATTCTAACATTATTACCTAACTCTACCAAATCAGGACGAGCAAACATTACATTATGCCCAATGAGAACATTCTCCCCACATGATTTGAATTGTTTTTTTATTTCTTCATTCCATCCTAGCATGTAAGATCCTCCCAGTAGTTACCTACTGACATTTCCATCTTATTAGATGTTGAGATCTGATTAGTATCTTTGTAGTTGATCTTAGGCAAAACTCTAAAATCAATACTGACTCGACACACATCAGAGTCATTAACCTTATTACCGTGTTTCAAGTTAGCGCCATCCCACACCCAAAACTCTCCGTAGTCTGCTTCCATTGGTTTGTAATCAGCCTTTCCTGCCTCAGACTCAACCCAAATAGTGCTATTTCCTTTAGCTTGTGTAAGTGGTAAAAAGATATTTACTTCATCAGAGACATGACTATATTCCTTATCACAGTGAAACGCTGCCACTGCGATATTCTGGGGCTGATGCACTCTGAAAGTAGGAATTTTTTGGCACAGCATAGGCTCATCAAACAAAGGAAAAATTACTTCCTTCAAGAAGGACTCATAAATTTTATAAAAATCAGTCGAGGCACCCTCATAAAAAGTTTTATGGTAATCAGTATTTTGATCAGTCTCCACATCGTCCAAGAGATTATACACCTTCGCCTCTGACCATTGTTTATGAATTAAAGACAGATCTCTCACCCCGAAAAGCCTTTTAATCTCTTCTGCGAAGCAATACTTTTTAATATCATATCTATACTTTTTCATCACCAGCCCTCCTTAATACAATCAACGATATATTTTCTATCCTCATCTGTTACCCACCACCCGTTAGGGATGCAGATCATATCTTGAGTTAGCTTCTCAAGATTGGGTAGTAGTGTTTTATACTCTGCGACACAGCTATGCTTATCATTCCTCTCATGAACTCTGCTCACCATGATGCCGCGATTATTCATATGACGCATGAAAGCATCTCTATTCTTAACTTTGATGGTATAAATCCAATCAGCAGAGTATGCTTTGGGATTTCTCTTCAAAAGAGTGACTCCATCAACACCCTGCAACTCTTTCTGATAATACTCAGCATTATCATGATGCTTCTCAACAACTTTTAAGGCATGAGGAAAGTTATGGATTCCGATGGTCGCATTGATGTCATTCATATGGAATTTATATCCCCACTCAGGAATGTCTTCCTCACATCGGAAATCTTTAGAGTTAGTCTCTCTATCAATCCCATACCAGCGCAGCAATTTTGCCCTTTTAAATAGTTCTTGGTGAGGTAGCATCAACATACCTCCATCTCCAGTAGTGAAGTGTTTGATCGCTTGGAAACTATAAAATGCTAGGTTGCCATGGTTCCCCAAAAACTCCCCATTGAACTTGCTTCCAAAGGAATGGGCGCAGTCCTCAATGATAGCTGGCTTGAATCCATACAACTCCTTTGCATTACTTTGAATTTTCTTTAGACGATCCAAGTCCACTGGGTTACCGCCCCAATGAACGACAAGAATAACCTTTGTTTTTTCAGAAATCTTTCTCTCAAGATCATCTAAGTCCATGTTGCAAGTCTCTGGATCAACATCCACCCACTTTATTTTATAATTATTTGCTAGGGCGGGCCAGTTAGTGGCTGTGCATGTCAAAGGCGTAACTAAAATCTCATCGCCCTCCTCTATTCCAGGCCAATCACCATGAGGCTTCTTTAGTAATCGTAAAGCTAGGTGATCCGCTGAAGTTGCTGCATTGGTTGTCACCAGCAGCAGGTTTTGGAAGTGCCTTTTAAGGAGTAACTCAAATTCTTTAACCCTCTCACCCTCTCCAATAAAACCAGACATCAGAACCTTATTAAGAGGTTCAAGTACATCTTCACTCATGGAAACTTTAAATAGCGGAATCATTTTACAGTATCACTTTTGTATTTCTGATTTAAGAAGGCAGGTTCACTAACCTTCTCTTCCACGGGAATCTCATTGCTCAATGCACCTTGTCTAACTCTAATGCTAATTAATGGATCTTCGCTCTGTATTATAGCGTGTGGTCCCCATGTTTTCCAAAATCTATAATATAAATCTACATCATTTAGCCACCGTAAGCTCTCATCTAAACGCAATTCAGTATTTCTCCAAGCGACAGATGCGGGGCCACCAATGTAATTCAAACCTTTTAAAAGATCTTGTGGATAACTAGGGCTATTCCTTGGAAAATTACCTTCATAAGAATAGTATGAGTCTTCCGCATCTTTTTGACAGATAGACTTAAATGCACACCAACCATGAGTTTCTAAAGTATCAACAATTAGTCTGACAGCTTCATCACTAAAAAACTTATCGTCCTGGGGGAGGCTCTTTATGTAATCTCCAGTGCTCTTATCCCATGCGTTGTTCGTATTTGCCACTCCACTATGTCCTGCCCCCCTGGTGCATCTGTAGTAGCTAACTTTGATATCTTCCCTGAACGGGAAATTATCTACAAAGTTTTTAACTTCATCATCAGTTGAATTATCAGAAATGACAATCTCTATATTGTCGTAAGTTTGCGAATTGATAGAGGATAAGTTTTCTTCTAAGTATAGGAGAGAGTTATCTCCCAAATTATAAGTTGGGACTAGAATTGATATTAGTTTATTTGTTTGTGTTGTCATAATCATTTATACTTCTAAAGTAAAATTAGTAAACTGCGGGAGATCCTCTTGATAAACCATGGGCTTATTAGGTGTCACCACAACCGCTTTTGTTTGTAGCCGTGCCATTCCCAAATCAAAAGGAGTAGGTATTGCCATACATTCTTTAATCACTTCTTTAACTGTCTGAATAACTTTATCATTTAAGTACAGAATAGCATGGGTAGAACACATGTTATAAACCCTTTTAAAGTTTTCATCATGCTGCGATCCTATGACCACACCATGATAAGACCTACTCATGTCAGGTCTAACATACCCCCAGTTAGAAACTCCTAGATAAACAAGATCGGCATCGTCAGGAACCTCTAAAACAGAATACCAGTCTTCCGTAGGGACTACATCATCCTCCAAAACTAGGACCGGGGCACTAACACTATCTAATAAATTGTAGTGCGACTGAGCGCACCCTAAGGCGCCCTGTGTGGAAGTTGTACCTGTAACTCCCTCGTAAGCAGTAGCTCTAAATCTTTTAGGAGTCAGCCCTAACGCACAAAGTCTAGACGAAACCTGTATCAACCTGTCAGGCTGGCTATCCATATTAATTATATGACTCGGTACTTCTTTAAGATTTAAATTCTTCATAACTTCTTCCTGAGTGTGGCGTTGACATGTAGTATTGCTTTCCGTAAATAGGAGACTTCTCGCTTTGATCAAACCCTGAGTAATGCTTAGGAATAAAGTAGTGGCTGGGGAACACTCTTAGCTTCTCATAGTCTTTTCCATAATGAGTTAAGAGCATTGGCCCTAATACAGTCCACGAAGACTTCGGAGGCATCTGCCTTAGGCTCTCTACCGGCAGTTGCGAAATATGTTGAATGATGGTCCTTAGTAATGGATTCTCTACAGAAGACCCCAAATACCCGTTAGCCATCAAGCCTTGCCTGACGAACTCATTTTCCCAGCAGCAAAATATATCATTGTCTACGAAATCATCTCCCAATGGTTTCACACATTCGGAGTCCGCATCAATGAAGAACCCCCCACGGTTAAATAGTAATTCATATCTGAGTATGTCGGCTTTCCCAGCTAACTCCTCTACGGCATCAAATTGAGCTTGGTTTCTTATCTTAGGCATATTCTCTTCAGTCCATACCTTATGCTCCCAGTCAGGATTCATATTTTTCCAAGTATCCATTAATGGGTCTGGCCGAATTGATTGGTCCCCCAGCCAGATTTGGTGGATAACCTTAGGAATCATTGCCCTCTCCCATTAACTGTTTCAATACCACCCTCCTTGCCTGCCATGTGTGGTCTTACATGATACAGGGCTTGGCCAAACCAGCCAATCTTATAACCCTTTTGAGCACAGGCTTGAACATGTAGTAAGTCGGTAAGGTGTGCAACATCTTGTGGGACCGTGTTGATAAACGGGATAGTTTCAAAAATATGGGTCTTGTAAGTTGGCATGGCCACATTACCCTCACTCAGTCCTCGCTCTGGGAAGATAGCTAGATCTGTTCCACGATAAGTTTCTTCACCGCTGCTGGTGTCCGTCAGTCGCACCTGTCGATTAAATCTAACACCTGCTATCCACACATCTACCACGGGGTGTGCGTTAATTGTTTTTCGGATTACATCTCCAGCGCCAGGAATGAATACGTCATCATCATCTAAGAAAGTTACGTATTCTGTGTTAGCCATTGCCGCTCCAACATTAGCAGCCATGCCTCCATACATTCCCCACCTCTTTCCCAGCTTAATAAACTTCTCACCAAAGGCATGACAGTTAACTCCATCACTAATCACTATAGGATCAAAGCCCTCTCTTTTGGCGGAATGTATCGCAGCCTTAAGAGTCTTTCTACCGATGGTTTTGATTACTACAGTTGTATCACTCATGGAACTCCCACTCTGTGTTAAAATTAATTTTGCCAGACTTATCTTTATCTCTGCTGCTGACAAGACCGATGGCCTCTTGGTAAAGTTCCATCCTGTGTTTTACAACCTTGTTGAGATCAAAATACTGCTCGGTAATCTTATGCAAGTTCTCTCCCATCTCTGCCACATGCTTAGGGTTTTTGACACAATGCACCAGGATCTTTGCCCACTCTTTTGCTGGGGCATTGGCAGGCAATAAATATCCTGTTTTACCATTAACAATTGTCTCATCATAGCAACCAACATCGGATGCAATTAACGGAGCCTTATATCGACCGCACTCAGCAACTTTGATTTCAGACTTTGAATCATTGAATGCATTCATTTGAAGAGGAGCAATAGACAGATCTATGTTTGAGTAAATACCTCCATAGCTATCGGGGGGTAACGCATTGTAAATCTGCCAGTTGGGCTGGCCTTTGAAGCCCTTAAGAAGCATCCTTTTGTAGTTCTCCCAGACCTCATGCTGCCACTCCTTCTCTTGTCCAGGGTTCCTCGTAGGAGCCCCGTAGAAGCCCCAGGAGCAGTTCTCACGGCCTGCACGCTGGTTTACCATGCTAGGCACCCCGATGAACTCTTTCACGTCCTCTTCGTGGTGGATGCCTCCAGCCCAGCCAATGCGTACTAGCTTCTTTTTAGGCTTTGGAATCTTTGGTACATTCCAACACGGTAAGTTATAATCAATTGCATTCTTTACAATCGCTAAAACGCCCCCACAGTAAGGCTTAACTCTTTCCGCGAACTTTCTTTGCGTTACAGTTACGAGGTCTGAGTTATTGTAGATGAACTTAGTAATCTCTTCTAAGTTTCTCTCTTT
>Ga0163109_10004571_pt1 | contig 10484 bp, 9 predicted proteins | sample CRUFie1St13metaG_FD_108704 | JGI IMG/M metagenome (GOLD analysis project Ga0163109, IMG submission 108704) | Marine microbial communities from the Costa Rica Dome - CRUD Field 142mm St13 metaG | ecosystem: Environmental > Aquatic > Marine > Oceanic > Photic zone | place: Costa Rica: the Eastern... | reverse complement strand
TTTTCTACAGAAAACTTCGGCACGACTGTAGACTACGCTAACCCCTCCACGCCCCTGGAAATCAATGGCGTCCTCTACGCCAACATCGCCAACACCCGTAACGTAGTGGCCCTCGATGCCACCAGCGGACAGGTGCTGTGGCTGTATCGCTACGATGAAGGTGACCGCTACGATGAAGCGCCTCGCAAGGGGCCAGGCCGGGGTGTCGCATTTTACAGCAAAGGTGACAAGCAGCGAGTAATAGACATTTCTCCGGGTTACCAGATGGTTTCGCTGGATGCTGAAACCGGGATACCTGACGCGCAGTTTGGTGAGAACGGCATTGTCGATCTCTATCAGGGCTTGCGTAATGCGGATGATCCCCGCTATCCGTACCCTGACATTGGCATCTCGGCGCCGCCGTTTGTGATTAATGACGTCATCGTAGTCGGCGCGGCCCATCGCACAGGCGGAAGGCCCCGATCAAAGTTCAATACCAAAGGGGATATCCGCGGCTTTGACGTTCATACCGGCGAGCTGCTCTGGACGTTTCACACGATCCCGGAAGCAGGCGAATATGGCTATGAATCCTGGCTGAGCGGAAACGACGTCACCGGCAATTCCGGGGTATGGGCCCCGATTTCAGGAGATCCTGAACTGGGACATGTTTACCTCCCCGTCGAGGACCCTACCGGTGACTACTACGGCGGCGATCGCCACGGTGACAATCTGTTTTCCAGCGGGATAGTCGCGCTGGATGTCCAAACCGGTGAACGGAAGTGGCATTATCAGTTCATCCATCATGACATCTGGGATTGGGACGTGCCCAACGCCCCTATTATCGCGGACCTACCGAATGGCCGGAAAATTGTCATGTCAGTCACCAAGCAGGCCTGGATCTATGCCTTTGACCGGCTCACCGGCGAACCGATCTGGCCCATTGTAGAACGGCCTGTCCCTCAGGGTGATGTGCCCGGAGAGTGGTATTCGCCCACCCAGCCTTTTCCCACACGGCCGGCAGCATTCGATCGCCAGGGCGTCACTGAGGACGATCTGATTGACTATACGCCCGAGTTAAGGGCAATGGCACTGGAAGCGGTACAGGATTTTCGGCTCAGCAGGACCATTTTTACGCCACCGTCGCTCCAGGATCATCCCGACGGTACCCGCGGCTTGCTGAGTCTGCCCTCATCAACCGGTGGCGCCAACTGGGAACACTCAGCATTCGACCCGGAAACCGGCATTGTTTACGTCCCTTCGAGAACCCAGCTTCAGGTTCTCGCTCTGGCGAAGAACCCCGATTCTGACATCGACCTGAGTCAGGGGTTTGGCGTACGCGCGCCCCGGGTTCAGGGCTTGGAAATTGTCAAACCGCCCTACGGACGGATCACTGCAATCGATATGAACAGCGGTGAACATCTGTGGTGGATAGCCAACGCCGATACCCCGGAGCGCATCAAAAACCACCCTCTGCTCGAGGGCATTGATGTTCCCCGGACAGGTATCCCGACCCGATCTGGCGTGTTACTCACCAAAACACTGCTGTTTGTCGGCGAAGGCACGGGCGGAGCCGGGGCCAGCCCTATTTTTCGCGCAGTCAACAAAACCACGGGTGAGATACTCTTTGAACTGGACCTGCCGGACAATCAGACGGGTCTGCCATTCACCTATGAGCATGATGGCAAGCAATACCTGGCGATGTTCGTTGGCGGCAGCGGTAATCCCGCGCAGCTGGTCGCTTACGCACTGCCCTGATTCCCGCTCGGAGGCCTGTAATCAGAACTCTGAGTCGGTGGCCGAACTCCAACCAACCGGAATCGGCTGATGCGGTCGAAAGTCGCCCCAACATGCCATGCCAGCACTCTGTCCGGCACCCTTTAAGGGTGCCGGACAGCAGATTGAAAATCCCCAGCAGCAGTCGTATGTTTGCGGCATGTCCCTGCCAATGAGCCACGACGAGCCTCTACGCATCCAATCCCTTGGTCAGGAACTCATGCGTCTCACAGTGGGCGGCCTGTTCACCCTCGGCCTGGGTGCACTCTGGCTGGCAGCCGTCTGGGGAACTCCAGCTTCGCTGCATTGGCTGGCACAGAGTACCGTGCTGTGGCTGTTCATCTATTTTCAAACTGCCAGACGCCTGACCCTGAACCGCGCAGAGCCGCAATCTCCTCTCTATGCCCGACTGGGCTGGGGCAACCGCCTGACGCTTCTGCGCTCCTGGCTGATCGCGGCAACCGGGGGTTTTCTGTTTCAAGCCTGGCCAGAAGGAGCGTGGTTAGCCTGGCTACCGGGCATGATTTATTTTTTTGGCGCTGTGCTGGACCGAGTCGATGGCTTCGTTGCGCGACGGACAGGACAAATGAGTCAGCTGGGCAATGAACTGGACACGGTTTCAGATGCGCTCGGCCTGGCGGTCGCTGCCGGCCTGGCGTGGAGCTATGGTCAGGTTCACTGGTCCTATCTGCTCATGGGTGCTGCCTACTATCTGTTTCATGCGGGTCTTTCAGTCAGACGCATGCGCGGTCTGCCCATCTATCCTTTGCCTCCTGCCATGCATCGCCGGGCATGGGCCGGATTTCAAATGGGCTATCTCGTGGTGGCACTGTGGCCCTTGTTTTACCCACCGGTTACCCGAATAGCAGGATTTGCTTTTATGCTGCCGACACTGACAGGCTTTGTTATTGACTGGCTGGTAGTAAGTGGTCGCCTAGAAAGAGATGCAGAAGTCACTCGTCTCCGATTCGACCGACTGACTCTGTTCAGTCATGCCGTCCTGCAACCGGGATTGCGGTTAGCGATCGTTACGCTACTTGCCTTTACTCTGTGGCGAGCCGGGTTCCCGCCTGTGGTCATCGGAGGTGCAGTCTGGCCAAGCATCATTTTGCTGGGCTACTTTGCGCTGGCCGGCACGATGGTCTTACTGGGCATAGCCGGGCGCTATTTTTGCCTGCTTCTGATCGGACTTCTTGGCTGGTTTTATATTTCAAACCCGATGGACGGCGCGGACACTGTACTGTTCTGCTGCGTTGTGTGGTCCATGCTGCTCGGCAGTGGCAAGTTCTGTCTGTGGCAAGAAGACAGTCACTGGATCAATCGGTACGACGGCGCTTGAAACATTCCACCACCATCATCGCCACGCTCACCTGGTTGGCCTCCGCGATGCTGGCGGGCTACATTTTTTCCCGACTGCCCCTGTCAGATTTCCTGATCGCCATCGCATCACTGCAACTAACAGACTGGGCTGTCTGGATCAGTCTCAATCTGATCGTGCTAGTTCTTCTGGCCACGCGCTGGCGCATTCTGACCCGCGCCTTGGGTCTCGGTATCAGCCTCCTGCAGATTCTGGGAGTCCGTCAGGCAGGGGCTCTGATCAGTTTTGTTACTCCCGGACCTCAGTTCGGCGGCGAACCGCTTCAGGTGCTATGGCTATGGCGTCGCTATCGTGTTCCAGGACCGACGGCGCTGCTGGCAGTTGGTCTCGACCGGTTCTTTGAGCTGCTTGTGAATTTCAGCGTTCTGCTCGTTGCCGCCCTGTTATTGCTTGGCTCCGGGGCAACCCCCGGTATGGACTGGAGTCTCCTTTCCGTAGGTTTGTTCGGCATTATGCTGTTGATGGTCGGTGCGGTTTCGGTGCTCGTAGTCAGGCCCATGTGGCTACGGCGGTTTGTCCGAAATCAGGTTGGACACTGGCAACAACATCCTCGCCTCAAGAGACTCGGCGAACACCGGGCTGAGATTAGCCAGCAACTTCACAGACTGACTGCAGACCGTCGCAGCGCCCTGGGCTTCGCGATGCTCGCCTCCTGTCTGGCCTGGGCAGGCATGATTGTCGAGTTCTGGTTTCTTCTGGGTCTCGCGCAGGTGCCGTTCGACGTCACGGACTTTATCCTGCTTTTTACCGTGATGCGCCTGGCCTTTCTGCTGCCTTTGCCGGGCGGCATCGGTTCGTTAGAAGCGGGTTTGTTCTGGTCATTTCAGGCTCTGGGGCTACCACTGAGCATGGCAGCCAGTACGGTAGTATTGATGCGGGCGCGCGATCTAAGCTTGCTGCTCAGTGGTGCATTCGTCCTGCCCACTCTGAATTCTAGATCGATTGATTAATAATCTTTGCCATAGGCGGCCCAGCAAGTCGCGTTTTCCCAAATTCGGATGGTGAATCGCCCGGTGCCGGGAGGTGCAATGCCAGAGAGCATCTTTTCACAGACGATGCGACTGAAGTGCTCGATACTCGGGTTCAGGCCAGAAAATTCCGGCAGGTCGTTCAGCATGCTGTCACCAAAATAATCCACTACCGCCTGCAGCTCTTCTTCTATCTTAACAATATCGACAAGGTAACCATGCTGGTCCAGCTGTGCCGACTCCAGTCTGACTTCTACCTCATAATGGTGGGAATGGGGCTCATTTTCCGCGCCCCAGTCACCCCCGATCAGATAATGCTGAGCGATGAGATCCCGCTTTACTGACACTGTGTACATCAAAGATTCCTCGATTGGTAAGTTGTGTATCGGCCCGTCACAACGGGTCGGCGTTTTGCTTGACAGAGGACAACGGCAACGCTGACCTGTTCAGGACTGCAACCTGAATTCACGGTCGGTGGTCTGTCTGATCAAGGGTCATAGTCGAAGACTACCTGCAAGGCTTCCCCGGCGTTCTTGTCGAGTAACTCGTAGGCTTGCCCGGCAGACGCCAGTGAGAATCGATGAGAAATAAACTGTTCTGGCTGACATCGCCTGATCATTTCCCAGGCAACCTCAAACCGCCTCTCCGGATCCCACCGGCCGCTGTTTTCAGGCGCGATAGAGCTCACCTGAGACGAGACAATCTGCATTCGATTGCGATGAAAGCGCTCGCCCAGATTGATTGCAGCACGCTTGGTGCCGTACCAGCTTCCGACCACAATCCGCCCCGCATAGCCGCACAAATCAATCGCCAGATTAAGCGCCTCAGGAGAGCCGGACACTTCGATGATCAGATCCGCGCCCCCGTACTGTTCATTCGGGCGCAGGACGTTGTGAAGTTCAGCCAGTTCGCCCGGCTGATTGATATCAAACACCCGGTTAACGCCAATCTGTTCAGCCCAGCGCTGTCGGTCAGCGATACTTTCCACCGCAAACAGGCCGGCGAGCGGAAACTGGGCAAGCAGCCCGGACGTCAACAGACCGACGATACCCTGCCCGACAATCAGCACCCGTTCACCCACCTTAGGCGAGGCATCCAGCAGGAAATTAACGGCTGTTTCCATATTCGCCAGAAAGACTGCAGCATAGGGATCGATATCCGCTGGCACCGGAATCAGCGCCGCTGGGCTGGCAACAAAACTGCTGCAATGAGGCTGAAACGAGAATACCGTTTTACCAAACCAGTCCGGTTCAACGTCTTCCCCAATTGCTTCAACCTTTCCGACGCAGGCATAACCATACTGAAGCGGATACTGCACGGCCTGACTGGACAGCGCCTCAATACTTTCATCCAGAGCCAAAGAATCAGGAAGCTGATTAAGGAACACCAGCATCTCAGTCCCGGCGCTAATGGCTGAGCAGACATTTCTCACCAGCACATTGCGAGGTCCGGAGACTTCCAATTTTTTCTCTCTCACCTCAACCGAGTGTGGGCCGGTAAACCAGAGCTGTTGTGACTTCATGACGATTGTCCGCCGTATTGAAGGTCCCCCCAGATCACAACGTCATCACCGGCCTGACAGGAATGAACCGACGTAATGCTGGGGGAATTCCTATCGCCACCGGCCAGCAGTTCATCAACCGCTTTGTAACCGCCCACCAGCTTTGGTGACAGTGTCAGCACCAGAGCATCAACCAGCTCTGCCTTGAGGAAGGAGGTGATGACCGCTGCTCCGCCTTCGACCATCAGGGAACGGATGCCGCGCTCCCTGAGCAGCGCCATCGCTCGGGGCAGGGGAACCTCCGCGTCATCGTTGCCAGCCTCGTCCAGCCGGATCACGATTGCCTCAGGGCTCAAAGCCTCACTCAGCCCGTTTACGGTCAAGATCCAGCAACGTTTATCAGGATGGTGGCAAACTTTTGCACTCGCTGGCGTGCGGAGCTGGCTGTCCAGCACGATAGGCTGGGGATTGTCTCCCTCCCACTCTCGTGCGGTCAGCTGTGGATCATCGCTCAGCACGGTTCCGATACCCACTAAGATGCCATCGTGCAGGCTGCGAAGCTGATGGGTAAGGCGAGTCGCCTCTGCCCCGCTAAAACAGAGCGTCTCTCCAGACCGGGTAGTGATGCTGCCGTCCCAGCTCTGAGCATAAGTCAGCGTGATAAAAGGTCTGTCAGAAGAAGAGAAGGCCGCTTTGCGCTCACGCAACCAGTTTTCAACCTGCTCATTCAGGCTCATGAATTCCTTCAGCGAGCGGAGCTGCCTCGTCGGGCACATTCAGCAGGTGGTTCATCCGCTTGACTTTGGTAATCAGATAATCCGAATTGTCCGCGTTGATAAAATCTTTCAGCTCCACCCGCTCACTTACTGCTATACCGTCAGCCTCCAGCGCTGAAATCTTGTCAGGATTGTTGGTAATCAGTCGCACCGAGTGGATGTTCATATCTTTCAGAATGAGCGTCGCCAGTATGTAACTGCGCTCATCGGCTGCATGACCAAGCAGCAAGTTGGCGTCAACCGTATCATGCCCTTTGTCCTGCAGATTATAGGCATGTATTTTCTGTAGCAGACCGATTCCCCGTCCTTCCTGTCGCAGGTAAATGAGCAGGCCGCCGCCCTGTTCTGCAATCATGCGCAACGAATGATCAAGCTGTTCGCCACAATCACAGCGCCGCGAACCAAAGATGTCTCCGGTCAGACACTCAGAATGTACACGCACCAACACGTCAGATTTGTGCGAGATGTCACCCATGTGAAAAGTCAGATGAGCTTTGTCATCAAGGCTGTTCTCGTAGTAGCCAAGCGTGAATTTTCCGTACTCCGTCGGGATACGCGCTTCAGACACTCTTTTTACAGTCGGCTTAGTCATGGTCGCTTATTCTACGTGTAAATCTCGTCAGCTTCAAAATTCTGCATTGCAGGCCTTTAAGATAGGGTCAAGTGTCGCTGTATAGCTTTTTTATTTTCGTATGGCTTCGAATTCGAAACGTAATGTGACTTCATCTCCGACCATGTTATTGGACACACCATAATCCATGCCCCACTGACTACGAAGAATGGCAGCACTGGCTGATATGCCCAGAGTTTCCTTACGGTGCCCAAACGGATAAATCGCCTGTTTATTTACCAAAACTTTAAGCTCTACCGGATGAGTTTCATCAAGCATCGTCAGATTGCCGCGCAAGACTCCGTCAGCAGCAAGATACTCCGACACCTCAAAGACAATCAGAGCATGCCGTCTGGCGTTCAGAAAATCCCTTCCCTTGAGATGATTGTCACGGGCATCGTGATTGCTGAACAAACTGTCTGAGACAATTTCAACATGCCCGCTGCTTAGTACATCTGTCTCGGGATCAAATCGGAACTGGCCCGAACCCTCCAGAAAAAACCCCAGCTGCTGCTGGTAACCAATGTGTTCAGCCTCGAAGGCTATAGAAAAATGATCCGGGTCTATTTGCCAGTCCGCTGCTTCAGCAGAGGCGCCTGCGGCAAACCAGGCCTGCGCGCATCCCGCCAGCCAAATCGCAAGCGAACGGTGCGAGAAAATGATCGACATCACGACTCCTTCGTGGACGGACCGACCCGATTTGCCGGCGACTAGGGAATACGCCAGGTTACTCCATCAGGTTTGCTTTATTCTTATACGTTCTGTCAGTGACACAGCTTAGACAGACAGACCCGTTCGGTCAATTTCCTGGGGCGCATCCGTCGGCTCAGAATTCCCGGATAGCCAGCAGATCAGTGTGCCCCACCCTACAAGAGCCGGTCGCACTATGAGCAAGTCTGAACGCAAGCCAGTCAGCGATGTCCTCCAGCGCTAGCTCTGGGCATGACCGCACCGCGCTGCCGATTCCTTGTATCAATTCAGCAACCAGCTGTGAGTCCTTAGCTTCGAGTTGCCATGGGCTTGTGGCTAGCTGCACACCGAAGCCAGCCTGCTCCAGAGCTTGTTTGACATAGTTGCAGGCGTCAGGCCCAAGCGCCGGCCCAAAACCTTTATTCGTTGTCTGATTCTCATTAAATGCCTTCAGCACCTGCTGATCAAGTGGATGCGCCGGATCCCAGTAGGTTGAACCGTCATAGTTGAGTGCCGCATAGATGCCTACTGGCCGGCCTGCAGAGGCCGCATCCACTTCAGCGATCAAGTGGTCAATAAACGGGGCCGAGACCAGATCAAACAGCGCAGAGGCAGTAATCAGTCGAACTGCTGTCAGTGGCAACTGTGCAACGTGGTTCAGGTCAATTTCATAAGTTTCAATCAAGTGATTTTGATCCGCGCGACGAGCCGCTTCTCCAAGCAGTTCTCTGTCGTTGTCAACAAAGCGCCAGGTCGGCGTAAACTCAGCTGGAAAGCTACGTTGTCCGAATGTTCTGTAGGTCGAACCCGTGCCCGCACCCAGATCTACCACAACCGCCTGTGAATCCCCACCCGAGGCAGCGAATGTGGCCGCGACGCGCAATAATTCGCTGTTCCGCGCCTGCCGATCAGCAGCTTCCCTCAGATTCAACCAGTCCACTCTGAAGCCCGTCATGCCTGGCCCACCTCTCTGAGTCGCCTGCACACTTTTTCTGCGCTGTCTCGCCAGGTTGGCAATTCAGCTGCGCATGCTCTGGCGCCTTGTTGAAGCTGTTGCCGCAAGCCTGCAGTAGTAAGTAGCTTATGAATAGCTCCGGCCAAAGCCTCCGGATCGTCGGGGGCGACCAGAAGACCTGCTGTGCCGGGGACCACATCGGGTACTGCACCGGCTTTCGCAGCAATCACCGGCATTCCAGCTGACAGTGCTTCAGCGAAAACCATTCCGTAACCTTCAAACCTTGAGGGCAGGATGAAGACATCCGCCTGCTGGTACTCGGGTTCGATATCCGGCACCAGGCCGGCAAACTGAATACGATGCTCGAGGTTTTCCGTAGCCACCTGCGCACGTAGTCTCTGCGCCCATGCGGTATCGAAGTGATCACCACCCACAAACCGGGCTTCCCAGTCCAGTGCTGCAAGATCGGCGAGCGCCGAGATTAGAACATCATGCGCCTTACGCCGAGTTAATGACCCCACGGTCAAGAAGCGGGGCGGGCTCCCCGTGCACGCAGCGAATGGCCTGCGGTCGGTGCCCGGCACGGCGACGGTGATGCTGTCTTCACCTACGCCGAAATCGTCTGTCAGAATACGACGGGTGCTGTCGCTGGTGACCAGCGTTGCGTGAACATTCGCGAGCGCCAGCCGCTCAGACTCAAACAGCCGGGATTGATCGGCCGAGTTCAGACCCGACTCCAGAGCCAGTGGATGATGGCAGAGCGCAACCAGACGCAAGCGGTGGCGTACTTCGGTAGTTTCGCGGTCGAGCACGCCCAGTGCAAGACCGTCCATTACCACCACAGAACCCTCCGGAATTGCCGCCAGTTTTTCCTGAACCCTGCGCCTTGCGCTCTGGTTCATGTCCAAGCTGCACTGGGGAAGGGAAACCGGATAGATGCGAAGACCCAACAGACCGAGTTCCTCAATCAGACGCTTGTCGTAGGTATACCCGCCGGTGCGAGTATCGAGATCTCCGGGGTAGACGAAATAGAACTCGGAATTAGATTGGACGGGATGCGCATCACAGGGACCGCCACTCTCAGTCGTGACGGGTCCTACGCTATGTATTGATCGAGGCATGGGACCCGCATGATGGCCAATCTGTTGCGTTCGCGCAACTCAATGAAATCATTGTGCCAAACTGTCAGAGCGTGCGCGCCGACAGGAGTTTTGTACCGGCTGGGTTTTTCCTTTATGCTTTTTCAGAGTAACTGGCAAGGAGCTACCGCAACTATGATTACAACAATCACGCCTCGCGAACTGTTGATCAGACTTCCCAAAGCCCGGTGTACAATTCTCGCGCTGCTGTCGATGATGTTGCCATTCATCGCGCAGGCTCAGACCGCACCCCCTGCCAATGCACCTGAGAACTGGGGGCCGATTTCGATCAATCTGGAAGAAATTGCCTATCCCTATCCCGTCAGTTATATGAACTTCCGGGTCTACAATCAGGACGTCAGACTCGCCTACATGGATGTTGCTCCGACCGGTCGCATTAATGGACGCACCGTCATCTTGCATCACGGAGGTCTCTATTATGGCTGGTACTGGGAGAAACAGATCGCTGCTCTGGCAGCACAAGGCTATCGGGTCATCGTGAAAGACCGGCTCGGCTGGGGTAAATCTTCAAAGCCCGTGATTCCTTACAGTATTAACCTGTGGGCATCGAACACCGCCAGACTCATGGATCATCTAAATATTGAACAGGCTGCCGTAGTGGGCCATTCGATCGGAGGTCAGATGGTAACGCGATTTGCGTTTCTCTATCCGGAACGCACCACACACCTTGTAACCGTCAACCAAGTAGGGCTCA
>Ga0163109_10004570_pt1 | contig 10484 bp, 11 predicted proteins | sample CRUFie1St13metaG_FD_108704 | JGI IMG/M metagenome (GOLD analysis project Ga0163109, IMG submission 108704) | Marine microbial communities from the Costa Rica Dome - CRUD Field 142mm St13 metaG | ecosystem: Environmental > Aquatic > Marine > Oceanic > Photic zone | place: Costa Rica: the Eastern... | reverse complement strand
CTGATCGATGACAGTTTGATCGATCAGACGGTGACGCTGTGTGGCTGGGTGGATCGCCGCCGAGACCACGGTGGCGTGATTTTCCTTGATATGCGTGATCGTGAAGGCGTAGTTCAAGTCGTTTTTGACCCGGACACCGAGGAGCACTTCCAGCGCGCAGACAGCGTTCGCAGCGAGTACGTACTGCAGATAACGGGACGTGTGCGTGCGCGGAGCGCTGAAACCGTGAACGCCAACATGGCGTCGGGATGCATTGAGGTGCTGGGTAAAACCCTAGAGATTCTCAACGCGGCACAGACCCCACCGTTCCCTCTCGATGCCCATTACTCCGTTGGTGAGGATGTGCGCCTGCGTTATCGCTATATGGACTTGCGGCGACCGGAGATGCAGCAGAACCTCATCGCGCGGGCTCGCATTACCTCCAGCATCCGACGATATCTGGATCAACAGGGCTTCCTGGATATCGAAACGCCGATTCTGACCAGAGCGACGCCGGAAGGGGCCCGCGACTATCTGGTACCGTCACGAACACAGCCCGGTGCGTTTTTTGCCTTGCCGCAGTCACCTCAATTGTTCAAGCAGCTGCTCATGGTGTCGGGCTTTGATCGTTACTATCAGATCGCACGCTGTTTTCGCGACGAAGATCTGCGCGCAGATCGCCAGCCCGAATTCACGCAGATCGACATCGAGACCGCCTTCCTGACCGGTGAGGAAGTTATGTCCATTACCGAGGGCATGGTGCGCAGCCTTTTCAAAGAGCAGCTCGATGTCGACTTAGGGGATTTCCCGCGCATGACCTGGGCCGACGCGATGGAGCGATACGGCTCTGATAAGCCTGATCTCCGGATCGCTTGGGAACTCGTCTCGATTGACGATCTGATGTCAGAGGTCGATTTTAAGGTCTTTAGTGGTCCTGCCCAGGATCCCGGAAGTCGTGTGGTGGCGCTCAAGGTGCCGGGTGGTGCTTCGCTGTCACGCAAAGAAATCGACGATTACACCCATTACGTGGGCGTCTATGGTGCGAAGGGTCTGGCGTGGATCAAAGTCAACGATCGCGCCGCGGGTATTGAGGGTCTGCAATCGCCCATCATCAAATTTATGCCCGATGACACTGTGCTGGCGATGCTGGATCGGCTTGACGCGGCCGACGGTGACATCCTGTTCTTTGGTGCGGACAAGCGCAACGTTGTGAACGAATCGCTCGGGGCATTGCGACTGAAAGTTGCGGCTGATCTCGACCGGGTAGCGGAAGGTTGGGCGCCACTGTGGGTAGTCGATTTCCCCATGTTCGAGCGCGATGATCGGGGTGGTATGACCGCATTGCATCACCCCTTCACTGCGCCTTCCTGCTCAGTTGATTCGCTACAGGCCGATCCCGATGCGGCACTGTCGCAAGCCTACGACATGGTATTAAACGGCAGCGAGATTGGCGGCGGTTCAGTGCGTATCCATGATCAGGCGATGCAGCAGGCTGTATTTGATCTGCTCGGCATAGATGAGGCCGAGGCAGAATCCAAGTTCGGCTTTTTGCTGGGCGCGTTACGTCACGGTGCACCGCCGCATGCCGGATTGGCGTTTGGTTTGGATCGCTTGGTGATGCTGATGGTCGGTGGGCAATCGATCCGCGACGTGATCGCTTTCCCCAAGACCCAGAGTGCCCAGTGCGTGATGACCGAGGCGCCGGGAGAAGTGTCAGAGCAACAGCTCCGGGAGTTGTCGCTCCGGCCACGACGGACTGACGGTCCCGGGACGGATTGATTCGAGATGGCGGGTCACAGTAAATGGGCGAACATCAAACACCGCAAGGCGGCACAGGACGCCAAGCGCGGCAAGCTGTTCACCAAGCTGATACGCGAGCTTGTGGTAGCAGCGCGCGCTGGTGGCGCTGCCGTAGAGGATAATCCGCGGCTGCGAGCTGCTGTCGATAAAGCCCTGGGTGCCAACATGAAGCGCGACACGATCGATAATGCGATCGCTCGCGGTGCCGGCACGGGTGAAGCCGACAATATGGAGGAGCTCACCTACGAGGGCTACGCGCCGGGGGGCGTCGCGGTGCTCGTAGAAGTAATGACCGACAATCGTAACCGTACGGTCGCTGAGGTGCGTCATGCATTTACCAAACGAGGTGGCAATCTCGGTACTGACGGTTCGGTGGCCTATTTGTTCTCTCGCACGGGGTTGATTCAGTTCGAATCCGGTGTTGATGAAGAGGCGGTGATGGAAGCGGCGCTGGACGCGGGTGCCGAAGATATCGTGACGCGGGACGACGGCAGTGTTGATGTCATGACACCCTGGGAAGAGGTGACTGAGGTGCGCGACGCGCTGGTTGCTGCGGGGCTGGAGCCGGTTCAGGCGGAAGTCACGATGCTTCCCAGCACGGAGGTCGAGTTGGATGCGGATACCGCACCGAGCATCATAGGTTTGATAGAAATGCTCGAGGATCTCGATGACGTGCAGAACGTCTACTCCAACGCCGATATCCCCGACTCGGTGCTCGCTACGCTTTAACAACGAGGGGCTCGAGAGGTGAAAACGCCCTGACTGCTGACTCACACACCTTGGCATTGCTTCGCCGCGCCGTTTACGGCCCTTGTTAAGGAAATTACGGCTGCACACGTCTGGCCTGTTATCTCGCGGTCGCGGCACTTTCACCGTTCACCATGACCGCCTGACATCATGATCTTTTTGCCGCAATCGGTCACACTAGCCATTGGTTTGTTTGGGCACCCACCATGGCAGTCATACTCGGTATTGACCCTGGATCCAGAAAGACCGGCTTTGGCGTCATTCGCGTCGACCGGAAAAAACCGCGCTACGTGTCCAGTGGCACGATCCGGTTGCCCGTTAAAGAGCCTCTCAGCATCCGATTGAAGGTGCTCTTTGAATCACTGTCTGAAATTATCGCCACCCATCAGCCAACGGTTGCTGCAGTCGAGAGTGTGTTTATGGCCAAATCCGCTGATTCGGCGCTGAAGTTGGGCCATGCCCGGGGCGCTGCAATGGTTGCCTGCGTCACGCACGACTTGAGCGTGCACGAATATGCCGCGAGGAAGATCAAGCAGTCAGTCGTGGGGACTGGGGCGGCGAGTAAACAGCAGGTGCAACATATGGTCACCGTGTTATTGGGCTTATCAGCGGAGCCTGCTGAGGATGCCGCAGATGGTTTGGCTGCGGCACTGTGTCATTGTCATACGGAAGGCTTGGCTGGCACGGTAGCGGCAAGCGGATTCCGAGCGGGTCGTTTGAGGTAAAGTGCGGGCATGATTGGTCACATTCGCGGCACGTTGCTCGCACGTCAGGCACCCGAGATCTTGGTGGAGGTCAGCGGCATTGGCTACGAAGTTCAGGTGCCGATGACCACGCTGTATCAGTTACCGGAGCTGGGCGAGACCGTCACGTTGCTAACCCATTTTGTGGTGCGAGAGGACGCTCAGCAGTTATTCGGATTTGCTGATGCGGCAGACCGGCGGCTATTCCGTGAGCTGATTAAGGTAAGCGGCGTTGGACCGCGGCTGGCATTGACCTTGCTCTCCGGAATGGACGCGGCCGATTTTGCGCGATGTCTACAGCGAGACGACGTGGCGGCGTTAGTGGCGCTGCCGGGTGTTGGTCGAAAAACCGCTGAGCGTTTGTTGGTCGAGATGCGCGACAAGGCGGGTGACTGGTTGGATGGGTTGTCGCCCGGCAGCAGCGGCGGCGAGGACACGCGTCGTAGAGTGGAGACGGAGCCGGATCAGCGTGCCGAAGCGGAGCAGGCGCTGGTGACACTGGGTTACAAGCTGACCGAAGCCGCCAAGCTGATTGCTAGTGCCGATGCGCCTGCCGATGCCAGCAGTGAGGAGCTGATTCGCCTGGCATTAAAGATTGCGGGTGGGGGACAGCGATGACGCCCGCGGATCAAGGAGCCAGTGCGTGATTGAAACCGACCGTTTGGTTGCAGCAGGCACCGGCGATCAACGCGATGACGCCGTGGACCGTGCGATTCGGCCGCGCCGACTGGACGAATATATCGGGCAGCGCGCGGTGCGCGAGCAGATGGAGATCTTTCTGTCGGCAGCTCGCAAGCGCGGCGAGCCACTCGACCATACGCTGATCTTCGGGCCGCCCGGGCTGGGCAAAACGACACTCGCAAGCATTATTGCGGAAGAGATGGGTGTTCAACTCAAGACCACAAGTGGCCCTGTGCTCGAAAAAGCCGGTGACATTGCTGCGTTGATGACCAATCTCGAGCCCGGTGATGTCCTATTTATTGATGAAATTCATCGGCTAAGCCCTTACGTTGAGGAAGTGCTTTACCCCGCGATGGAGGACTATCAGCTCGACATCATGATTGGCGAGGGGCCTGCCGCCCGGTCAATCAAGCTCGACTTGCCGCCTTTTACTTTGGTGGGGGCCACGACCCGCGCCGGCTTGCTGACCTCACCGCTCCGGGATCGTTTTGGCATTGTGCAGCGATTGGAGTTCTACGATGCCGCTGAACTCACTGAAATTGTCTGGCGCTCTGCAGGGATTTTGGACATTCCGACAGACGACGCCGGAGCGAGCGCCATCGCACGACGGTCCCGCGGCACACCGCGCATCGCCAACCGCCTGCTGAGAAGGGTGCGAGATTACGCAGAGGTCAAAGCCGATGGTGCGGTAGCAGGCCCCACGGCGGCGGCGGCTTTGGACTTGTTAAATGTTGATGCGCAGGGCTTCGATCATCTCGACAGACGACTACTGCTGACAATGATTGAGAAGTTCGACGGTGGACCGGTGGGGGTCGACAGCCTCGCGGCGGCGCTGTCGGAAGAACGTGGCACGATTGAGGATGTGCTAGAGCCTTTTCTGATTCAGCAAGGCTTCATTCTGAGAACACCTCGCGGACGGATTGCAACACGACATGCCTACCGACACTTCGGCATTGCTTTCCAGGGGTCAGCGGCAGAAACGCTGAGTCTGGATTTGGACGACTCAAATTGAGCGCGGAATTCTCGCTGCCGATCAGGGTCTATATTGAGGACACGGACGCTGGCGGTATCGTCTACTACGTGAACTACCTTAAATATCTTGAGCGGTGTCGGACCGAATTTATGCGTGCATTGGGTACAGATCGGGCTGCAATCTCTGACGAGGGCTGGATGTTCGTCGTGTCTAGCTTGGCGTTGACGTACCGACAACCCGCGAAATTGGATGACCAGTTGGATGCGACCGCAGCAGTCGTTGCGGTGAAGGGTGCAGCGATTCAGTTTGCTCAAAGCGTGAAACGAGGGAGCAGTTGCATGGTTGAAGGTGATGTAACGATCGCCTGTGTGGATCGCGTGAGTGGCAAGCCACGACGCTTATCGCCAGAGCTCAAACAACAGCTTGAGGCCAGAATGCAAAACAAGGAGACCAGCACATGACAAAGGAACTGGGCTTGATAGAGCTCATTGCCGGCGCCAGCACGGTGGTGCAGGGCGTGATGCTGATATTAGTGCTGGCCTCTCTCGCGTCATGGTTTCTTATTGTGCAGCGTGTCATGTTGATGCGCCGCGCGGACGATGAGTGGTTGGTTTTTGAAGAGCGGTTTTGGTCAGGTATCGATTTGGCTCAGCTGTATCGAGAGGGTAATCAAGCGGTTGCGGATGGCCAGTTGCCGACGGGCGTCGAAAGTCTGTTTCGAGCCGGATTTAAAGAGTTCTCGCGGTTATCGCAGCAGGCCGATATGGATGCGGATGCGATTTTGGAAGGTTCGCGGCGGGCGATGCGTGTGGCACTGATGCGCGAGACGGATCGAATCGAGCAGCACTTGCCGTTTTTGGCCTCTGTGGGGTCGACTAGTCCCTACATCGGATTGTTGGGCACGGTTTGGGGGATCATGCATTCCTTCAGGGGCCTCGCCAACGCGACGCAGGCAACGCTTGCAACGGTGGCGCCCGGTATTTCTGAAGCGCTGATCGCCACGGCGATGGGATTATTTGCAGCTATCCCCGCGGTACTGGCCTACAACCGATTGGCAGCGCGGAGTGACGCACTGCTGAATCGCTATGAAACGTTTCTCGATGAATTCTCCGGCGTTTTACAGCGTCAGACCTATGCCTTGAAAGCCAGCCAACCCCAGAGGCTTTGATCATGCGCCGCCGCCGGATGCTCTCTGAAATTAACGTAGTCCCCTACATCGATGTGATGCTGGTGCTACTGGTGATCTTCATGGTGACGGCACCGATGCTAATGCAAGGTGTTGAAGTGGAATTGCCCAAGGCAGATGCCGCGCCAGTCGAAGATCAAGATGTGGAGCCCTTGATTGTATCGATAAACAGTCAGGGCCAGCTGTTTCTCAACCTTGGTGCAAACGAAAAACAGGTACTCGAGCTTGCGACCGTGCGTCAACGTGTTGCTGCCGTATTGCGTCGCACGCCGGATAAACCCGTCCTCGTTTGGGGTGATCAGAAGGTTGCCTACGGCGATGTGGTGCTCGTGATGACTGCGCTTTAGGAGGCGGGAGCACCGTCGGTCGGTTTGGTTACCGAGAGCCCCACGGTCAACTGATGTCAGCAGATCGTCTGCTTTTTACCGGCTTGCCCGCTTTACTCACTCTTTTGTTGCACGGTGGAGTCGTGCTGATGCTGGTCGTGCGTTCGACCCACTCAGAGCAGGTTGTGGCGGCGGCGCCCGCCATTCAGCCGATTCAGGCGGCGTTGGTGTCGGCGGATGCCTTGAAACCCAAACCCAAACCCAAGCCCAATTCCAAACCGACACCCAAACCTGAGCCCAAATCACAGCCGACGCCTTCACCTGATCCTAAACCGACTCCGGAGCCAGCAACCGCGCCCCCCAAGGCGCCGGAGCCGCAGCAGGATAGCGCATCGTCTCTAAACACAGAGCAATTGGCCGCGCTGACACGCGATGAGTTGGGTGCACTCATTGATGCGGATTCGGGGGCGATGGGCACGGCAGAGCCCACCCTGCGTGATGTGGTGGCGGCTACGATCCGCGCGACGGTCATCAATCGTTGGACGCGGCCACCCAGCGCACGCAACGGAATGGTCGCGGTATTATCGATACAATTGGTGCCAACCGGAGAAGTGGTAGGAGTGAGTGTGTTGCAATCAAGCGGCAACAACGCTTTTGATCGTAGCGCGATGAACGCCGTTGAGCGCTCTGCACGATTCCCCGATGTCGCCAAACTAGAGAACGCAGTGTTTGAAGACAACTTTCGCCGGTTTCAACTGATATTCAAGCCCGAGGATTTGAGGTACTAATGCTGTTTGGACAACGATTGACTCTTGCACTCCTATTACTGTGCGTCGCGCCAGCTTGGGCTGAATTACAGATCGAAATCAATCAAGGCGTGGAGAACCCGACGCCCATCGCTGTGGTGCCCTTCGCTTGGCAGGGGGTCGGATCGGCACCTGAGGACGTCGCGCAAATCGTTGATTCTGACCTCGCGCGGAGTGGCCAGTTCTCTCCAGTGAGCCGCCGCGATATGTTGAGTTACCCGACTCGCGAGTCGGAACTGTTTTTCCGCGATTGGCGGGCGATCTCGGCGGAGTATGTGCTGATAGGGCGCGTGAGCGTGGGGTCCCAGGCGCGCATCGATTTTCAGCTGTTTGATGCGACCCGGCAGGAAGCGGTGCAGTCCGGCACTGTGACTGGACACGTCACCGAGCTCCGCATGTTGGCGCACCGGGTAGCCGATTCGGTCTACGAGACGTTGACGGGCATCCCCGGCGCGTTCGCCACCCGATTGCTGTACGTTTCGGTGACGCGCAACCCAGAGGGCAAGGACTTTTACCGTCTCACCCTAGCGGACGCGGACGGTCGTCGGCCCATTGTGTTGCTGGAAGGGCGGGATCCTATTTTATCTCCCTCTTGGTCGCCGGATGGGTCCGAGGTGGCTTACGTTTCATTTGAAACGTCTCGTCCGGCGATCTACCGACAAAACCTGCGAACCGGGGCGCGCGAGCAGTTGACCAACTTCAAAGGCCTCAACAATTCGCCTGCCTGGTCTCCAGATGGCAACACCATGGCGTTAGTGTTGTCCAAAGACGGCAATCCAGACATTTATCTGCTGAACCTGACAAGCCGCGCGCTCACTCGCTTGACCCGCCATTTTGCGATTGATACCGAGCCAACGTGGATGCCCGACGGCAAGTCGCTCCTATTCACGTCAGATCGCGGTGGGCGTCCACAGATTTACCAATACGATCTTCGTACTCAAAAAATTCAACGCGTCACATTCCAGGGCCCCTACAACGCACGAGCCCGGGTGGCCCAGGACGGGCGAAACGTCGCCTTGGTGCATCAGCGTGATGGGCGTTACCACATTGCGGTGTTTGACTTGGTTACGGATCGTTTAACGGTCCTGACGGAGACCAGTCTGGACGAGAGTCCTAGCATCGCACCAAATGGATCTATCGTGCTCTACGCCACCAAGCGGGGAGAGAACAGTATCCTCGGTGCCGTTGCGGTTGATGGCGGGGTGAGGTTCAGCCTCCCGGCCAGAGAGGGGAGCGTGCAGGAGCCGGCTTGGTCGCCCTATGTCACGCCCTAATTGCGGATCCACAGCCTAGAAACACCTGCCTGCTACTGGACAAGAAGCGTGTTGTTTGTGATGAGCATGGCAGCGCTGTTGGAAGTCGTCATCATGGATCAGGGGCGCTCGTAGAGATCTGGCCTGTGCCAGACCCCTCGATGCGAATGTCACCAGAGAACGCTTCAGTGAAAAATTTTGGCGATGAACGCGAGAAAATCGTTGATTTATGCGCTACATTACAAAGGGTTAAGGTTCCAGGAACTGGGGAAGGATCAACAATATGAAAAACGTAACGCTTTATGGGAAGTGGTTGGGACTGGTTTTTGCCGCCCTGTTTCTGGCAGCGTGTTCCAGCAACGATACGAAAGAGGCAGACGCAGCGGCTGCAGCTGCGGCCGAGCAAGCGGCACAAGAGGCGGCTGCCCGCGAGGCCGAGCAACAGGCACGCGCTGAGGCTCAGCGCGCTCGGGAAGTCGCTGCGGCTGATGTAGGCACGGTTTTCTACTTTGGATTCGATAGCTCTTCATTGAGCGACGAGTCGCGCGCTCAAGTGGATGCACATATTACTGCACTGCTGGGCAATAACGATAGCGTTCGTCTAGAAGGCCACACTGATGAGCGTGGCACGCGCGAGTACAATCTGGCCTTGGGCGAGCGACGTGCGAATGCGGTGCGCGACTATATGGTCGCTAATGGGGTCCCGAGCTATCGTATCGAAACGATCAGCTATGGCGAGGAGAACCCGGTCGCCTACGGCTCGGGTGAAACCAACTGGCAACAGAACCGCCGCGTTGAGCTCAAATAATTGAGGACGCCACAGTGACAGCTGTATCCATCAAGCCGGCCTTACGCGCCGGCTTTTTATTAATGGGCGCGGGCTTGTTCGGATTTGCGATCCCGAGCAGCCTTGTGGCGCAGGATTATGTTGACGTCGAGGCTGAACGCCTTACTGCTGAGCAAGCTATGGCGACGGATGCGGTACCCGTTGTCGATCCCGCCACTTCTTACGCCGGTATCCGGCCTTACTCCGGTTCGACTACCGTGGCGCAATCCCCCGCGGAGACTGCGGCCCCCATCACCGGTACGGACTCTGGCAGCCTAATATTGCGAGTTCAGCAACTCGAGGCTGATGTGCGCAGGCTCACGGGCTTGTTAGAAGAGGCTACCCAGGCACTGCGTTCGCTTGAGGCGCAGAGTCTGGAGCGTTACGTCGATCTCGACCGGCGCCTCGCGCAAGGCGGATCAACGACCAGTGCCCAGCAGAGCACTCCAGCCGGCCCAGATATGAAAGGCACCGCCGGTGTGGCGTTACCCGGTGCGGATACTACAGATGCGCGATCAGTCGACGTCCAAGAGGGAGAGGAGCCAGCTTACCGTGCCGCCTACGAGAAGGTGCGTGAGCGTGACTTCGATAACGCTGTTTTGGCCTTCACGGAATTTTTATCCAATTTTCCCTTTGGCCGTTATGCACCGAATGCGCATTACTGGCTTGGAGAGCTTTACCTAGTTGTTGAGCCACCTGATCCCGAGCTGGCGAGGCAAAACTTCAAACTGCTCCTTGATCAGTATCCTGCAGACCCCAAAGTGCCTGACGCCCTGTACAAGCTGGGCCGCGTTCAGTTCATTAAGGGCAATCGACAACGATCGCGGGAATACCTTGACGAAGTTATCCGGGAGTATCCGTCCCATGCCGCCGCGCAGTTGGCGAGGCAATTCCTGCTCGAGAACTTCTGAGACGCAGTTCGGGACTTATTGGCGGTTGATGGGGCTTGTATTTTTACTCGGTAGCGTTAGCATACGCGCCTTCCCTGTTTTGGGCCGTTAGCTCAGTCGGTAGAGCAGTTGGCTTTTAACCAATTGGTCGCTGGTTCGAACCCAGCACGGCCCACCATTACAGCAAACCACCCACGGGTGGTTTTTTTAATCTAACGTGATGATGCTGCGAGTGACGTAGCGCTACGTGATCACCACGGCAACGGTTTTTTTT
>Ga0163109_10004569_pt1 | contig 10485 bp, 8 predicted proteins | sample CRUFie1St13metaG_FD_108704 | JGI IMG/M metagenome (GOLD analysis project Ga0163109, IMG submission 108704) | Marine microbial communities from the Costa Rica Dome - CRUD Field 142mm St13 metaG | ecosystem: Environmental > Aquatic > Marine > Oceanic > Photic zone | place: Costa Rica: the Eastern... | reverse complement strand
GTGCAATTTGTCAACATTCGCGATGCAGGGGATCCGGTCGAGGTTTCCAAGCGCTATGGCGATGCCGGTGCCGATGAGATAACGTTTCTGGACATTACCGCCAGCCATGAAGATCGGGCAACTACGGTGGACACGGTCCGGGCGATCGCTGGACAGGTTTTCATTCCGCTCACGGTGGGTGGAGGCATTCGAACGCTGGAAGATATTCGCACCATGCTGAACGCAGGTGCAGACAAGGTCTCAATCAATACTGCAGCTGTTCAGAAACCCGAGTTCGTGCGCGAGGCGGCCGAACGCTTTGGCTCTCAGTGCATTGTCGTGGCGGTCGACGCCAAGCGTGTGTCGGCTGAAGACGAGCCGCTGCGCTGGGAAATTTTTACCCACGGCGGGCGCAAGCCGACCGGGCTTGAAGTCATCGAATGGGTCAGACGGATGGTGAGTTACGGCGCCGGTGAAATTCTGCTGACCAGTATGGACCGCGACGGCACCAAGCTCGGCTTCGATCTTGAGCTTAACAGAGCCGTCAGCGAGGCCGTCAACGTGCCCATCATCGCGTCTGGCGGCGTAGGCAATCTCGACCATCTGGCCGATGGCGTGCTGCTGGGCGCAGCAGATGCGGTGCTCGCGGCGAGCATTTTTCACTTCGGTGAGTACACAATCCGCGAGGCGAAAGCGCATATGGCCAACCTAGGCATTGAGGTCAGGCTTGATTAAGCCGCTCAAGCAACGTGAACCACCGAGACGGCTAGGCCATTCAAGCCGATTGATTGGGCCGGTCAGGACGATTGCGTTTGGCGGCAGGACGTGGGCTACAGGGCATCACTCTGGGCAAAGCCGCCTGCAGTGCTGCGCGTGGCAGGTCTGAAGGCATTGACACCTTTCAGCACGTTCAGCGCCTCGTTGAGCGGATAGTCGGTGACCAGTACCTGTTCGGCGGAGATCAGCGCTTCGGCCATTTCCTCTTCGCTGTCCACTGTCTCTTCACCATTCCCGTTGGCCAGTCGGCCGGGCAGGTCAGCTTCATTGTATTGAGAAATGCTGCGCGAGCGTCGCGTCACAAAGGCATCGTCAACAAGGATGTCGGGGGTTATGCCCTGCGCCTGAATTGAGCGTCCGTTGGGCGTGTAGTAGAGCGAGGTGGTCAGCTTGATCGCACGGGCGTCATCCAGCTGGAGCACAGTTTGCACCGAGCCTTTGCCAAAGCTCTGGGTCCCCATCACCACGGCCCGGCCGTGATCTTGCAGTGCGCCGGCAACAATCTCTGATGCGGAAGCAGAGCCGTTATTCACTAGCACCACAAGTGGGACATCTGGCGCTATGGTGGCGAGGCTGGCAGAAAAGGTCATGTCGTTCCCTTCCAGACGGCCTTTGGTCGATACGATTGAGCCTTCCTCAATAAAGGCATCCACCACGCGCACAGAGGCCTGCAGCACGCCGCCCGGGTTATTGCGTAAATCCAGTACCACGCCTTTCAGCTCGCCATGCTCTTCGTACAGTTCCCCCAGCTCGTCTTCCAGTTCTTCGCCGGTGTTGAGCCGGAACTGGGCAATACGGACATAGACATAACCGGGTTCGAGCAGACGGCTTCGGACGCTGGTAATGGCGATGACTTCGCGGACGACGGTCAGCTTAAAGGGCTCCATGCCCTCGCGGGAGATGGTGACCGTTACTTCGGTGCCCGGTTCGCCGCGCATCATGTTGGCAGCTTCTTCCGGAGTCAGCTCACGCAGCGGTTTATTGTCGATCTTGATGATCAGATCACCCGCCTCAATGCCAGCCCGATCTGCCGGCGTATCATCAATGGGGCTGATCACCTTGATGTAGCCATTCTCCCGCCCCACCTCGATGCCTAGTCCACCGAATACGCCTGAAGTGGTCTCCTGAAGGGCTTCATATTCCTGCCCGGCCATGTAAGCCGAATGCGGATCCAGTCCGGACAGCATGCCTCTTATTGCGTTCTCCAGCAGGGTTTTGTCGTCGACCTCTTCCACATAGGCCATGCGAATACGGTCCAGCGCTTCGGTGAACACGCGCACTTCATTAAGTGGTAGGGGCAGCAGTTCAGACTGCTGGGCCTGTCCGGTCGGCGGCACGGCGCTCAGCACGCAAAGGGCAAGGGCGGTTGAAAGGCGTTGGTGAAAGGTCATGATCCGATTTCCTAAAATGCGGTTCTGCTCAGTGATACGCATCCGCCAATAGTTTCAGTTTATGCTGGCATTGGCAATATGCCGGGCGGGCTTGGGATAGTTCCTCCTTTTTCCGGCCACAGTTTCGACCGGGTCGGGCCTAGCGCAGCCAGGCAGTGGGGTCCTGTGGTTCGCCGTTGCGCCTGATCTCAAAGTACAGCCCGGCAGTGCGGTCGCTGCTGTTGGTGCCCGACCGTGCCAGCATTTCGCCCGCGTCTACCCAGTCACCGTCGCTGACATTCAGCGCTTCATTGTGACCGTAAAGGCTAATGAAGCCCTGCCCGTGATCGAGCACGACCAGCAGCCCGGAACCCCGCAGCCAGTCAGCAAACACCACCCGACCGGCGTGTACGGCCCGTACCGGATTGCCCGGGTTCGGTGCGTACGACAGACCCTTTCGCACGAGGCTGCCGCCGCCATAAGTAGCGCCAAATGCATGGGCTACCGGTTCATCAACCGGAGACGGTAGCTGACCGCGACTGTCGGCTAGGGGCGTGATCTGGTCAAAGGATGACACGCCCTCAAGCGCGCGGGTGATTTCTTCGATCAGCTGCTGCAGCTCTGACTGCTGCGTTTCCAGCTGTGTCATGGCGCTTCTGCGACTGGCGATACTGTTTCTGAGTACCGCTAGCGCTGCAGCCTGCGATTTACGGGCCTGTGCCAGTTCATTCTCAAGCCGCACGGCTTCCCTCTGCTGGCTGTCCAGCAGACTCAGGTTATGCGCGGCCTCGGCATCCAGAGCGGCTAGTTGCGACAACGTGGCGTTGAAGGTCTCTATTCGAGCGAGCTGAAATTCCGACAGATAGCGCGTGTACTGCAGTTGTCGGGCACCCTCGGACAGGCTTTCGGCATTGAGCAGGCTTTTCAGCGCATTGTCCTTGCGGTTGATATAGGCGTGCTGGAGCAGAGCGGCCAGGACCTGTTCCTGTTTGCGCTTGCTGGTCTGCAGTTCGCGCGACTGCTGCTGCAGGCTTCGCTGCTTGGCGCAGGCGGTAGCCAGTGCCCTAGTCTGTTCTGTCAGACTATGCTGCACATCTGACAGTTCCAGCTGGATTTTTCTGAGTGCGCTTTCCCGTTCGGTTTCGCGAGTCGTGGCTCGTTGCAGCCAGGCCTGAATCTCAGCGATGGCTGCCGAAACTTCGGATAAATTCCGTTCGGCCTGTTCGCGTTCCTGCGCGGCAGATGTGGCGCTGACGCAAGCCCACAACCCCAGGCTCAGCAGCAGTCCGCGCTGAATTTTAACTGTGACATCTGGCACTCAGGCGCTCGCCTGCGCCGGTTCTGATGGCTGAAGTAGCACCTTTCCGGTCATTTCATCGGGTGCCGACATGGCCATCAGGTATAGCAAGGTGGGCGCGATATCACACAGACTGCCTTCGCCGGTGAAGGTCAGATCACTCGCGCCGACATAGACCAACGGCACGGGTCCGCTGGTATGGGAGGTCAGGGGTTGATGTGTTTCCAGGTCCAGCATCTGTTCCACATTACCGTGATCGGCGGTGATGAGCAGATGACCCCTGACCTCCTCGATGGCGGACACAATTCGGCTCAAGCAGGCATCGACGGTTTCAACTGCCTTGATTGAAGCCTCGAAATTCCCGGTGTGTCCGACCATGTCGCCATTCGCGTAGTTGCAGATGATGGTGTCGTAGTCGCCGGAGGCGATGGCCTTGACCAAATCATCAGTGACTTCAACGGCCGACATTTCCGGTTTTAGGTCATAGGTCTTGACCTGAGGTGAAGGAATCAGGGTGCGGTCTTCGCCAGCGAAAGGCGCCTCTCGACCACCATTAAAAAAGAAGGTGACATGTGCGTATTTTTCCGTTTCAGCGATACGCAGCTGGGTGCGCTGGTTGTTGGCCAGATACTGTCCGAGCACATTGTCGAGTACTTGAGGAGGGTAGGCACAGGCGGTGTTGATATCGGCAGCGTATTCAGTGAGCATAACGAAATCACCCAGCATTGGCCGAACGCTTCGCTGAAAACCTTCGAAGTCATCATCCACCAAGGTCCGGGTCAGCTGCCTGGCCCGGTCTGCGCGGAAATTCATGAACAGCACCACGTCACCGTCGTCAATCGCTGCCGGCGCCTCGCCCTCGCCCTGAATCACTGTGGCTTGCACAAATTCATCGTCCTCGTCTCGCTGATAGGCCGCTTCGAGTCCGGCGCTGGCGCTGGCGCTGGTAAATTGCGCTTTGGCTTCGGTCAGCAGCTGGTAGGCACTCTGGACCCGATCCCAACGGTTGTCTCGGTCCATGGCATAGAAGCGTCCACATAGTGAGGCGACCCGACCGATGCCGTGGCGTTGGAAAAAGGCGTCTGCCCGTTGCAGCGAGGCCAGCGCGCTGCGGGGCGGAGTGTCCCGGCCGTCCAGAAAAGCATGCAGATAAAGCTTTCGAACACCGCGCTGTCGGGCCAGTTCCAGTGCCGCCATGATCTGGTCTTCGTGGCTGTGTATTCCGCCCGGTGACATCAGTCCCAGCACATGCAGCGCGGTTTCGCAGCTGGCGGCAAGCTCGGCGGCCTGAACCAGCACGGGATTCCCATAGAACCCGCCGTCTTTGATATCTTTGTCGATGCGGGTCAGGCTCTGATAGACCACCCGCCCAGCGCCCAGATTCATGTGTCCGACCTCGGAATTGCCCATCTGTCCGGCCGGCAGGCCAACGGACTGGCCGGACGTATCGATCAGCGTCGACGGTCGCTGCTGCCACAGGCTGTCCCAGGTCGGAGTAGCAGCGGTGGCGATGGCGTTGCTTTCGGTGGCTTCCCGATGGCCCCAGCCATCAAGAATCAGAAGAAGGGCGGTAGATTTCTTGCTCATGGCGATTTATGTACCTCTGGTTCTGCCGCAACGGGCAGCAGCAACTACTGATTTTAACCTACTATTATCCTCGAAAGCCCGTATTCTGGCGAGCGTGGCGCGCTGGGCCGCTTCTTTCGACCGGGCTACCCGTGTATACTTCGTTCCTCTTTGCTAACCGGCGGTTATGGGTCCGGTCAAGATCAATTAACCCTCTGATAAACATATAGAAAACTTAGACCTTCGCTGTGGAACAGTTCTTCGAATTTATAGGCAACCATCTGGTTCTCTCCTCCATGTGGGTAGCAAGCGCTGTGGCCATTATTTTTTACCAGTCGCGTACGGCAGCAGCCTCGGTCGGGCCACAGCAGGCGGTCATGCTGATCAACCGGCAGGATGCAGTGGTGGTCGACATTCGCGACAAGAAAGAATTTGAAGCTGGCCATATTGTGGATGCGATCCACATTCCTATGGCCAAGCTCAAGCAGCGGGCGCCCGCCGAACTCAAAAAATTTAAGGAGCGACCCGTGCTGGTCGTCTGCAAGATGGGTCAGCATGCGGGAGAGGCGGTCAAGACCCTAGAATCGCTCGGCCATAAAGAAGTCAGCAAGCTTTCCGGTGGTGTCACCGAGTGGAAGGCACAGTCCTATCCGCTGGTGCAAAGCTGAGATAGAACACATTTTTTACTTTTGATGAGATAGACAGGAATTACCATGGCAGAAGAAAGCAACAACGCCCCAGAGGCCGCCGCGGGCGATGCTCAGCCGGCCGGCCCGCAGTTTGCGCTGCAGCGGATTTATCTTAAGGACACTTCTTTCGAGTCGCCTAAAAGTCCGCAGATCTTCCAGACGCAGTGGAGCCCCAAGATCAACTTCGACATAAAGACGCGCAATACCAAGGTTGCCGATGATGTGTATGAGGTGGTGTTAGTCCTGACGGCAGAAGCCCAGTTGGAGGAGGAGACCGCGTTTGTGGTCGAGGTCCATCAGGCCGGCATCTTCACCGTCAAAGAGTTCAGCGAAACAGATCTCGAGCAGGTGCTGGCCACGGTATGTCCAAGCATTCTGTTTCCCTACTCACGGGAGTCGCTTGACGCGCTGGTGGTCAAGGGCAGTTTTCCTCCGCTGATGATTGCCCCGATCAACTTCGAAGCGCTTTACGCGCAGCAGAAGCAGGCAGCCGAGCAGCAGGCTGCCGGCGGCGAGGCGGCACCGGAGAGTGTACAGTAAGCTTACATCCCGGCAGTAAAATTTAGCTGCCGCCAGGCCTCATAGACCAGAATAGCCGCCGCATTGGATAGGTTCAGACTGCGGCTTTCTGGCCGCATGGGGATGCGTAGTACCCCATCCTGTCCGATTTCTGCCCTGATATTCTGAGGCAGGCCGCGGGTTTCCGGACCAAAAACCAGAAAATCCCCATGCTCGAACTCCACTTCCGTGTAAAACCGGCTTCCTTTGGTGCTGAGCCCGAACAGGCGCGTGCCGAGCTGCTTCTCGCGGAATTCCTGCCAGTTCTCATAAATCGAAAGGCCGGCATATTCATGGTAATCCAGCCCTGCCCGCCGCATTTTCTTGTCCTCTAGGGCAAACCCAAAGGGCTTGATCAAATGAAGTTGTGACCCTGTGTTTGCAGCTAAACGGATGATATTTCCCGTATTTGCCGGTATTTCAGGTTCAAAAAGGGCGATATTGATCAAAATTTAGTCAGCTCGCGGGCAGAAAATTGATGCGTAACGCCTCTGAAAAAAGGCAGCAGTGTGATTTCGCCGGGAAAAATCCCCCTGCAGGCGGCTCCAGCGCGTTGCGGAGCCGCAAGTGCCGCGGTTTTGCGTTTCTGAACGGCTACTCTTCCACGCCGTTGCCATAATAGGAACCTAGTTCCTTGATCTTGCGGGTGAGGGTGTTGCGGCCCCAGCCGAGCAGGTTGGCGGCATCGCGCCGTCTGCCGCCGGTATGTTTCAGGGCAATGTCGATCAGGGTCCGCTCAAACAAGGGCGTGGCTTCATTGAGAATGCCGGAATTGCCCATGCTGAGCTGTTGATCTGCCCATGCCTGCAGATTCTGCGCCCAGTTCCCGGAGGCGCCAGACTTAGCTTCCTTCTCAGAGAATTCGGGCGGCAGGTCTGATAGGTGTACCTCGCGACCGGAAGCCATTACCGTAACCCAGCGGCAGAAGTTTTCTAGCTGCCTCACGTTGCCTGGCCAGGCTAGATTCTCCAGAAATTGAATCGTCTCAGGGCGCAGTATTTTCGGTTCCACGTCCAGCTCTTCTGCTGCCTTGGCCAGAAAGTGCATGGAGAGCTTGGCAATGTCTTCGCGCCGGTCTGCCAGTTTTGGGATGTGAATCCGGATGACGTTCAGACGATGGAACAGATCCTCGCGGAATAGATGCTGCTCGACAAGCTTCTCCAGGTTCTGATGAGTGGCCGCAATGATGCGCACGTCGACCTTGATCGAGGTGTGCCCGCCCACGCGATAGAATTCGCCATCAGAAAGCACGCGCAGTAAGCGGGTCTGGGTTTCCGCCGGCATATCGCCGATTTCATCAAGAAACAGGGTGCCGCCATTGGCCTGCTCGAAGCGGCCGGTACGCTGCTGGGTCGCCCCGGTGAATGCGCCTTTCTCGTGACCGAACAACTCAGATTCGATGAGCTCTTTGGGGATGGCGGCCACGTTCAGAGGTACAAAGGGCTGCTCTCGGCGCGGGCCGTGCTGATGTAGGGCATGGGCCACTAATTCTTTACCGGTGCCGGATTCTCCATTGATCAGCACCGAGATGTTGGAATTCGACAGACGCCCGATGGCGCGAAACACCTCCTGCATGGCGGGTGCTTCCCCGATAATTTCTGTCGAGGGCATGTCGACAGTCTCTACCGTCTCCTCAGTTTTGTCTTTCGCATGGGCCAGCGCCCTTCGCGTCATGGCTACTGCTTCATCAATATCGAAGGGCTTCGGCAGATACTCGAAAGCGCCTCGGCTGTAGGAAGCGACTGCACTCTCGAGATCCGAATGCGCGGTCATGATGATAACCGGAAGCTCCGGGTGGGATTGTTGGATGGAGGCGAGCAGCTCTAGTCCGTCGATGCCCGGCATCCTGATATCGCTGATAATGGCATCCGGGGTCTCATAACTGAGCCGATTGAGTAATTCTCCCCCGCTTTCAAAACTCTGAGTCGCCAGACCATTCTTGCTAAGTGATTTTTCCAGTACCCAGCGGATGGAACGATCATCATCGAGAATCCAGACTGAACTGTTGGTATTCATTCCCGCACTGTCGTTTGCTGTTTGCATTGCGTGCCTCTCGTTTACTTGCTGTCTGCCTGGCTGACCGTCAATGGCAGCACGACAGAAAAAGTGGTATCGCCGGGTTTGCTCTTACACTCAATCATGCCGCCATGCTGATTGATGATGGAGTGCGTGATAGGCAAGCCAAGGCCAGTGCCGTCGGCTCGACCTGAAATCATAGGGTAGAAGATGGTGCTCAACATGTGGGGAGGCACACCGGGTCCGTTGTCTTTGATGTCGACTTTCAGGGCGATGCGGTGAAAGACCTCACTGATGCTGATGTTGCGTGCCACCCGGGTTCGCAGCAGGATCTGGCTGTTCTCCCCCGAAGGCTGTGATGTATTGATGGACTGCATGGCATTGCGCACCAAATTCAGCATCGCCTGAATCAGGTGCTCCCCGTCTCCCTGCAGAGTGGGTATGCTGGGGTCGTAATCGACAACGAAATGGATGTCGTTGCTGGCGGCGTCGGCTTCAGCCAGGCTCTTAACGCGTTCCAGCACCTCATGGATGTTGGTGTCTGAAAATTCCAGTGGGTGTTTAGCCCCGACCAGGCGGTCTACCAGATTGTGCAAGCGGTCCGCTTCATCGATGATTACCTGTGTGTAATCATGCAGCTCGCTGTCATTGATTTCGCTGGCCAGCAGCTGCGCTGCGCCGCGAATGCCTCCCAGAGGATTCTTGATCTCATGGGCCAGTCCCCGCACCAGCTCCTGGGTGGTGGCCCTCGCGCCGCTCAGAATTTCCTCCTGATTGATGCGCTGTGCATGTTCGAGCGAACTCAGCTCGATCAGGGCCGAGACTTCGCCGCCGGCTTCATAGGGGTTGATGGTGTAGTCCACTAGAATTGAGCGCTTGTGCCTGAGATGGAGTTCCGCCATGCGGCGGGTTACGCTGATGCCTTTCTCGAGGGCCATGCGAATTTCCTGAATTTCTTCCCCAGCATCCAGCAGCAGTTCACCTATGAACTGGTTGTTGGCCTTCGAATCGCTGATCGCCAGCAGTTGCTCGGCTTCCATGTTGATATACCTCAGGCGCAGATCGCCATCCAGCAACATCACCCCGGTTTTCAGGCTGTCGAGCAGCAGCTTGTGTATGTTGTCGAGAGTCACGATTGAGTCTGTGCAGCCCATCCGCTGGAAACACTTGATCGCCGCATCTTTTAACTCACGCGGCAGTGGCTATAACCATGCAATAAGCTGACCAAGATATGTCGTAATACGAGGCGGTGGGGGCGTCTGCTTTCGGTGCGTATGGTTGGGGCAATGCCATTGCTTGGCGCATTTCGAATCATGTCACTTATTATTGCACCAAAATAGTGCAGTACGCAAACAGAAAGCTGGCGAGGTCTGAAGAGTGCCTGCATTCAGTGCTGATATCATTACGGATAAGAGTGCAAATAAAAAAGCCCCAGCTGCGCGGGTGCGGCCGGGGCTTCGGTCGATACCAGGTTAGTTGGCTTAAGCCAGACCTTCCTTTGTGGTTTTAATGATCGCCGCGGCGACCTTGTACGGATCGGCATTCGACGCGGTGCGTCGGTCTTCGAGCCGACCCTTCCAGCCATCTTCCACGGTGCCGACCGGGATGCGGATCGATGCGCCGCGGTCCGACACGCCGTAGCTGAACATATCGATGGACTGAGTCTCATGAAGACCGGTCAGGCGCTGATCATTGTTGGCGCCATAGACGCTTATGTGACGCTCAATGTTCTTGCCGAATTCCTCACAGATCTTGTTGAACACGGCTTCATCCCCAGTTTCACGCATGATGCCATTGGAGAAGTTGGCGTGCATGCCGGAACCGTTCCAGTCGAGCTCTTTGCCCAGTGGCTTCGGCTCCCAGTTGATGGCGAGACTGTAGCGCTCTGCGGTACGCTCGAGCAGATAGCGGGCAACCCAGGTTTCGTCTCCGGCGCGCTTTGCGCCTTTGGCGAACACCTGAAATTCCCACTGTCCGGCGGCCACTTCAGCGTTGATTCCCTCAACGTTGATGCCTGCCTCCAGACACAGGTCGAGGTGATCCTCGACGACATCGCGACCGTGAGCGTTGGATGCGCCTACTGAGCAGTAGTATGGGCCCTGGGGTCCGGGATAGCCGTTGGCAGGGAAGCCGGGGGGCAAGTTGGTTTTGGTATCCCACAGGAAGTACTCCTGTTCGAAGCCAAACCAAAAATCTTCATCGTCGTCGTCGATGGTCGCTCTGCCGTTAGACT
>Ga0163109_10004567_pt1 | contig 10492 bp, 5 predicted proteins | sample CRUFie1St13metaG_FD_108704 | JGI IMG/M metagenome (GOLD analysis project Ga0163109, IMG submission 108704) | Marine microbial communities from the Costa Rica Dome - CRUD Field 142mm St13 metaG | ecosystem: Environmental > Aquatic > Marine > Oceanic > Photic zone | place: Costa Rica: the Eastern... | reverse complement strand
GGGTGTACAAAAGTTACCAAGTGAAGACCATGATCCTTTCGAGGCAATCATCGAAGATTTTAAGAAAGAGATTTTCCCCAAGGAAAAAGGAGAAGTCGACGATTCCAGGATTACCACTGAGCAAATGAAAGAGTTGGTCGGTCGTTTCAAATCCTTGGTTAAAAAACGTTCCGGTAAAGACTTTCCTACATGTCCTTGGGAGCAGCTTGAAGGATCAGTAGGAGCTGTGTTTAGCTCTTGGATGAATGATCGAGCCACCGTGTATCGTCGTAAATATGGAATTCCTGCAGAGTGGGGAACTGCCGTTAATGTACAGGCCATGGTTTTTGGAAATACTGGAAAAAAATCAGGTTCAGGCGTTGGCTTTACCCGAGACCCTGCATCAGGCGAGAAAGTACTCTACGGAGAGTTCCTTACCGATGCACAGGGTGAAGATGTGGTTGCTGGTGTTCGTACTCCCCAACCCGTTGCCAAGCTGAAACGCGTACTTCCTAAACCATTCAAGGAACTTGTTTTGGTGCAGAAGAAATTAGAAAAACATTTCAAGGATATGCAGGACTTCGAATTTACCATCGAAGATGAAAAACTGTATATGTTGCAAACTCGTAACGGTAAGAGAACAGGACTGGCTGCCGTTCGGATTGCTACTGAAATGGTGAAAGAGAAACTGATAGATTGGAAAACCGCCATCAAGCGGGTACCGGCTGAACAGCTCGATCAGGTTCTTGCACCAGTTTTCGATGCAGCAGCTCAGAAAGCGGCTAAGAAGCTTTGTAAGGGCTTGCCCGCAGGCCCAGGTGCCGCGTCCGGTAAAATCTGTATGAATGCTGAGCGAGCAGTTGAAGCAGCTAAGCAAGGACCGGTATTGTTGGTCCGTCAGGAAACTTCACCTGAAGATCTCCGTGGAATGATTGCTGCAGAAGGTATCCTTACAGCAAGGGGCGGAGTTTCTTCCCACGCTGCATTGGTCGCCAGGCAAATGGGTAAGGTATGTGTATGCGGAGCTGCGGATTTGGATATTGATTACAAGACCCGCTCAGTAAAAGTTAATGGTTCCACCTATAAAGAAGGGGATTATCTTTCCATAAATGGTACAACTGGTGAGATTTTTGCTGGAGAGTTGAAAACTGCTCCGTCCGAAATTATTCAAGTCCTAGTGGATAAGAAATTGGATCCGAGAAAAAGTCGTGATTATAAAAATTTCTCTCAATTGATGGACTGGTGTGCGAAAGCTTCTAAGATGGATGTTCGCACTAATGCGGATTCACCCTCGCAGGTTGCAAACGCAATCGCGTTTGGTGCGTCCGGTATTGGACTTTGCCGTACTGAGCACATGTTTTTCGAAGGAAACCGGATTGATGCAATGCGTCAGATGATTCTTGCGGATAATGAAGTGGATCGTCGTAAAGCTCTGAAAAAGCTTCTTCCTTACCAAAGAAAAGACTTCCAGGGTATCTTTAAGGCTCTCGAGGGTCGTCCTGCTACTATCCGTCTATTGGATCCACCTCTGCATGAATTCCTTCCTCATGATCAAGCTGCCCAGCGTGACTTGGCAAAGAAATTAGGAGTCTCGCTTGCTTCAGTTAAGAAGCGTGTGGAAGATTTACACGAATTTAACCCAATGCTTGGTCATAGAGGCTGCCGATTAGGAGTTTCTTATTCCGAAATTACCGAGATGCAGGCACAAGCGATCTTGGAAGCAGCAATCCTCGTTCAAAAGAGCGGCGTCGAGGTGAATCCAGAAATTATGGTTCCACTTGTGGGCTTTCCTAAAGAATTGGAGATTCAGGTCGATGTCATACACGAGACAGCCAAGAAGGTTTTCGCCGCGAAAGGTGAGAAGGTAAAGTATCTCGTGGGCACTATGATTGAAATTCCACGTGCAGCACTTGTTGCAGATGAAATTGCAAAGACTGCACAGTTTTTCAGCTTTGGAACAAATGACCTTACTCAAACCACAATGGGCATGAGTCGCGACGACTCCGGAAGCTTCCTTCCTAATTACACGGAACTGGACATTATCGATGCTAATCCATTTGCCAGCGTAGATCAAAGTGGCGTCGGTCAACTTATGGAAATAGGCGTGAAACGAGGAAAGTCATCACGTCGTGGAATCAAGTTGGGAATTTGCGGCGAGCATGGCGGTGATCCTAAGAGCGTTGAGTTCTGTCATAAAATAGGTCTTAACTATGTGAGTTGTTCTCCTTTCCGTGTACCCACGGCTAGGTTAGCTGCAGCCCAGGCTGCTGTCAGTTGAGCTACTCAAAATTTGATATAAACTTATTTTATAAAGGGGTTCGGGCAATATTTACGCTCGAACCCCTTTTTATTTTTAATGTTTGAGGTAAAGGAAAAACCGCGACTAGTCGAAAAAGCTTATCTCTTAGCTGTTATCTTGAGGGAGGAAGAGCGAAGTAATGCAGAAAGCCTGCTGGATGAACTTGATGAGCTTGTATCAAACTTAGGAATAAAAATTTTTTGTAAGAAAGTAGTACGAGTGCGAAAAACCTATGCCGGATACTTACTTGGAAAAGGGAAATTTAATGAAGTTATTGAAGAAGTCGGTGAACTGGGTTGTGATGTGATTATTTTCGATAATGAATTGTCACCAAGCCAGCAAAGAAACTGGGAGGCTGAATCCAAAGTCTTAGTGATTGATCGGCAGGAAATCATTTTAGATGTCTTTGCGGCAAGAGCTCAGACAAAAGAAGCAGTTTTACAGGTTAAGCTAGCCCGTTTGGAATATTCCTTACCTCGACTTAGAAGAGCTTGGACGCACCTTGGTCGTCAGCGAGGAGGGGGCGTGACACAACGTGGCGAGGGAGAAGCACAGATAGAACTCGATCAGAGGATGGTTCGTGATCAAATAAGCGCTACAAAAAAAGAAATTAAACAGGTTGCAAAAATCCGTAAAACCAGTCGCAAAAAAAGATTGAGAATTCCTCTCCCTACAGTTGCAGTTGTGGGTTATACAAATGCGGGAAAATCAACTCTTCTTAACCAGGTATGTGGATCTGATGTTTTATCTGCTGATAAGTTGTTTGCCACCCTTGACCCAACAAGTAGGCAGGCTTTACTACAAAATGGGGAGAAAATTATTCTTACCGATACTGTTGGTTTTATTCGCAAGCTTCCCCATAGGCTGGTGGATGCTTTCCGTGCAACCCTCGAGGAGACCTTGGTTGCGAATTTGCTCTTACATGTTGTTGACTTATCGAACCCTCAATTTGAGGAGCACATGCAGACCACACTTACTGTTTTGGGTGAATTAGGTGCTGATGAAAAAGAAATCTTAACTGTTTTCAATAAGATAGACCTTCTAAAAAAGGATGACCTTGAAAATTTAAAATTTAGTCAAAACTACAAGCCCGGGGATGCTGTGTTTTTAAGCTGCCGTACTGAACAAGGTATTCCTAATCTATTGCAAGTTATAGAAAAAAAACTCGGATTACATAGAGAATTAAAATCATATCTTATTCCTCATGAGGAGTACAAACTTGTGGTAAAAATTAGAAAAGAAGGCTGTTTGGCAGAAGAATCATCTGTTGATGAAGGTATAATAATAAAAGCTTATCCAAGTACTCGTCTGCGTAAGGATCTTACGCAATACGAAATCTAAACTAACTAGTTCTTTTTCTTTTGGTTGTAATCAACCCAAGTAACGAGAAGCATATTTGCTGCTATCCAAAAGACTCCAGTCATACTAAAGGAAGTCATTGAGGAAACAATCATTATTGCTGTCGGGTCCTGTGATGGAACATGCGGAACCAACACTTCTCGCATAAATAGAAAGAAAATTATAGAAAGTAATGTATTTAGTACTACGCCTTTTGTTGAAAAGATGGTTTGTTCAGCATCGTTACTCATGTAAATAAATATGGCTGAAAATTATAGTTGGTCAAATCAATCCTTGCGAGTCTGTGGCTAATTTAATTACCCGTTTTTTAATTTCAACGATTTCTAAACGCATTAACTCTGACGGGCTGATTCGATTGTGTGGAAGGGGAGGGAGTCGGTCGAGAGGTTCATTTAGTCGAAGATTTCGGTTTGCTCCAACTTCATCAACGCGGTCGATTGGGGTAAAGTGCGGGGCACTTTTCAGGACAAAAGGGGATTCATCAATGATATCTTTGATGGCAATGACTGCTTCCACAAAACGATCCAATTCCCTTTTTGTGTAGCTTTCGGTTGGCTCAATCATTAATCCAAAAACTTCCGGAAATGCCACTGTGGGTGCATGAAAACCAAAATCCAGGAACAGTTTGCCGATTTGAGGAATGGCTTGATTCTTAGGGATCCCATGATTTTCCAAATTTGCGAAGTCTTCTTCACTTAATGTAAGGATAAATTCATGCATTCTTGGGGAATCGAGAGCATTTTCAGGCAAAGTGTTGTAGCGAGTCTTGAGTTTTTCAAAAAGATATCGAGCAGAAAGAACCGCGACGGAAGACATTCTTGGAATACCTTCTCGTCCTAACCGCAAGAGGTAGGTGTATGCTCTTACTTTATGACCAAAATTTCCCCAGTTTCGGTGGAATGAACCGATCGAATATTTTGGTTTTTTGGAATCATATGTCCCGTCTTTTAGCTGAATAATTTGTTTTCCAGGGAGAAAATCAACAAGCTTATCTGAAACAGCTACAATTGCGTCTCCAGGGCCACCACCCCCGTGAGGGATTGTCCATGTTTTGTGCAAATTATTATGCACGGCATCGACTCCAAGTTCGTTCAGATTAACCAGTCCTGCAATGGCGTTCATGTTGGCACCGTCCATGTAAACCAACCCGCCAGCCTCGTGAACTTTATCTGCTATCCTTTTAAAATCAGTTTCGAAGATGCCCGAGGTATTGGGATTGGTGATCATGACTCCACAAAGTTTTTCACCGTATTCTTCTAATTTTTCTTCAAAATCATTTATATCAATTGTACCTTGGGTGTTGGCCTCAAGATACACGATGCCATTTGGATAGCCCGCCATGGCAGCGGTTGCAAAGTTAGTTCCATGGGCTGATCTTGGGATCAAAATGACTTTACGATCTTTCTCCCCGAGGTGCTGGTGATACGCCTGAAAAAGCTTTATTCCCACTAGTTCGCCTTGAGCACCGGCCACAGGTTGGGTGGTGACTCCTGCAAGACCTGTTATCCCTTTGAACCACTCTTGAATTTCATATAATACTTTTAGAGGACCCTGGGCATCTCCCCTTGTGGCCTGAGGATGAACATTGGCAAATCCGTCCAAGCCTGCTGCCCAATCATTAAGCAACGGATTATACTTCATGGTGCATGAACCTAACGGATAGCAACCATCATCCGGGGAAACATTTAATTCCGCAAGTTTACCGTAATATTCACATAGTTCATCTTCTGAATAAGCAGGAATACGAATGGGGGTTTGCCGTAAGAATTTTTGATCTATTTTGAAACTTTTCTTCGAAGCTGTATCAGAAGTTGGAGCGAATTCGTCACGCAGAAATTCAATTAACTGATCGATATCCTCAGAAGAATGTAAGTCAGAAAAGGAAAGTTTGAGCAGAGCAACACCTTGCTCATCGGTTTGACAGCGATCCGAAATGTCGATTCCTAAGCTAATATCTCTCGATCTTGCGTTATGAAGAAGAGTCGACAAAGAAGTGTCGATGCGGAGAGTAAGTTCAGTAGGAGATAGATTATCAGGAAAGGCTGGATCAATGCCTGCCAATGGTAACACCGCTTCGATGACTTTTTGTTGGTAACGATTGGCTAATTCCACAGCAGTTCCGAGGCCTTTGGATCCTTTGGAAAGAATGCTCGCTCCCGCTAGAGTTGCTAGAAATGCTTGATTCGAACAGACATTGGAGGTGGCTTTTTCCTTGCGAATATGCTGTTCGCGAGTGGACAGTACCATCACATGGCAATCTCGTCCGTTAAGATCTTTAGCTTGTCCAATGTAGCGCCCAGGCGTGTTTCTTAAATCAGTCTTGGTGTTTTGGTTATGTCTACATCCAAATATTCCTAATCCAGGTCCACCGAAGTTTGGTGGAATTGCAAGATGTTGAGCATCTCCCGCAATAAAATCAGCTCCCTTTCTGCCAAATTCTACAGGTGGTTTTAAACTACCTTCACCAAGCAAAAAGGGATCGATACAGGCTATGGATCGAATCTTATTATCTTCACAGAAGTCCGTGAGTAGATCAACATCCTCAAGAACCCCAAGGGAATTAACCTGAGGGAAAACAAAAGCTGAGTATTGGCTTACATCGTCAATCTTCAGTGAAGACAACACTTGATAATCACATCTGCCTGTCGAGTGGTTGAGCGTAAGAAAATCAAATTTAATATCCGTTTCTTTGGCCAGGGTTTCGAGCACTTCAATTTCTTGAGGAAATAAAGAAGAAGCTAGCAGGATTCTCGAAGGTTTTTTACTTGTTCGAATGGCACAAGTGATTGCTTCGTAGATGGCAAATGATCGATCATAAAGCGAAGTATTAATAGCTTCGAATCCAGTGAGTGCCGACATTGCGCATTGGTATATCCAATGTGAAATGAGGGTGCCTTGACTTCTTTCTGGTTGATATGGTGTGTAGGAAGTGGATAAGTTACGAAGATTTGAAACGAATTCAATGATATCTGGAGTTTGCCAGACAGGTAATTGATCGCCTATGAAAGAGATTTTGTGGTTAGAAAGACTTGCGATCGAAGCTATTTCATTTGCAACACTTTGATAAGTTTGCTCTTCAGGAAGATCGAGTGGTTGGGGAAAAAGTAAAGTCGGATTGATATGTACAAACAATTGACTAAGCTCAGTCAGTCCAATGGTGGAGAGCATATCTTTGATCTCTTGTTCTGTCGCACTAATGTAGTGCCTGGGTGTTTCACGAGGAAATTCTTGGGGGTCAAAGGGCAGAGTAGACGTGTTAAAGAGAGTGGATGTGCTGTTAAAATTTCCCATAAAGACCTTTCTATTCAAAATTGAATGAAAGGAAATAATCTATTATTCACACTGCCGTGATCACAGTGTTCAATAAAGTCTAAGAGCGAAAATTATTTTACGGGCAGATTTTTGATGAACTGGCCGTTTTCCCAAAGATTTTTTTCAACGAGCTTCCCGTTTTCGTAGTATAATTCTTCACCCTCCATTCGACCGTCAAGTAACTGTAGTTCGCCAGTAATCTCGCCTGAGGCATCCAAAATCCTCATTTTCCCAGAGTATCTTTTGTTGGAGTCACGTATTAAAATCGTGTCAATGCCATCAATGAGTTTGGTTACAAACATATTTTCAACTTCATCCACTGTTCCAGTCCAAATCTCTTTTTCATCAGTATCAGAAAGTTTGTTAGGTGAAGAAGATATTTCTTCTTGTGGAGTTTGGGTATCACTGGGGTTGGTGAGCGTATCTTCAGTGACTTGATTTTGAGGCGTTTGTTTTGTAAGCACTTCCTTTTCGATAAATTCTGAACTAGGTGCCTCAATCGGATTGCTTTCAAATAACTGGGGTTCGGTTGCGGTTGTAGGAGTGAGGTTCAAGCTCTCTTGTGTATCATTAAATTTTACTGCTATGTTCTCACCACTTGGGGGAGACGGAGAAACATCAGTCGAAGGGTAAATTACGGCCGTGTCTAAAGAAATATCTGGTTTTGTGGTGGGTTCTGGCAGTTCCATCGGTTTTGTAAGTAGCTTACCATTTTGCCAGATGCCTCTGATAATTCGTCCATCAGGGTCGTAAAGTGTACCTTGACCTTGCCTTAAATCATCAAACCACTCTCCTTCATATTTTGACCCCTTAGAAGAAATAAAAATACCGTTCCCGTGTCTTTTCCCGTTTAAAAAAGATCCTTCGTAGTAAGAGCCATCAGGCCAAGTGTAGATACCTAGTCCGGTTCTTTGATCTTGAAGGTAATCCCCCTTGTAAGTTTCGCCATTTGCCCACCTAAAATGTCCAGCCCCATGCCTCAGGTCCTTGTCGAAATCTCCCTCGTAAAAAGAACCGTCTAACCACTTGTATGTACCCTTGCCATGCTTAAGGCCTTTGCCATCCACTTCGCCCACATAGGATCCGTCATGAAAGTCAATTGTTGTAACTTTTTTGGATGAATTGCAGGAACAAAGAATTAAAAGTAAAACATAAGTAGCAAAACATGATATGTGCGGCTTCATAATATTAGAAAAGATTAGAATTGAGCTTCGGGCAAGTGCGTAAATTTAAAAGGAAGAATCAAGAAAGCAAAGTAATCCGGTTTTCAAATCATATTTGATTTTGCCAATGCTTGATAAAATGAGTATCAAAATTGGTGAATGATGGAGAGGTGGCAGAGTGGTCGAATGTGCCCGACTCGAAATCGGGTGTGCCGCAAGGTACCGCGGGTTCGAATCCCGCCCTCTCCGCCATTAAGCTTTTCCTTGATTATAGAATGCGTTAATTTTGTCGGCAACATCACGGAAGGAAATATCAGCCGAATAAACTAATTTAAATTCTTCCATAGCTTCTTCATTTTTGTTCATTGATGCATAGCAGCATCCTAGCTCATAAATGGCTTCTTTTTTCCTCTCGTCCATAATCTGAATTTCTGACTTCAATAGGTTGAATTGCTCGATTGCTAAATCGTAGAAATTCTTTCTGCTGTAAGCACGACCAAGGTAAAGAATGGCATCCAAGCGTACTTTTGCGTTCTTTTGAGCTAATTGAAAATGAGCTAAGCAACTTTCGAAGTCTTCTTCATCAAAGAGTAAAACTCCCAATTCGAAGCGATATCCAAAATCATTTGGGTATCTTTGAACAAGTGACTCGAGCTGGTTTTTTTGATAAACTTTTCGGTTATTGAGAGCCTCTTCCCAAGATGACTTTGTGGCTTCGTCATTGGGGTTTTGATGATATTGTTTTTCCCACTGGTCGATGACATCATCATAGTACTCCAAAGTCAGATTCCGTTCTTTTTCCTCCAGTGAGACATCGGCTTTACCTGATTCTTGTTTGCGAGCCTCCTGAATCCAGGCGATCGCATTTTCTAAATCTCCGTAGCGATGATAATATTCACTAAGTTGTCTGTAGTGGTTTAGATTATCTGGTTCATCTTCCCATTTTGCGTAGGCTTGCCTTATTAGTTCTTCGAGACCTTTTGCGTCGTTTACAGTTTTGGAAGCTTGTTCGAGAGATTGGGCTTCCGCTTCATCTTTTAGTTGAGTACGAAAATCTTCTGATTCTTCCCATTTGCCTTTGTTCATGGCGACCGCGACGGAAGCTCTTTTCATTAAGTCTTCGGCATCTCCATCACTTGGATTCAATTTCTGAATTTCATTCCCAATAGCGATGGTCTTCTCGGTGTCTCCAACATCTAAATAAGCGTCACCCAGTTGTTTTAAATTTTTTAAATCTTTGGGGTTAATTTGCCTGATTGTTTCCAGTCCAAAAACGGCAGTGTTGTTCATGCCCAAATTTCTAGCAGCATCCACTAACATTTGGTGTGCCATTACATTACCAACTGATTTTTCGATTAACTCTTCTGCTTTGGTAAGTGTTTGCTCGGGATCCTTTTCCCCTTTACCCCGGAGCATAAAAGGTGCAGCGGTAACTTTACCAAAGAGGCTGGACAGTCCCTTCGTCGATCTTTGTGCCATTCTGAGCTGTAAAGCCCGCAGTTTTTTTCGCAACTCGAGACAGCCAGGTGTCAATTTCAGAATAGCAGAGTAAATTTCAATTGAGTATCCAGGATTAGTGCTGACAGCTTTGTCGGCAGCTTCTAATTGCTTGATCTGTCTTGGATCAAGTTCAGAAATGGTTGATTCTTGAATCATTGGGGCAATCTTTTTGGATAAGACCAAATCATGTAAAAGCGAACAAAAATTAAATATATTCTGAAATAAGTTCCTTAGCTATAAGGAATACTTCTTTGGTCACCTTTTCATCCATTGCTTCTACCAATAATCGAAGCTTAGGCTCAGTACCAGAATATCTAATCAGCACTCGAACCTGATCACGATACTCAAGGTTAATTTTCTTGAGATAACGATTAAGGTTTTCAAATGAAGATACAGGTTTTTTTGAATGAGTTTTCAAACCGGCAGTCATAGAGGGCCAAAGTTTAATCTGTTTTGCTAAGGCTGAAATATCACATTGAAAATCTACCATACATTTCATGACTGATAGGGCAGAAAAAAGGCCATCACCAGTGTTTAAGTAATTGGAACAGATGATATGACCTGAAGATTCACCACCCCAATTAATATTTTTTTCCTGCATCAGGGCAAAGACATTACGATCACCAACATCAGACCTGTTGAGATGTATTGAATTCTCAGCGAGTGAATGATCCAAACCAGAGTTGCTATGAATTGTGGCAACAAATCCATCTCCTTGAAGTGATTTGTTCTTTTTGGCATAAATGGCCAGAATTCCAAGAATCTGATCACCGTCAATTTTCAAGCCTTTTTTGTCTACGAAAACGATCCGGTCTCCATCACCGTCGTGAGCGAGGCCAAGATCTGCATTTTCTAGAACGACTCGTTGGGACAATCCATC
>Ga0163109_10004566_pt1 | contig 10494 bp, 7 predicted proteins | sample CRUFie1St13metaG_FD_108704 | JGI IMG/M metagenome (GOLD analysis project Ga0163109, IMG submission 108704) | Marine microbial communities from the Costa Rica Dome - CRUD Field 142mm St13 metaG | ecosystem: Environmental > Aquatic > Marine > Oceanic > Photic zone | place: Costa Rica: the Eastern... | reverse complement strand
GATTCTAGTTGCAACCTGACTAGGACCATCAACAAACTCTCCTTTTGGAAGCCTAAAGTCTATTAGTTGTCCATAATTTTCTGGATCTGCATCTGCTACCAAAAACGATTGCATGTTAGGTCTATTTTCTGGGTTAAATGGTTGAAATATTAAATAACTCAAATCACTCTCACCAGGCAAGCTCATGAGCAAGTAGTAAGGAAGCATCGGTTTAAATCCGATTTCAGTAAACTCACCTCTCAAGGTAGCAACTCTAGGTGTGGTAGATGAGTCTGAGGGAATTACCCATGGATCTTCATCAGCATAAAAAACTCTTGGGTCAGTCATGTGGTAATCTCTGTACATATCTGATTGAATTGTGAATAAATCTTCTGGGTATCTGATGTGATCAAGAAGTTCATTGCTCATTGAAGATTTTGAAGAAAATAAATTTGGGAAAATATCTTCATATGATGAAATTATTGGATCATTTTCATCAACAACATAAAAATCCATTGTGCCATCATATGCATTTACAACTGCTTTTACTGAATTTCTTAGATAATTAAAATTCAGCGGGAGACCTGAGTTTTCATTTATTCTTCTAGTGTCAGCTGGCTGTGCATATGGATATTTATCAGAAACAGTGTACATATCAATTATCCAAAAAAGATTACCGTCAATTAATGCTAAATATGGATCATTGTCTGTATAGAGAAATGGAGCTGCTTTCTTTACCCTGCTAACTACATTTCTTTCCATAATTAATTTAGAATCATCAGAAAGCTGGTTAGAGATAAGTAAATTTAACTCACTATAACGAAGAGCGAAACCAAGTCGCCTAAAGAATGAACCTATTCCCACACCACCTTCACCAGAATAGTTTGTATAAGCAACTGATTGTCCTTCTGTTGATAATGGATAATCTACTTCGTCTTGGAGAGAATTTACAACCACATATTCAACTGACTCTGCTGACTCTCCAAAATATATTCTTGGTTGTTCAACTTCTAGTTCGCTAACAGTAGTTGTTGCAGGTACACCTTTTACATAAAAATCTGGTTGTCCTTGACTTGCAACATTATTTGCAGGGCTAAAAACTACACCATAACCATGGGTGTATTGAAGCCTTTCGTTTACCCACCCAACAGCCGGAAGGTTTGTTTGGTCTAACTCCCTTGCTGAAACCATGACCTGAGTTAATTCTCCATTAATTTTATAACGGTCAACATCTACTTCATCAAGTGCATAATATGCTCTGATTTCTTGGAGCTGACTATAGGTCTCGGCTAGAACTGTAGGATCCCATAATCTTATATTGTCAACAGTTTGTGCATTATCGGCAATATCATCGTCGGACAAATTAGGTGAAGCTTCAAATGATTTTTCTTCAATATTATCAAGACCATATGCGAGTCTGGTATAGTTAATGTGATTTTCTACATAAGGCAATTCTTTATTTAGCTCATCAGGGAGAACCCTAAACCTTTGTATTGCAGCTGGAACAACTCCTCCTACAATAATGGAAACAGCTAACCATAAACTAATAGCAGTTGCAGGTAGAAGCCATCCTCTTCTTTTAATATTGACTAAAAGTAAAACAGCACCAAACAGTGAGATTAAAATTAAAAGATTCAAAGCTGGTAAATGAGCTATGACATCTGTATAGCTTGCTCCAAAAACTTTACCTCTCGGTGAATATAGCAACTCCATAGAATCTAATCTATAAGCAAATGCTTTAAGTACAGCAATAAAGGCCAACAAAACAGATAGATGAGCTTTTGCTCCACTACTAACCTCTGGTAATCTGCCAGGACGAAGTTGTAAAGCACCTGTTGCTATAAAAAAGAGTACGATAATAAATGAGGTAAAAATAACTAGTTGGAAGCCCCATGAGACAAATAATCTGTAAAGAGGAAGGCCAAAAACATAACTAGAAATATCCGTTTGGAATATAGGATCTGTCACTCCAAAGGATTGTTGGTTTATAAACAATAAAACTTGTTCCCATAGCTGAGAAGCGCCTGCTCCTAAAAATAGCGAGAGACCTAATGCACCCCAAAGTCTGTATTTTAAAAATCTTTCATTTACGAATTCTCTAAAGCGAGATAAAGGATCTTGTGATTCAAAAGATTCAAATATATCCATTACTGGAGTTGCTCTCACAGCAAGTCTTAAATTAATAAAAATAAAAACAAAGGCTAACAAAGATGTGGCTGCTACAAGAGCTGATTTAGTTAAAAGTATCTTTAACCAAACTGAATTTAAATCTACAGCATCAAACCAGAGATAGTTTGTAAAAAATGTAGCAATAGCTCTTGCAATTGAAAATCCGATAATTCCAACAAAAACTAGAAAGGAAAGTCCTCTTCTATCGTTACCTGTGCTAGCTCCACCAATATTGACCATGTGTATATATTATTTATGTCTCGTGTTTAACGGGAACTATACTGCGAAATTACTGACAATGCTTCAGTGAAAGAATCTACAGCAACAATTGCTGTTTCTTCTGTCTCAAAGACTTTAGCCTCTTCAAAATTTGCAACAGGTACAATAATTAACTCTGCCCCAGCTCTTTTTGCAGCAATTATTTTTTGCTTTATTCCACCTACAGGACCTACAGATCCATCTATTTCTATAGTTCCGGTGCCAGCAACAATCATTGAATTTGTTATATCTTCTGGGATTAAATTATTGTAAACATTTAAAGCCATCATTAAACCAGCTGATGGGCCTCCAACATTTCCTGTTTTAATATCTACTTCAAATGGAAAGTCAAAACGTTCATTTACAGTTGTTGCAAGAAAACCTACCATTGGTTCACCTTCGTACTCAACATGTTCTATCAAAGTAGTCTCTATATAAAGCTGTTTTCTATTTCCATCTACTTCTCTTAACAATCCTATAGAAATTGTTTCACCAATACTGTAAGTTCTTAAGGTAGATATAAATTCAGTAGCTGAAGTGATGCTTTTGTCATTAATAGAAGTTAATAAATCACCTTTTTTTAGTTTATCTTTTACAGGAGAATCATCTAATAAACCTACAACGGATACCCCATCTCCCTTTGAACTTATTTCATACCCAACATTTTGTAGGGCTACAGCAATAGCTACATTTTCTGATGTTCGCATGTTTTGAATGCTTATTTCACTTAATTCTTTCGGAGTAACACCATCAGGTAAAATAACCTCTCTTGGGTATAAATCGTAAGCATCATTAACAAGAGACCAACCGTATATTAGAGCATTCGCTTCATCGCGTCGAACAGTCAGTTGGTAAAGATTTCCCTCGAATTGATAGTTCTCAATATCCCCATAATCTATTTCCCATTGGTAAGGAGGGCCAGGTGACATAAAATAATAATCAGTTTTTATAAGTGATAGTGAGGAAACAGAAATAAATACAGCTAGAAATGAGATTAATAACTTTTTATTTCTCTTTGACAAATTGTACATAGATAAATAATAGATTTGATAAAAAATAAAGAGCCGGTTAGAAACCGGCTCTTTAAAATAAATTAATTAAAATTTATGCGCAAGGACCAGAATTCCAGTCATAGGAATCCGCTGCAGGTCCCACATAGTTACCAGAAAGTAGTGTAGTACCGCTACCAACGGAACCATCTGGTCTTCCAATAAAGCTTTCTTTATCAGCTCTATCTTGACCTAACTCTCTTGTAAGCATCATGCCATCTGATTCAACATAGACATTTGCAGCAGCTCTTCTAATTCCAGCACGTGTTAAATCTCCACCCTTAACAGCAGCTTCAAGAACTCCTTTTAAGTGATATTGTGAAGACCAACCAGCTACTAAGAATGAGCTAGCTGAATCTATTCCCATTGAAGCAAATGTAGCTCTCATAACTGCATGAGCAGCTGTTTCTGCTTCGTATGGAGCTACCCAAGCCATGTTATACATTGTGCCTGATTCAAAAAGTGGCTTCAATGCAAAACCCTCTGCAACGAATGCATCGTTGTATGAAGGTGCGGCCATCATAGCTATTGGTGTAAGTCCTTGTTGAAAGGCACCACCAGCAACCTGAGCCATTTGAGTTGGCCCGACTGCAGGGAAATAGGCATCAACTGGTTGAGTTACCATTAAACCTACAGCTTGAGCAACGTCAAACTCTAATGTTCCTGGTAAGTACTCCCAAGCAACTGTAACACCTGCTTTTTCAGCAGCGTATTTAATTCCATTTGCCCAGTCAGTACCGTAGTCACCAGCAAATCCCATAATTCCAATTGTTTTTATATCAACTGGAAGATTTGCCATAGCCCAGTCAACAGCGTTCATACCGTCTGCACAATAAGCAGAACCGAACTCAATAACTAAGCCTCTATCTACACCTTTATAAGACCATCCTGAGTACCAACTCATTGGAGCTCCAACCATATTGTCTTTATCCATTTCATCCAAAATAAATAATGTTTGTGGAGTTCCAAGAGACATTGCTAAAGCAGCAACCTCTCCTCTTTGAGCGTTGTAAGCTTCAAGATGTTTTTGCGGGTTGTAAGCAGTATCTGCTCCTTCAACTATCGCAACACTGTAGTCACCAATTCCGCCAGCAGTGTTTGCCCATAACCAGAATCCTCTTTGAGCAGTTTCAAGTGCTGGAGCAACAGCTGCGTAAGGACCTGTATAGTCATTTAGCATACCTAAATATATACAACCTTTACTCTGATCAGCTCCTGTAGGCACTCCACCTACTTCTGCAGGACATGGTTCTGAGGTAACACCAACGCCAGTTTCAACACCAGAAGCGGTTGTTACAGCTGGAGAATCTAGAGTTTCAACAACTTCAGGAGTTGCTTCCTCTTCTACAGTTTCTTCAGTTGTACCTCCGCCACAAGCAGCTAAAACTAGGGCTAGAATTGAAAAAATAATGATTCCTTGCTTACGCAATGGTTTCATAATCCCCCCTAATTTGATTAGTACTAATAACAATAAGAATAGTAGAAGTTTGTTAATCTAGTAGGAAAAAGGCCAAGCTTTAAAATAATTACGTAACCTAAACCAAATACCCCATAAGCCCCTTGGTTCAAAAATAAGAAAAAGTATTATAAACAAGCCGAATATAATTCTCTCTATTTGACCTAAAGATAATGCAAGACCCTGCCCAATAGAACCAAAGGAGTGTAAGGCTGTTTGTATTGCACCAGGCATCAAAGAAAAGAATAGTGCGCCAAACAGTGGACCTAAAACTGTCCCTCCACCACCAATAATTACAATTGCAATAAAAGTAACAGAGTATATTAAATTAAATGTTCCAGGCTCAACACCGCCAGAAACGCTAAACATAAGTGCTCCTGTTATTCCTGCATAAAAACTTGAAAGAGCAAAAGCAGAAGACTTAAATTTAAACAAATTAATACCAATTGCTTCTGCAGCAATATCTCCATCTCTAATAGCTGAATATGCTCTGCCCGTTTTAGAACGTGTCAAGTTTTTAACACCTAGGCCGGCAAAAATACATACGATCAAAGCAAGAATATAAATGAGTTGATTCTTTTCGAGTAGTAAATTGCCTATTTGTAATCCGTTTTCAAAATCAAATCCAAGTAATACTAATTTTGCCGCTTTTCTACCTAATCCAGCTCCGCCAGTAATAAACTTTAAATTTGAAAATAAATGAGAACCAATAAATACTAAAGCTAATGTGACCAAACCTAGGTTTAGACCCTTAAGTCTTACAGAGATGGGGGCTATCAATAAGCCAATAAGTGCTGCTGCTAGGCCAGATAGTGGGAGCCATATAATCATATCAAGCTCATAGCCGATCACATAAGTTGTTGCCACACCACCAAGAACAGAAGCAGTATAAGTACCTATCCCTACAAAAACACCATGGGCTAAACTAATTTGTCCAGCAAATCCTGAGATAATATTCAAACCCCAAGCTGCAACTGCGATTAAAAACGATGTTGTTAAAAGTAGAATCCAATAATCAGAGGCAACAAAAACCAAACCGAATGAAAATAGTAATAAAATAAAGAACCAAAATTTTTGAGTTAAGTTTGGAAATATAGCTGTTTCTTTACTGTAGTCGGTGTAAAGGTTTGGTCTTCCTCTCATACTCTCTCAACCTCCTCGGTACCAAACAATCCGTCTGGTCGAATTAATAAAATAACGAACATAATCAAATAGGGCGCTACTAATGAAAAGCCACTTCCCAAAGTAAACCCAATTAATCCTTCCAAATTTGGTTGAAAATAAGCAACATATCCTTGGGTAAGGCCAATAATTAATGAACCAACCACCGCTCCAGGGATTGAATCAAGCCCGCCAATAACAACTGCTGGTAGTGCTCTAAGCGCAGATATGAAGCTGAACTGTGTTAGGGTATTAAATCCTCCAGTAATAAAAAATCCAGCTAAAGAGGCTAACATTCCTGCTATAAACCAAACCAGAGCAAAGATTTTTCCTACGTCAATTCCTTGGGCTAATGCAGCTTCCTGATCGAAAGAAGTAGCTCTCATAGCAACACCATATTTAGATCTTTTGAAAAATATAGATAAAAGTACTATTACTACCACAGCTGTCAAAAATGCAGATAGCTCAAGATATTTTAAAACAATCCCTCCGATAGATATGGAGCCAAAATTTCCAAAAGTTGGGAATGGATCACCAAGATACCTTGGGTTTAAACCTATCCAATTATCTAAAACAGTTCTTAGAAGAATATCAATACCTATTGTCAAAATAGCAACTGAAAATACTGGTTCTCCGACCATTGGTCTTAGAAATGTTCTTTCAATAAGTAAACTTAAAATTCCAGTTAATATGATTCCAATCAACAGAGAAATCCAAAATGGAAAACCTCTGTCTACGGCCAGTGCACTTATAAAAGCAGCCCCAACTACCGCTAATGCTGGTTGAGCAAAACTAAGTACATCCATAGCTTTATATATCAGGACAAACCCAATAGCAACCAAAGAATAAACTGCTCCTAGTGCTAGTCCCTCAGCAGTAGCTTGTAGAAAAATTGTCAACTATACATCTCCTCTATTAGTTCAGCAAATTGGTCCATTAATACATTCCTTTTTATTTTTTGTGTTGCTGTTAATTCACCATCTTCATGATCAAGTTCTTTAGGTATCATTCGAAATTTTCTTATTTCAAGTGAAGAAGTTTGTTCATTTGCTTTTAAAATTTCCTTCCATACTAAGTCTTGCACTTCTTGCTTTTCGGAAAGATCTCTATAAGTAGTATGCGGAATATTTCTTCTTAGAGCCCAATTTGAAACTACATCAAACTCAATAGCGATAAGAGCTGAAAGAAACTTTCTTTTATCACCAATTACAATCGCATCTTTTATAAATGGAGAAATTTTGATTTTGTTTTCAATTTCTTGTGGTGAAACATTTTTACCACCACTGGTGATAATTATGTCTTTTTTCCTATCTACTATTTTGAGAAATTCTCCATCCCAAACACCTACATCACCGGTATATAGCCAACCTTCTTCATCAATAGTTTCCTTTGTTGCTTCTTCATTTTTAAAGTATCCTTTAAATACTGCTCCACCTCTTGTAAGAATCTCTCCATCATCCGCAAGTTTGATTTCCATACCATGATTAGGTACACCAACTGTTCCTAATTTCATTTTTTTGTCATTGTTTCCTGATGCGTATCCACAATTTTCTGTCATTCCATATCCCTCAAATATTGGAACACCAAGTGCCATAAAAAATTTAAGTATTTCGGGGGCAATCGGAGCAGCACCAGATATTGCAGTCTCAGCTTTACTTAAGCCTAATTTTTTCTTCAAAGTTCTAAATGAAAGTAACCAGCCAATTCTTATTAATATATTCCCAAAAGTATCATTGAAACCATTTTTTAATTTTCGCTCAGCACCTATATTTCCAAGAAACATTGAAATCTTGAATAATTGACGCTTTATAAAAGACGCATCTCTCATTTTTACCATTGCTCCAGAATGCATTCTTTCTAAAATTCGTGGTACAGCTGGAAAAATTGTTGGTTGAATTTCAGCAAGATCCATTTGTACAGTATCTATTGATTCTGCAAAATTTATAGTTGCCATTGTATGTGATGCAATTAATAAGTCTGTCAATCTTCCAAATATATGACAAAGCGGTAGATACGATAAAAATTGTGGCTCTTTAGCCTTTACATTTTCAACTAGTGAAAAATTTGGAATTTGAGCAGCAACCCAACTTATATTCCCATGTGTAATCATTGATCCTTTGGGTTTACCAGTTGTACCTGAAGTATATACTAAAAATGCTACATCCTCATCAGTGATGTTGTTCTGTTGTTGCTCTACATACTCTGGAAATGACTCATACTCTGCTTTGCCAATTTCAAGGAATTCATTAAATGTCATTAATTTAGGATGGTCGTAATTGTATAAACCACGATCTTCAAAATAAACTATCTTTTCAAGCATTGGCAAATTATCTATAACTTCAAGTGCCTTATCAACCTGTTCTTGGTCTTCTGCAAATAATATTTTGGACTCTGAGTGAGACAGCAAGTACTCTACTTCTGAAGAAGGATTTGTAGGATATAATCCAACACTTACTGCACCAATAGACTGTATACCTATGTCTGCAATAAACCACTCCGGTCTATTCTCTGAATGAATAGCAACAGAATGTCCTTTCTCAATACCAAAAAACTTAAGACTCATTGAGAGATAATTAGACATCTTCCAGAATTCTTGATATGTTGTTTCTTGCCAAACTCCGAATTCTTTATATCTCATTGCAATTTTTTCTGGAAATCTTTGTGCGGTTTGTTTAATTTTTTTAGAAGGAGTCATTCCTCCATCTCTTAATATTTCTTCATATATTTCATTCATAGATAATGCCATATTTAACTTACCCCCAAATATGCTTCAATTACTTTTTTGTCTTTTACAATTTCTGAAGGTTTTCCTTCAGCAAGCTTTTCACCAAAATTAAGAACCATTACCTCTTCTGCAATATCCATAACCATGTTCATATCATGATCTACAAGTATTACTGTCTTCTTCATTTCTTCATGTATGTCGATAATGAAGCGAGCAATATCTTCAGTTTCTTCGTTATTCATACCTGCTGCAGGTTCATCTAAAAGAATTATCTCTGGATCCATTGCTAAAGCTCTTCCTATTTCAACTCTCTTCTGGACTCCGTAAGGTAAAGACATAATATATGAATATCGAAACTGTTCAATTTCAAGAAAATCAATTATATCTTCTGCAATTTTTCTTGCATCTAATTCACTATTTCTAGTTTTCTTACTAAAAAGCAAACTAGAAATAGGACCATAGTTTAAATGCCTATGTGCGCCTATTAGAATATTGTCCATAACGGTCATATTTTCAAATAATTCAATATTTTGGAATGTCCTTGCTATTCCTAAATCAGCAACCTCATCTGGCCTCAAATTTTTAATATTTTGCTCACCATAAGTCACTGAACCATCTGTTGGTCTGTAAATTCCACTTATACAATTAAAAATTGAAGTTTTTCCAGCACCATTTGGTCCAATAATTGCATATAGTGTTTTTGGTTTGACTTCAAAGCTAACCGTATTTAATGCTGTTATCCCACCAAACTTTAAAGTTACATCATTAAATTTTAATGAATTTATGATAACCACCTTTTCTTTCTCTTGTAATGTTTTACATCTTTGAAAGATTTTCTATTTGTTCCTTCTGGATTTAAACCTAGGTAGAACTCTCTAACATCTTGATCTTGCAATAATTCTTGGCTTGGATTGTCCATTACTATATTTCCAGTTTCCATAATATAACCATGGCTTGAAACATTCAGTGCCATATTTGCATTCTGTTCAACTAGCAGAACTGTTACGCCTTGTGAGTTGATTTCGGTAATTAGCTCAGCAATTTGATCAACTAATTTAGGTGCTAAACCTAAACTCGGTTCATCTAATAACAAATAATTTGGATTAGACATTAGAGCTCTTCCTATAGCTAACATTTGTTGCTCTCCACCTGAAAGATATCCTGCTTCGCCTTTTGACCTCTCTTTTAAGATTGGAAACAAATCAAGGACTCTATCGATGTTATCCGGTATTTCTTTACTGTTTGTATGGCCACCTAGTCTTAAATTTTCTACAACAGTCAATTCTGCAAAAATTCTCCTACCCTCTAGTACCTGAGCAATTCCTTTTTCAACAATCTTTGATGGTTTTGCGTTAGTAATATCTTCTCCATCAACAGAAATGCTCCCTTTGGTAATATCACCATTTTGGACATCAAGCAAACCTGTTATTGAACGAATTACTGTAGTTTTACCTGATCCATTGCTACCAAGAAGAGAGACGATTTCACCTTTTGGAATTTCAAAAGATACACCTCTAAGCACAAGGATTACATCCTGATATACAACCTCAAGGTTTTGAACAGATAACATTTATCTATTTACTTTAAGTAATACCATTCAATTTTTCAACCAATACAAAATTAAATAAAAATAATATGAAACCTGTTTAAAATTTTTATCTACAAATATTGGTTACATCTGTTGCATATTTATTATG
>Ga0163109_10004565_pt1 | contig 10495 bp, 18 predicted proteins | sample CRUFie1St13metaG_FD_108704 | JGI IMG/M metagenome (GOLD analysis project Ga0163109, IMG submission 108704) | Marine microbial communities from the Costa Rica Dome - CRUD Field 142mm St13 metaG | ecosystem: Environmental > Aquatic > Marine > Oceanic > Photic zone | place: Costa Rica: the Eastern... | reverse complement strand
CTTTCATCTCTTTTTACGATTTTGCCTGCTTCAGTCAGGACTTCTGATATTAATTTTCTAGCCATTATAAAATTCCTCCACGACTTCAATTAAATGATTACATCTTTTCTTTATTAAATAATTTAATACTTTCATATTTGGCGTTTTTGTTTGCCCGTTAAAAGTATTTATAATACTTTCTTGTATATTATCTGGTATATCAGTTAAGTCAATTAGCTTTTTATTTCTTTGATAATTACGATATGTATCTTCATCCATGTGTTCTCTTAAATTATCAGCATTTTCTAACCAGTTATCAATCCTTGTTTGTCTTAATGGTGTTTGTGAACCTTCACTTATAAATGTATCATCAGCTGATAAAACATTAGGTACACCATCACCACTATCTCCTCTCATAATATGATTAAATAAATATGTTCTTGGGTTTTTATCTGTGACAAACTTTTTCTGTATAGGTGACCATTGTTTTACATTTTTATATTTTTGTAATTGTATAAAGTCTTTGTCTGAAGATATAATCATTACTGGTTCATCCATACCAAACTCTTGGGTTTGCATAGTAAGTGTACCAATAATATCATCAGCTTCTACACCTTCCATGTGTATTACTTTATATGGTAAGTAATCTCTTATTTCATCTCTTACTGTATGTAATATTCTAAATATTTCAGTCCAGTCTTGGCTTGAATTGTCTCTGTTTTTCTTACGCGCTGCTTTATATTCTGGAAAGAACTCTTTTCTCCATGTGTTCATTCCATCAGCACATATAACAAGTTGGCCATATTCATCTCTATGTTTTTTATTATACATACGAATACTGTTAAGTATCATATGTCTTATCATAGACTCATCATTTAGTTTTTGCACAATAATATTTGAAAGTGCTATTTGACTGTAATCAATCAGTATCATCATCATCTCCTTCAGGTTCAAAAGTAAACTCAGTCATATCTCCATCTTCAGATTCGAATAGATATAGGTCCTTTTGAGCCCTTTCATTTATAAGTATCATTTCTTTTATTTTTACATAAGCATTATCAAGGGTTTGATGTAATCCATGTTCAATACCATAGAACCTGTTAAACATTGCATTCAACATATTCACTACTACAAACATATCCCTAGCTTCCTGATTTGTCTCATCTCTAAAATTCATTTCCATAAAGTCTTCACTTACTTGACCTGTTGCAATAAACTCTTCTAGAACTTCCATTAAGTATTGAGAACAATCAACGCATTCATTACTTAAAGCATTTAAATCTTTTTCTATTAGTTTACTTTCTAATTCCTCTTTGGTTGGAAAGGGTATAACATTGTCCTTGTATTTTTTCATATAATTATATATTATAACATACTTTTAGTCATTTGTAAACAAGTTTTTCACACTTTTTGATCCTATCCTACAATTAATTATACCGTTGTAGTAGTTCTCACTTAACAGCACTTCTCTATCAAACTGCTCTTTTGTTTCGTAGTAAGCGCATTCTCCTTTTGTTTTACATAAGTGTAGTATTTCTCTGTAAAACATGTCTTCCCCTTGTGCATCGACATCAGCTCGTAAATGTTTGTTAGATCCATAATACTCTCTCCAGTCAGATTCGACTTTTAATTTTTTCCTACGTTTTCTGGTTTTGGTTATAGGTAGCGTTTTAGCTTTCCAAAAGAATTTTTTACCTATATATTTGCGATTGGTTGCTCGATTTGTTATACAATATACAAATCCATATAATTCATCAGGTGTAAAATCTACAGGTGGATTATACTCCCTGCCTTCATAAACCCATTTACTCATTAAAATTTAATTCGTCCATATCATCATCTGTGGGTTCACCACAATGTGGACAAAAATTTATATTTAAATCTTTATCATCTGGCTTTATTACTATACGTGAATAGCAATATTCACATTCTAGTATCATTGCAAATGAGCCTCTAAATCTGTATATCCACCGATTTTTTGGCCATCAACTATTATTTGAGGAAATGTTCTTGCGCCTGGAAATGTTTCCATCATATCTTCTCTTGCAAAATCAGTTCCTAAAGATTTGTATGTATATTCTAAACCTTTTTGTTCGCATAAAGCTTTTGCTCTATCGCAAAAAGGACACTGTGGTTTACCCCATATTTCTATCATTTCATTGTCTCCTCAATAAATTTACCTATAGTATCTATATCGTTATCTGTTAACATTCCAGCTTGAGCCCACATAGTAGAACTCATCGATCCAACGTTTTCACGATTTTGGTACTGATATAACCTTTTTGATATATATTCAGCATCTCTTCCGGCCAACGCGGGAAATGCTCCCATTCCCTGGCCTGATTGTCCATGGCACGCTGCACATCCCGCCCAAAGTCCTCTAATGGAACTAAATGGATCGTCTGCAGCCGCTGCCGCTTTGGCTTGAAGCTGTTCAACCACTGAACCATTTTCTTCAACATATTTTTCATAACACTCTCCATAACATGCTTGTGCTCTTGGATATCCTTTATAATCCAAGTTGGCGTAAGTATGTGAAATTATACCATACATAAATCCACATATACCTATTATTAAATAAAAACTATCTCTCACTTAAATACCTCTCCTATAAGGGCAAATGCCATTAACATACCAGTAAAAACAAATAGCTGTACAAAAGCCATAAAGGCTACTATACTTAGTTGTTTTTCGCCCCACCAATTTAATTCTTTTTCTTGCCATTCATTAAATTCTTCAGGTGTTGCATCTACTGTTTTATTTAGTTGTAATTCTAATTGTTGTTCGTAACCACGAACTGCTCTTTCATTAGTTGGTCTTTTCCACGAATCTGGACTCATAAACTTAACCCTTCTAATGTTTTATCATCAACATCTTGTTTTACTCCACCAGTCACATATGATGTAATCTCTGTTTCCTGTGGAGCTACTTGTACATTACCACCAGAAATCCATTTTTCTGTCCATGGTAATGGATTCATTTGTGGAACATTATAAGGACAGGTTAATCCGACAGCACGCATTCTTTTAGCACCTATCCATTCCACATAATCTTGTAATATAGATTCATTTAATCCAATCATTGAACCATCTTTAAATAAATAATGAGCCCATTGTTTTTCTTGTTCTATTACTTTCATAAACAAATCTACGCATTCTTGTTCTGTTTCCTTTGCAATCTTATCATAACCAGGTTCTTGTCTTAATAATTTTAACATAGTTGTTGTACTGGCTAAATGAGTATTCTCATCTCTTGCGATAAATTTAATTATCTTTGCATTACCTTCCATTTTCTTGAGCTCAGCAAATGCCCAACTGCAGGCGAAAGAGACATAAAATCTGACTCCTTCCAGGGCATTCGCTGATTGCATACACATCCATAAGTTTTTCTTATTTGGTTTTGCAATCAAAGCGTCATAATATTTTGCAATGTCTTTACCACAATCTAATATTTCTTTAATATCCAACATAGAGTCAAAAACTACTGCGGGGTCTGGGTAAACATTCCTAATAATATGAGTATAAGAACGAGAATGTATAGTTTCAAAAAACGACCAGGTCTCGATCCAGTTCTCAATTTCGGGTAACGAAGCAATAGGAAGGAATGCAAGGTTCGGGGCCCGACCTTGAACAGAGTCCAGTAGTATTTGCCTTTTGAGATTAGACGTGAATATATGTTGTTCGTGCGGTGTAAGGTCATGGAAATCCTTTTTGTCTTTAGATACATCTACTTCTTCTGGTCTCCAAAAGAATCCTAGTTGTTTATCTGTTATTTTTTCTATTTGAGGGTATTTGACTTGATCAAATCTAGCGACGTCAACACCTTCATCAAAAAACATAGTTTTTTCTAAATGTGATTTTTTATTTTTTTGTAGTATTGGCACTTTCCCATTCCTCTAATTTTTTAAGTTCTCTATTTACTATTTTTTCTAAGTCTTCGACATCTGGCATCATATCCCAAAAGTCTTCTTCAGATTTTGCAAGAGTCGCAGTCTTCTTCTTCGATTTGTATTGTTCCGCTGTCATAAGTATGATGTTCGTCCTCCTTCATTTCTCCTGCACCATCAAATGTATTTAAGTAATATAATTGCTTCAATCCATATTTATATGCTGTGACTAAGTCTTTTATCATTACAGACATAGGCACCTTATTATCTTCAAAATGTTCTGGATTATAAGATGTATTTACGGATATACCTTGGTCGATATATTTTTGTAATATACCACATATCGCCAAATATCCTTCTGGAGATTTTTGATCCCAAAGTAAATCATACTTATTTTTGAGATGATGATAGCCTGGTACAACTTGAGCCATGACTCCATCTTTACTCTGTTTATATGATACTAAAGCTCTTGGAGGTTCAATACCATTTGTACTATTACTTATTTGAGCGCTTGTTTCAGCAGGCATTAATGCCATAAGCGTAGAGTTTCGGATGCCAGTTTCTCTGAGTTGCTTACGCAAATCTTTCCACGGTAAACGTTCCCTATGTTCTATAAGATTATCTATCGCTCTCTTATAAGTATCAATAGGAAGTATTCCTTGAGAATATTTCGTATCAGTATTATATATCAATTTTCCTTTTTCAACGGCAAGGTCTGCTGAACTTTTTATTAAATAATATGACCAAGCTTCTGCATATTCATCAATTATTTGATGTGCTGATTCGTCATATTTAAGTCCTCTTTTTGCTAAGAAATAAGCAAGATTGATAATACCTACACCTAAAGGTCTTCTATTCATTGTACCTCTTTGTGCTGCAGGTATTGGATAATTTTGATAATCTAATAATTCATCCAATGCTCTTACTGTTAAATCACAGTATTTTTCAAACTCATGTGGCTCGTTTATTAATCCCCAGTTAACAGCTGATAAAGTACATAGAGATATTTCTCCTTCTGTATCATCTTGACTATTAAGTGGTGTAGTAGGTAAATCTATTTCGCAACATAGATTACTCATTCTTATTGGTGCTCTTCTTGCGATAAATGAACCATGGTCATTTGCATGGTCTACATTCATAAGATATATTCTACCTGTATCTTTTCTTTCTGTTAAAAATGATTGAAATACTTCAAGTGCAGGTAATGATTTTTTTCTTATAGATGTTTTACGCTCATATGTTTCATATAGTTCTTTAAATTTATCTTGATCAACAAAAAATGCTTCATATAATCCTGGTACATCATTAGGGTCAAAGAAAGTTATATTGCCACCAGTAAGTAATCTTTCATACATCAATTTATTAAATTGAAATGCATAATCCATGTGACGTACTCTTGTTTCTTCAGTACCCTTATTGTTTTTAAGTACAACTAAGTCTTCATATTCATAATGCCATAAAGGTAGATATACAGTAGCTGCTCCGCCCCGTACTCCACCTTGTGAACATGATTTTACAGCACTTTGAAAGTACTTAAGAAATGGTATTAAACCTGTATGTACAACAGAACCATCTGCTATTTTAGCACCTAGTGCTCTTATTGAACCAGCACCTATACCTATACCTGCTTTTTTACTTATATACCTAACAATAGAAGTAGCAGTAGCATTAATAGAATCAAGACTGTCTCCGGACTCAATGAGTACACACGAAGAAAATTGTCTAGTCGGAGTTCGAACTCCCGCCATAATTGGCGTAGGCAACGATATATAAAATTGAGAAATTGCATCATAATAATCCTTTACGTATTTTAATCTATTTTCTTTATATGAACTAAACAAAGTCATTGCAATCATCATATAAAGTATTTGAGGTGTTTCATATATTTGTTTAGTTCTTCTATCTTGAACTAAATACTTACCTCTAAATTGTTCCATACCAGCATAAGTAAATGTATCATCTCTTTCATGTTTAATGTATGCATCCAATTCGCATATTTCATCAACATCATACAAGTTAACTATCTCACTATCATATACACCTAACTCTATATTTCGATCTATAATAGAACGTAATGGTGGTATTGAATATTCGCCATAAGCTTCTTTTCGCATTTTATACGATACAAGCCTAGCAGCTACAAATTGATAGTTTGGTGTTTGCTCAGAAATAAGTTCAGCTGCTGATTTAATCAACAACTCATGTATATCATAAGCTGGTATTTTATCATATAGTTGAATGTTAGCTTTTAATTCTATTTCAGACATTGATACGCCTGATATATCTTCAACAGCCCATTCTAAAACTTTATGAACTTTATCTAGATCGAATGGTTGTAATGAACCATCGCGTTTAGTGACATTTATTGTATTTGTTCCATTCATAATAATATGTATATTATATCACAAATCAAGCGATTTGTAAACGTTTATTTAACTTTTTTTTCTAGTTCTTCAATACGTTTGATTAGCGCAGGGTACGCATCAAATTCCTCTAATGGACATGGTGGATGAGAATCGTCTTCGAGATGTTCAATTCTTTTCAATAATAGAGGATGTTTTTCAAACCATTTTTTTTCTTGCTTAATTAAATCAATACCAATTTTTTCTTCAAGATATTTATCTAATCTTAATAACCAACTTGGCTTATATATTTTAAGCAATAACGTGATTACACCTTTTAATAGATTAATTACTAGACCAATCACCTTAGCCTCTCACTTCTTCTAAAGCTTCAGGAGTTTCTATTTCTATACCAACTCCTTTACCTTTTGAACCATCAGGTAGAGTAACGTCTCTATAATAGATAACTACTTCACCTAATTGTTTGATGTATCTTTTAAGTTCTTGCATATCTTCAGCCATGACTTTGTAATCACCAATTGATGTTGCTACAAAAACTATTTCTCCGTTGTTTTGGTCTTTCATATCATCTAAGAATCTATCTAGATATGTATAACCTTCTGGCCAATCAGGATTTTCTCTTTCTGATAGGTCGCAGGCTTTTGGCCTTTTTAATTTTTCTGTACCATCCTCGTTGTATTTTTTTGGATCGAATGATAGTGTTGCTTTACAAGGATTGACTATCCTTGCTTCTGATACTACGTACCATTTTGGTGCGGTAAGTTGAACAGGGCGTGGTAAATCTGGTTGCATTATATCTATTTGCACCGGTGCAGATACTATGTCTATTTGTTTAGTAGGTAATAAACTACATCCACTAATTATTAGGATTGTTAAGATTGTACAAAGCTTCTGTATCATCTTCAAGGCCCTCCATTACATCTTCACTTGCATTATTAAATCTCAATTCAATCATACCTGGCTTTTTTAGTGCAAGCACATCTAAATTATGCCTTGAGAATATTGCTAAATACTCAGCTTTTTCTTGTTCAATAATAGCATTTTGTCTACTCATATTTTGTAAGGCTTTGCCTTGTTTCTCATATGACTCACGTAATGCTTCTATTGCTTTTGTTTGTTCGTCTAGTGCATACTCTAGTTTAGTATTATTTTCTTGTAAAGTTAGATTTTGATTATATAAGTAATATCCACCAAGACCTAATACTAATACTAAACTTATTAACATTTGTTGCATTATTCGTCCTCTATTTTATATTTAAGTCCATTCATACCTCGTAAATGAACGGTCTTTTTATTTTCATCTCTAAATTTTAGTTCTTTAAAATTAGCTTTTATTATTTTTTTAACGTGATAATAGACTTGATCGTCTTCATTGCCCCATTGAGAATCGTATGAGACGGTAATTGTATATCTAGTTGTCCATAAACTAACAACCCAGTTGTAAAACTTTTTAATCATCATACCAAAATTTTTCATATTATAATTTATCTATATCTACATTCAATACATCTAAAACAACTTTACGTAGTTTTTTCTCATCAGTTCCCCAATGTTTACTGTATCTACTAAATCTTATTTGATCTCTTTTGACACTAACATCAGTGCCATATACATCGTATCCAGCCTTTTTAAATGCGCTTTCTACATCACGGCCATAAGCACCATTTCTTAATCTAAGCTCTCCTGTTCTATAATATCTAAAATCATTTTCATCAAATTCATAAGTATCAGTTTTAGAATTATATCGGCCTTCTTCTATTTCTTTTTGGCCTTTGAGCATTCTTTTATTTCTTTTATCTAATATACGTTTAATAAATGCTTTGCCTTCTTTAGTTCTACCATCATACATTTTAACTTTTTTCTTATGTCTTTTATGCATTGCTTTTGGCATCATATCGGCTGGCATTGCTACACCACCGCCACCGACTGAATTTGCAGCTGCGTCTTCCCACATTGCTTCATATTCTTTAAAACTTCTTTTCATCTAGTTATGTCTCCATTGCTAACATAAAGTTCTTGGTTAGTTTTAGAATGTTTTACTCTATAAATATTTATATTTTGAAACTTTCCAATTGGTGATTGTAGCTCTTCAACAACCACCTTTGTGTTTTTTAATCCTATAACTTCTCCTGTTATTGGAGATGCTATATCTTCTGTTAATATATAATTGCCAGGATATAAATTAGAATCAGGATCCTGATACCATTTATTTTCGTTTAGCTCATAAGGATTAATATCCATATCTAAAGCTTGTCCTAGCATTTCTAGCATTTTCTCATCTGACATTTTAGTATGTTCTTTGATAAGAAATAAAGCTGCTCCATATCTTGCAACAACTGATCTTCCACCTGGTACTTTACCTATTAATCTTTTTAGATTAAATACCAATCTATGAAAAACTGTATACGCTGCTTTTTCATTTGGTTTTTGTCTATCTTTAGCTCTCTTTAAGACTTTTCCTTTATCATCAATTATACCAAGCTCAAAAGCTTTTGTTCTTTCAAACGGAGTGACAAGCAATTTCAAAAAACGAAATGCGTAAAATAAATCTCCTGCTCTTGATACAAATGACATTATAGTTCTCTTAATACCTCTACTATATTAGGGTCCATTATGACCTCAACCTTTTCATCCTCTGGCAGATAATGAAGATATACTAAAAATGGTTTTATATATTGATAGTGATTTTCTTCTATTTTAAACCACATCATCTTATTACATGCTTTAATACCAAATACATTATAAAGAACTATTATATGATTAAGGATTAATCTTTCCTGTAATTCACCATGTTCTTCGTATCTTGTAAGCAATCTCTTAAGATATTTAAATCTTGAAAGATCATTTTTAAATTCTTCAACATCCGTACATTCCGGATTGTTATAATTTTGAGCTGCAAACAGCTTAAAGTTTTTATTAGTAAGTTCATCAAATACTTTCATCATATATTATATATAATCAAAGATTACATCTGGTCATCAATTTCTTTTTGAGCGTCCTTAACATTTCTAACTTTATTACCAACTCCTAATGCAGCTTTAGCAAATTGAACTAATTTATTATCTGGTCCAGATAATTCTACATCGTCTCCACCATATGAGCTAGAACCTAATTTTTTAAGTTTAAGTCCAAACTTTTTATAAGATGGACCACCACCTTCTGAACCCATAAAAGCTTTTACTGATAATTTGCCTTCTTTAACTTCTTCCTTTTCTTTCTTTTTAATAGCTTTTACTAAAGCAGGTGGAAGTTTCTTTGCTTGTTTATCAGTAAGTTCATCTACTTCTTCTTCATCTTTTTTATCTAGTTCTTCAGCCTTTGCATCATACTTAGAATCAACATAGTTGAAAAATTCTTTTTTCTTTTCAGCATCAAGTTCGCCTATACCTTTAACACCAAACTTTTCTAGTGCTGCATTAAATACTTTTTTATAAGCTGCTTGTTTTTCAGACTCTTCAGATACTGCTTCCATTAGTTCTGGAAATAGTTCTTCTATCTCGTCGTCATCCATTAGGTATGCATCTGATTTTAAAAGTTTAATTAAATTTGCTTTTGTTCCTGTGACATCAGCAGTTGTTGATCCAGTAATTTTAAATTTTACTTTATGCTTTCTTTCAAGTGATTTAGTAAGCTTATCTCCACCAATGTAATCAATGTCTATCATAGCTTCAGTTAAAGCAATAGTATGTTCTTTTACTACAGAACCATCTTCTTTTTCACCAACTTTTTTGCCTTTATGCATTTTTTTAAACTCGTCTTCGCCTTGCTTAGAACCCATATTAGCATGTTTTGTTGGTTTATTTGGCTCTTCTACTTCATTAACTTTTTTTGGTTTTTCATGTACATATCCTAGTTTAGCCATTCTTTCATGGTCTTCTGGCTTTTCAGCTTTATAACCCTTTCCAGTAGCTGGATCGTACATCATATGAGGTTTGAATTCCTCAGCTTCTTTTTTAACAGCCGGCTTGCCTTCAAGTACATCTTGTACTGTTGCAGCAATGCTTTGTGTTATATCATCGTTAAATAAGTTTTTCATTTTTTTCTCCGTTAGTTATTTAAATGAATTATCGCCTCCCAAGTTATAGCTGATATTAAACCAACAATTATAACCCAGAAGATTTTATTTATTAAGTTAACCGTACTCGCATTGCTATTCACTAATTGCTCAACACGGTCTATTCTATTTATAAGACTTTGTATTTGTTCTGACTGCTGCTTATTAAATTCAGCCAGGGTCGAGATTTTTTCCTCAGCTCTCGCAAGCGCT
>Ga0163109_10004564_pt1 | contig 10496 bp, 17 predicted proteins | sample CRUFie1St13metaG_FD_108704 | JGI IMG/M metagenome (GOLD analysis project Ga0163109, IMG submission 108704) | Marine microbial communities from the Costa Rica Dome - CRUD Field 142mm St13 metaG | ecosystem: Environmental > Aquatic > Marine > Oceanic > Photic zone | place: Costa Rica: the Eastern... | reverse complement strand
CCACCAGCTAGTGCACTCACGTAAGGGATAATCCCTGTGGTGACAGGAAGGCTTCTGCCCAGGAACTGCAGCTCAGGCCCATGAATACCTTCATCTGTGGTTTTAATAATCCCGCCAGGTGCGGTGAACTGTCCATCATCGAATGGATTTAGATCAAGATCCTTGTTGTACTTGAATGCTTGATAGGCGCGATACTCTTCTGGAGATACATCAGGTCTTACTTGGCTGAACTGGCTGTAGGGAAGCAGTTTGCCTGTTGAACCTAGTAAATACTTTTGACCTACTTCAAGTAAAACGTTATCCGTGACTGTTGGGTCCTCTTCGCTTGGTACTGCAGCTTTATAACCTTCGGCCCCACCAAACGGGGTCATTAGCCCCAGCCCGGTATTGATAGCAACTCCGGTTGGAATGCCCAGTGAGATCAGGTGCCCGGGTTCAAAGTTTCTTTTCTCTAGTACTCCTCCTGATCCAATTGATACACCCTTTCTTGGATTCCCTTGGGCATCAAGGTACTCACCCCCTTTTGCAGCCTCTTTCACAGTCAGAGGTCGATTTTGATTATTAGGATTGACTATTGGCTTTTTACCGTAAAGGCTTTTATTAGCTGCTCCTAGTGCAGCTTCATTGATTACATTGCCTGCAGCTTGAGCGGCATTCAGTAACCAGTAAAAGTTCCTTGTATTGTCTTGCGTCACATCAGCAGCAAGAGTTCCTAAGTACTGGCCGGCTCTTGGTCCCACACCTGCTTTAGGGCCTATACCCAAATCCTCTCGGATGGTCCGATTATCCCTCTCAGATTTTGTGAGCTTTTTGCCTAATAAGTCGTCAAGCAGCTCTTTTGTTCGAATGCCTGTCGGATAGGCACCTGTCATTTCATTAATGCGTGGTGCGTTCTCACTTTCACCAGCTGCTTTTCTTCCTTCACGAAAGGCTTTGGACCACTCCTCTCGTCCTTCTCCGTAAGCTTCCTTGGCTGCGTCGAAGAACCCGCCTAATCCTCGGACTTTACGGATAGCCATCATGCAACTCCCATACCGGTGCTTGGGTTTGTATAGGGCATCGCAAATTGCTCACGAGTGCCTGGAATCAATCCATATTGAGCAAGTATTTGTTGCTTGAGAATCTCTGCATACTGAGCCTGCTCTTCAGCACTCATACGCTCGTAGGAAGTCAATCCTTGGCCTCCCATCAACTTGTCTTTAGCCCTTTGAAGATTGTCTCCAACCATCATGCCTGCAAAGTCGCCACCAACACTGCCGGCTAAGTCAGCTAAATCTGCAACGCTTGAAATGGCTTTGGGGTTCATCGCTGTACGACCCAAAACGCCTTTGACTGCACCACCCGTTGTGATGCCACCTAGGACACCACCAGCTGCTTGCGTTCCGCCTGCAATTAGTTTGTCGCTTAAATCGCCTGGTGTCTGTACACCTGCAAGTACACCAAACCCAATATCTGGGACAACTCGAAAAGCGATCTGAGCAGGGTTATCACCCATATTCTTAATCAAGAAATTTCCAGTATTTTTCAAAGCGTTCATTGCGAATCTCATGATCCTTGCTCCATAGATTGATCTTGTGCTGGCGCAGCCTTGGCAGCTTGTTGCATAATCTTTGCTCTATTAAAATCCATTCCCTGATTGGATTGGTTGAATTGAGCATCCCAGTTTGCTACACGTCCTGCGAGCTCAGGATCAGTCATCATTTTCTGTGCAAATGCTCCACCGGGTCCAGCCATTCGAGTTTTGTTTGAATTATCTGAACTCTGGAATGGACCACCTTCAGCAGCAAAACTAACGGCGGTTTCCTCGGCTTCTTTTTTCTGCTGTAGTCCAGCTCGGATTTGATTTGGATCCCAATTCATAATCAACCTCTAAAACGGCGCACAGAAACTGGTGTATAGCTCTGGAGCAGTTGTCGCTTCTCCTCACGCTTTTTCTCATCACGATTAGCTCGCTCTTGAGTAAGTTGTGCTTTTACTACTTTACCGCGTAAATCTTTCTCATCGATTGGCTCGATACGTCCACCTGATGATTTAGCCCGTTTCACAGCAAAGCCACGTTCCTTATCACGTAAGGCTTTTTCGATGGCGACAGGATCTGTCTCACCTGTTGTGTTGTATCTGGTCAAGTAGCCAGGTCCAGCTGACTTCTCGATGTCAGTACGTCCCATGCTGTCCGTGACCTCTACAGCACCAATGAATGGTTGACGTGCGCCAGGGTTCGTCAAACCACGGAAGGCTGTACCGATGTCTCTACCTTCGATCGTTTGTCCTGGGCGGATCCTTGCTACAGCGGCTGCACCATCTGTCTCGCGACGTGTCCCTTTAGCCATTGCTTCCGGAGAGTTGAAGAAGACGCCGGCACCACCGCTTGTCTGCATATCTGGCTGATTAGGCAGTGGTACTGAATTGGCTCCTTGCTTGAACTGAGTTGGTTGGAGGCTGCCGCCTGGCCCTGTACGAGTGAAGTACTGCTGCTTACCTTGTTGATTGATTTGCGTCTGCTTGGCCACTTCCATTTGATAGAGGGCGTTTGCAAGCGCTGTCTCTTGAGCCGGGGTGTAACGCATTCTGTTCAGCACGCCTCGCACGTCTGGCTGTACTTGCCGGGTGCTCTTCAGCTTCACCCGCCCTTGTGCGTCTTCAACGGGCTCTTTGGTATAGAAGTTCCCGCCTTTGGCGATCATCATGTCGGTTGCTCTCTGCAGCTCATCGACACTGCGGATGTTGGGTGAAACCCCCTGGAACCCAGGCTGTTCCCTAAGTCGTTTCGCAAACAGAGTTGTGGCACCGGTTACGTCTACCTGTGGATAGTCGCCGAATGTCCTTCCACCAGTGCTGTAGTCGGGCTGCTTCTCGACCATCCAGTTACGGGTAGAAATAGGAGCATTGAGCGCAGCTGATGGCTCGGTATTGGCTGTGACCATCTGGGGGCCTTGCATGCCAATGGGGTTCCCAGTCGCAGGATCAAAGGCAATGCCAGCGGAGTTGAAGCCAGCTTGTGGGAAAACTCTGGGATTTGCAGCGGCAATAGCTGCCAGGCTTTGGTCAGCTGTTACTGCCGGTAACCGAGCACCCGGATACACAGAAGAGGGGCGATACATCGTCTCTCCGATCTGTTCTGCCTCGATCTGAGCGTTGATGTTGTTGTAAGCGGCTCTGCGACTAGACATTGCGTCTAGATCACGGTTATTTGCTTCATAAGCAAGTGCAGCTTCAGCTTCGCGCTGAAGTCCTGGGTTCAGATACGTCTCCATCCGACCACTGAGGCCCGCAGCTCCAGGTAGGTCTTCAGCAGCGCCTCCCAGTACGCCAGACAGCATGGAATTAAACCCTTGCTGCTCTCTGCGGGCACTTTCAAGTCTATTAAGGGCGTCTCTGATGGCAGAAGGTGGTGCAACAGACTCACGGCTGCCTTTACTTCTTATCTCACCGAGATCTGCCTGCAATTCATCATATTCTTGGGGGTTGATGCCGGTTTTTAGAATTACATCACCGCGTTTGTCATATCTACGTTTGCCTTCTGGGTCATAACTAGTCGGATCAGAACGATCCTCCATTTCCATCAACTCAGACTGGAGGCGTTCTACCTGTTGCTGTTCATATTGATTGTCATCAGGACCGTAATCATAATATTGCCCCTGATCTTGTCCGAAAGGATCTACTTCAGGTAATTCTTCTAAACCTACTCCACGTACTTCAGCAAAATCACTTACATCTGCAAGGCTCTTCGCAGATTGGGCGAATTGACGACGAATGTCGTTCATAGTGATTGAATCGTCTTTGCGTTGTTGTCTCCGAAGCTGACGAGACATCAAAGCAAGAGTTTCTTCCTCGCTTAAACCAAGAGCTTGACCAGCAGCAAATTGACCAGCACTCTTGATTAACTTATCGTTCAGATCGTTCTTGTGCTGCTTAGGATCATTACTGCCAGAATTGTTATGTGTTGCAGCAATAATTCTGTTATGCAGTCTCTGACTATCTTCTAAAGGAGCCACTATTTTTACAAGCAAACCTAAAACTATTGTAGATAGTTTTGATAGTTTACTTTTGCAGCTAACTGATATTTAGTTCATATAAAAGTTGTAGTTGTAATCACGTTCGTATTCCCTTCTGTTGTCGTCGTTTAAACCAGGGTTTAAATCAATTACTGCTTGGGTAACAGCAGGATCTTCTCCATATCTCATGTATTGTGTATTGAAATCAAAATCTATTCCTTGGGTCAATGGAAGAGTATTATCTGTCTTGTTATACGAATCAGTTACAGCTAGAGTCCCGTCTAGGTTTTTAAGCACAGCTTGTGCAGGGGTCTCAGTTGTAGCTGGCTCTGGATTGTTAATATCTAAGCTATCTTTATCAGTTGGTTTGGTAGCATCCTTCTTTTGCATCTCAATACGATATTTGTCAAAGAAGTCTTGACCTAAATCAGCGCCGCCTTTATCGCGAAGATTGTTTATAGCGTATTTGTAACCTTCTTCATTAATCTCTTGATAAGTACCATCGCCCATATTTACAGCAATCTTGCCATCTTTCCTAAGTATCCCTTGCGCAGCATCAGCACGCCGAAGTGTTGCTAGAGGTCCTTCCCCCATTGGGGCATCAAGAATGGCACGGCTTCGTGCACTTAGCCCGGTCATTGCCGTTTGTTCAGGCTCAATGATTGGCTTCGGCATAGTGGCCGGTGTGCCAGGCAAAGCTGGACCTTGCTGTCTTTCTCTAGGTTGATAGAAGTTGAAAGCCTGCTGCTGAGCCTTTGCATATGGCTGGCTGTAAGGAGTCCCTTCAAATGACTGACCCTTCAGCCATTCTTCGTATTGCTCCCAATTAGTAGGTTTGGGGTCTCTTTTTGGGGGACCGGCTGTTACTTCATCCGGGGGCTCTACGCTGGGCTTACCTGGTGACTGACTAAACGGCAATCCTGTTCTTGGGTTGATATTCTCTTCTTGCTTGGTAATTCCACGTGCGGCTTTAACTTGTCTTGTTTGAGGAGCGGTTTTGAAAATCTCTTGAATACGCTCACTCCTTGGCCTTGCACTAGACTTTTCGCCAGCCTGAGCTTTTGTTAACGGCCTGCCATATTTATCTACAGCTGTGTCTGAATAAATAACATACGGCTCAACTGACTTCCATGTATTATTTATATCACTAAAGAGGGTCTTTCCTAAAGTAACACTGTTATTAAACAGCGTCCCATCCAATATGTCGCTCAATGAGTCAGCAACAGGCTTGAACATGCCCTCACCTGGCATTACTTCTTGACCTGTTTGAGTGTCAATAGTTATATACCTTCCATCTTTACGAATTTGCTTATATCTTGGTTCCATATCTAAGCAATCTATTGTTCATACACTATTCTATTAAATCATCGTAATTAATCACCATATAAATCATCCATACAACGCCCATCATCAATATGGCAAGCAGAACAACAACACTCCAAACAATCACTGCAATATCCTTCTAGTAATTAAGCTGATCGCGCCGACATTCGGTTAGCAATCTCTGCTTTGACTGCATTATCCGCAGATCCGCCTTCAATCGCTGGAATATCGCTTGATTTAGCAATAACTGGGTAACATCTCTTGGTTGTTTCGTTGTATCTGTGCCCAGGTTTGCAAATCGCGCGGCTAATTTCCTCATTTAGCCGGATTTCATCGTAAATATCCATGGATTTTGTCTAATAATTGGTAAATTTCAAGCACCGGGGCGGATTTGGCCGCTTCTCATCAGCCTTTCCGTCATAATTTGGCTGGATTGGCGCAATTTATTCAGATAATCTTCCTGTTCAGCGTATTTTCGCTCGTTATATCGCCTCATGTCGTTATGAGCACCAATCATTGTCCGCATTGCGCGGTCTCCGCCGGCGATTACTTCCCGAGCAGCGTTTAAATAAGTACGTGAATTCGGAGACATAGCCATATTCTTTCCATCCTTTAATTCTACCCTTTTATCAAAACCACAGTTACCACATATCTCTCTATAAACTCGAAAAATAATACCCTAAATGTAGAGAAGGGGATTTAAGAGAACGGTTGTAGAAAGAATGCGTGGTTGTGCGTGGTTTTGTGGTTTTTACTGCCGATACTTTTTTCAGCCAAAAACAGGCAAAGCGTCGCTTTTTCAGACCTGCCCAACGCAGCCATAATATGTAGTTGCTTTAAACACTGAAGATCACATCATCAGCACGAAGAAAAACCCTCTATAGGGGGTCAAAAGTGCTACAAAATTTCTGACATGTTTAATATACTACTTACCCGTGAGGTTACCCGAACAAAAAAAAGAGTGAGAACCATTGCTACCACTGTTGTTCACTCACGCTTCGCGTTCGTTCACTTTAGTTTTATTGTTCGTTCAATCATTTGTTTCACAAATGTTTTCTCTCACGTTCTTGCGCACTAACTTCAGTTCACACGATTGCGTAACGAATGTGTTTCACTTTTGTGTTTACTTTCGTGTGTGAACTTTCGTTTCGTGTGCGCAAACTTCCGGTCATCGCTAGTTACATCTACTGTGTTTCAGTCGTTATAACTTTAGCGTTACGGAAGTATATATTCTTACATGTTACTTGTCTCCGTACATCTCTACACCGGCTAACGCCGGTTGTATGTATCTATGTTCTTATATAAATCTAATGTTCACTATTGCATACACTGCTCCTTACACCGGAGCTGCTCGCACTCAGTCCTTCGCCACACGTGAAGAAGCTGAGCGCATGATTGCTTTCTATGCGAGTTGTGGAACTAAAGCCACGCTTGTCTGAACATATGTATGCCGGCTAACGCCGGCTTTACTTATTGATGTTCTTTATATCTAACAACTATGTCTTACCTCAACGAAGTACTTGATGATGCTGCCTCACGTATTGGCGGTACTCGAACTGAAGTTCGTAGCTCAATGCGTTCGGCAAAGCTTCTACTCGCTGATGCTCAACGCTATGGCTTCGACACGATCGAAGAATACGCTGATGCGATTAGAGAGTATGCGGCTAATTGCTGACACAAGTTAATGCCGGCTAACGCCGGCTTTATTTCTTTGTGTAATTAATCATATTGTGTATGAGTATTCCTGGTGATTGTCGTGTATGGACACGACTTAAGAACAATCCAGCTAACCCTTACTGGGTCAAGATGACTTACGGACCTCGTGATTACGCTGCCTGCTTACGTATCAAGCAAGCGTACGAGTCTCGGTTCGACGATCGAGAGTACGTCATCACTGTTGACCACGACATTTGGCAACCTCTTGCTAAATGATCTGGTTACTTTGCTGGTTCGTGATCGGACTATCTCTTGTGTCCGTATCGTTTCATCCTGCTGCCGTTGCGATTGTTGCTTTGCATTCAGTTGCTTTACTTATGGCTTACAGGTAATGACACCTGCCGTCTAACGACGGCTTTATTTCATTGTGCTTTTTCACAATCTATATGTACGGTATCAATACCCTTGACTATCAAGGTATCCAATTCACTACACCGTCGAAGCACGTAATCGTTCATGCGTTCGACTTCGACGACACTATCACTATTAAACCCGATGGGTTTGATAATGCGTCTATGACCAAAGATGAATTCTTTGACGCATCTCGGAACTTCACTCCAGATACTCGCGTCACCGACCTGCTTCGGATGATGCACGCTTGGGGTGACGCTATTGCTATCTGTACTGCTCGTCCTGCCGAGCGACTGACTGAAACAATCAATTGGTTACGTCAGTATCGCATTCCTGTCGATGCTATCTATCTCTCGAAAGGACGCGATTGCAGTGGCAATGTCAAGCAGCTCATGCTTAAACAGTTGCGTAAGGACTACCGTATGGTTGGTACTTTGATTGATGACTCACCTTACAACATTGAAGGTGCTCGTCTTCAGAGAATCAAACGTATCCATGTCCTGAAGAACTGCAAGTACTGGGCTGAGAATACTGAGCTCGTATCAAAGCAATGATTCCCGGCTAACGCCGGGTCTTTGTTTTTATGTTATTTATTACATTCACAACACTATGGAACTCGCTTCACTTCGTAAGCACACCAAAGCAGGTATCTCTGTTTGGCGGTTCATTTACGATGAAGAATCTCTGATGCACTACGCCGTTGGTGGCGAGGTGCTGAAAGTTATTCCATGTGATGATCGTAATCATCTACGCAAAGTGTTTGAGAACTTCAAACGCTACGGTTACGCTGAAAAGCTGCCGTCCAAGCAGATGTGGCTTGATGACCCTTGGGCATCACAGCTACCTGCAACTATGCAGCAAGAGCTTGAACTCTTATCTGCCTGAAGCTATGGCCGGCTAACGCCGGCTTTTTGCTTTATGCCCTTCGGGGTTGTTCACTTTATGTTTTAGCGTTATGCGTTTCAAAGTTCCTGGTCAATCTGTATCTGTCCGTCTCTTCGAGCGCGTAGAGACTAAGGACAACCAGTATGACATCTTCGATGTAGGCATCGAGCAAGAAGACGGCTCTATCGACAGTGTTGTCGTTGGTGGCTCCTTCAGCTATGCCAAGTCTCTCGCCCGTGCGGCAGATGAGAATGCTGCTGCTAAGAAGGCTGCCACTGAGCCGGCTGTTGCTGCTGCCTGACCTTTATCGACCGGCTAACGCCGGTCTTTATTTTTAGTTTGGCATCAATGCACTTTCCGTCTGCTGGTCTCCGGACGGACTGATCTGTTGTGCCAACTCCATCAGCCCTAATCCTGCGGCAGTAATGCCTCCTGCGGGTAGGGCGTATTTAGGCACAGCGTTGGCTGCTGGGATTGCGTACTGCGCTACCGCTGCCATCGCCCGCTCCCCGCGTCCCGCTCCTTCGTCGATCACCGCCTCGGCTTTTCGTAAGGACGGATGTGCCCCTCCTACTAGATACGCTGCACTACGCAGAACTGGGTTTGCGTCTTCATATAGTGCTGCGATCTTTTGGCTGTACGCATCATCCAAAGACTGTAATGCTCCTCCGGCTTTACGAACAGCATTGCCAAAGACTTTATGACCGTACGCCATTGTTATCCTATCGTTGTTACTTCAATTGTAACTACACCCTTACCCTGAGGAACTATTAAGAGATTATTAAGTAGTATATAAGTAATTCCATGGAACCACTGACAATACTGTTCATTGCTGCGATTACTCCGAATGTCTGTAATGAGATTCTTGTAGAGTTAGAGCAGGCAAAAGAGGAACAGTTAATAAATCAGCAGGATGTCGATGATATCTACATGAGATGCATAGCTTCTTGCAACTAACTGTTTGTTTGCCATAAACATACTTTTAGTGGCTATGAATATCTTTACTAAACTTACGTCGGTACTGGCGGCTGTTTTATTGACTTCTGGACCTGGCCTCGCTCGTATCGAGGACAACACCGACGAACTGTTGGACCTAGTCTCACAGTCGGGGGTGGAGGTCACTGTCAATGACTCGATCTATTGTCTAAGTGGGCAGTACTACGGTGTCTACGCATGGGCTGATGATTACCGTGGTATTCATCTGTGTCCTGGTGACACTGTTGAACCTATTGACCATGCAACAGTGCGTCATGAAGTCATGCACGCTATCCAGCACTGTGTCAATGTCAAGCGTCAAACGTCCTTGGATACATCTGTTCTTACGCCTGAAAAGCTTAAGATATCTGCGGACATTCATTTGACGCGGCGAAAACTGGAGCAGATTGCCTACATGTATTCGCCTGAAGAACTGCCTATAGAAATCGAAGCCTTTCTCGCTCAAGAGCTATATACCGCAACTCAACTAATGATCATGTATGAAGAACACTGTGTAGCTTAGTGGCCGGGTAACCCCGGCTGCACTTGGTTTTGCTGTTAATAATTAACTGAATGACACCTGTACAAATTCAAGCTGTCCATCGTATGGCAGCGACTGTTTCGAAGCGCTCAAACGAAAAGCAGCGTGATCGCGTTCAACATGCTGCTACGAAAGAGGACTGAATAATGCTCAAGCTAATCATTCAACAAAGACGTGCGCCACGTACTCGTTTTACTGTCAAGTTCAACGATCAACATCGTGCGTTTAATACCTTTGCTGAAGTGAAGGAGTTTCTCCTCCACATTGATGAATGACATGAACTGAATAACCGGTTAACACCGGTTGTTCTTTTTAATGTTCTTCGCTATTGCAATAAGTGCCAATCACATTTGATTTCAAGATCATTGCTTCAAACATTCACGGTGTGTCACAAGTACAGCCTCTCAATGAGGATGCACTCAACTACCTAGTTGATGAAGCTAAGTTCACTGTTATGCCTGATGGCACCGCTCCATTGTTTGACGATGCTGTAGGTGACTTCATCAGTGATGCCAGCTGGGCTCACTTGTGCTGTGAATATGTCTGATGTTTATCGTGTCAATATCCAATGATGAAGAGCGTTACGAGGACTTGTGTTTTACCAAGCTCTCGGAAGCGATCATCAGTTATCAATACTGGATTGATAGGTTTGATAAGACAAATATCGGATATATAAACAAGCAGGGTGGCTATTCTTTAGTTATACCTTG
>Ga0163109_10004563_pt1 | contig 10497 bp, 6 predicted proteins | sample CRUFie1St13metaG_FD_108704 | JGI IMG/M metagenome (GOLD analysis project Ga0163109, IMG submission 108704) | Marine microbial communities from the Costa Rica Dome - CRUD Field 142mm St13 metaG | ecosystem: Environmental > Aquatic > Marine > Oceanic > Photic zone | place: Costa Rica: the Eastern... | reverse complement strand
TTCGGCTTGCTCTTTGCCGGAATCTCGTTCGTCCTCTTCGTAGTAAGGGTCCTCGTACATGTACGGCATGCTCCAACCCGAAAAGGGCACCAATGCCATCCGTTGGGCGGTCGTGTTCCATTCAGGAAGCGAAGCCTGACCTTCGCAATCGGACGCTGCTTGAACGGGCTGAACGGTCCCAAGGGAGGACGAGAACATAGCAGCGATGAGCAGAAACAACATCGCCTTGGTGTTCAACTGCACGCTATCACCGAGGATGGCTTGTCGCCGCCGGTTTTAGGACATTGCCTCAGCGACGCCGAAGAGGACGGACATAACCGCTGTCGTCGCTCCGGCGTTCTTCCTTGGACAAAATCTTCGGTGCGGGCGGAGGCATGTGGTGGTCCATGCCGAGGAGACCGCCTTGAGTCTCAACATGTTCGATATCGGTGTAGGTTTCAGCGGCTTCTTTTGCTTCTTCCTCAATCGAGGACGGTTCTCGCATCACCAACCAACCAAGAATCAAAGCAACGACGATCAGGGCCATGAAGGTCGCCAGTTCAGAACCCGCATCGGCAAGCCACGATTTCCATTCATCGGCACTGAAATCCGAAAGTGAGGGGGGCCCTTCCGGTTCGGGAACGACCTCAATGTCCTCGGTGAGGGTGTCGCACTGACCCATCCCATCGCACACTCGAACCAATAAGGTGTAGAAACCTGCGGTCTCGTACGTGTGCTTTGCCCTGACCGTGGAACCTGAATCGGGGTCCACCCAATCGTTTGTCGGGTCGCCGTCTTCGTCGACGTCTGTTTCGATATCAAAGTCCCATTGCACGGTGTACTGCGTGGAAATGGTGAGGTCACGCTCGGTAATGGAACCGTCGTCCACGTCGGTGTCCCGTTGGATGTCCATGTCCGAACCCGATTCGGTGTCGAACACCTCAGCATCGAAGGAAACTTCCGAGCCAACAAAAATGTTCTCAGGAACGTAGATTTCGTTGGCCTTCGGAGGATGGTCGACGATCACCGTGAAGGTCGCTCGAGACACATCGCCCGTGCCAAAACCGTCCCGAACGGTCAGCGATACGGTGTAAGTTCCCGGCAGTGTGTAGGCATGCCAAGGGGTCGCTTCGTGAACCAACGGTGTTGCGTCGCCAAAGTCCCAGGTGTATTGAACGAGGCCGTTCCAATCGGGTGATTCCGTTTCGAACGGCACGTACTTTCCTTCGAACTGACGGTCACCGTCTCGGGTACCTGCGGAGTCAAAGTACAACATTCGCTGGGGTGCGGTAACCACCGCTCCGTCTTCGTTGAACGTGTGCGACCAACTGTCGGGGACCGAACCCTCAGGGAAGACCGTGGACGTGGTGATGGGTTGGTCGTCAATGTAGCCGTCAAGGATCCGCACTTGGATGATGGGGAGCGGGTTGGAAATTTGCAGGGTCATGGTACGAGGGTAGCTTTCCACGCCGTCCTTGTCGGTGACCACGAGGACCACCGTATGAACACCTGGAGTGGTGAAGGTGTGCGTCACTTGAGGCCGGTCGCCAAAGGTTCCGTCGGAGAACGTCCAGTTCCACACCTCAATGTCCGTTGAATCACCCACCGTACCGTCGGGGTCACTGCTGTCAAGCCCGTCGAAAACATACGCCGTGTCGACTTCGCCGTCTTCCTGTCTGAAATCAATCTCTCGTGAACCTGTGGCCGACAGCGTGCGAACGTCGAAGGTTGCGACCGGCATTTGATTCAGCACAACAACGGTCAAGACCGCAGTGGCTTGGCTGCCGTCGTCGTCGGTGACGGTAAGGCTCACCGTTTTGTTTCCGGGAACATCCCATGCAACGATCGGATTGACAGCGCTGCTGCTGATGGTTGAGAAGTCATCGTTCCGCGAGGGCGTTCCCGTACCGATGCGGACGCCGTCCGGGAACGACCAATCGTGGGTGAGGATTTCACCATCGTCGTCGATAAAGACATCGGGCAAGACCAAACTCGTGTACGTCATGGTGGTCATGGTTTCCGCATAGATTTGCACGGGAACTCGATTGTTGATCGTGACTTGGACGGTTTTGACACCTGAGTTGATACCGTCTGAAACCGTCAAGGTCAGGTTGAAGGCGGCGGTTTCTCCGTTGATTTCGCTCCATTCGTGCTGCTCGGCGTAAGCGCCTTGGCCTCCGCTGGTCGTGCCGTCGCCCCAATCCCACTGGAAGTTGAGGTTCTGGATGGGGACGTTGTCCACGGTGCGCCCCGCAGAAAAGAGGATGCGTTGCCCGGTCAACAACGAAATGTTGTCCTCGATGACCACGTTGTTGACCGTGATGACAGGCACCGGTTCGGTGTCGTCGCTGACGTTGATGGGGTGGACCTGTGTTTCCGACCAAGTACCTCCCTGATCCATCACCCGGAGGGTTGCATTGTAGGTCCCGACCTCGGTGTAGGAACGGAGAGGGGACTTGAGATTGGAGGAGGCGTTGTCGCCAAACACCCAAGCGTAGGCCGTGGGTGGGTCGAGGTAGGGGAGGGTGTTGTTGGACAGCGAAAGCCCCCAAGCGTCAAAGCCAGCGCCCTGGAACTGGATGTTCTCCCAGGTCTGAACGTCGGTAAGGGATACGCTTCCGTTGGCAACGGGTTTCATGTTGTTGAGCATTTGTGGCGAGGTCTGGAGCGTGTCAACAACTTCCCCCAGCATGTCCTTCATGACCATTTCAAAGGCGTACTGATCGGCAAGCGGTGCCGTAAAGTACACCTCTCCGTCAACCGAAACACCTCCACCAGCGGCCACCCGGTCGGTGATGGAGTCAACGAGTTGTCCACTGCTGTCCCGAACGGTAATTTCGACGTCCAGGTCTTCAAAAAATGCGTTTGAGAGCACACCGTAGTTGATGGCTACCGTGTCCTCCATGCCGTCGCCGTCTCGGTCGGAAAGAACGGTGTTGTTGAGCGAAAGCGTGGCAGGCGAGGTAATTCGAGCGGCTTCGATGTCAACGACCCCCTCTGGATAGGAGGGTCCGCACGAGGTGTAGTCGCAATCCGCCACGGTTGATGCATACCACGTGATGACCCAAACCTCATCGGTTAGGTTTCCAAAACCCGGCACGAGTCCTGTGGCGACATTGTTGACGAAATTGAGGTCCGTAACGCTCCAAAGCCCGTCGGAAATCGCCTTGGTGACGACCACGCCATCAAACTGGTTTTTGTCCGCCGTAAGCCGCAGCGTAAGCGGTGCCGGCGAGGCACTTCCAGGCGTGAACTTGAACGAACGAATGCCCCAGCCCTCGAGCGTATTGCCGGTTGAGGACCACGGCGTAGCCCAGTCACTGTTGATCTCCGTTGGCTGGGCGCGACAGAAAGCCCCCCCGGTGCAAATTGGGTTGAGGTTCAAATTGGGGTAGCCGTAGATGCCTTGGTCGGAGTCAAGGGTGGCGGCGATGCTAAAGTTGGCAAAGATCTCTCCCATCGTTCGTCCCAAAAGACCAACCTGCCCCGCTTGGGGTGAGAGAGCGAGATTTTCGACACCCCGTCCACCCGTGGCGGAGTCTTGAACGAGTTGGCGAACAGCCGGACCGCCTCCGAGGTGTTCAGCGAGGTACATGGTGAACATGTAGCCTGCTCCGTAATCAGCGATTCGTTGATTCCACCATCGCACGGATTGTTCGGGTGCTCCGGTCCACGCGTTGACGTGCCCGGTGAGCGTTGAATCTGCACCGAAGCAGAGGTAAATGGCCACATCTGCATTGCCTTCGTCAATCCAGAGGTTCTCGTAAGGGTCAAGCGCGTTGTGCAGCAAATGCTCCAACTCGTGAGCGAGGATGGAGCGACCCCAGGAGAGGGTGATGTCAGCGAAGTCCACGAACACCGCCTCTCTTGAGGAGGAGAACGAGGGTGCGAAATAGCCGCCGGTGTTGTAGGCGCCGTCGATGTCGTAGATGACGATCTGAACCTGACAGTTGTTGTCAATGTCGGGGGGTGCGAGACCGCGCCCGTCTTGGTAGTCCTTCCCGTAATACGTGGTCATCGTGGGATAGATGGTCGAATCCCACGTACTGGCGAGGTTGTTTAGCACCGTCGATGACAGCGTTCGCCCGCTTTGGACAATGAAGGCGACCGTGTTCGTTGTTTTGGCCACGTAGGCCGAAATGGAACCCCCGGAGATGGGGACGGTGAGGGTGTCGCCGACGGAGTGAGGGGTACAGGCTCGGGCACCGGAACGACCCATGGACGGTTCAATCACCATGTCATCAACGCCCGGCCGTCCGGCATCGATCCAAGCTTGCCGCATGAACTGGGTGGCCGAAACGACCGGCTCATCTTCGTGAATAAACAAATACTCACTTCCATCACTGGGATTGAATTCGTCGAGATCGCCAATCACAGTACCCCCTGCGGTGTAGGGGGCAGAAGGCGCCTCCTCTTCCCCGCTTTCTGCTGCCACGGAGAGGAGCAACGGTGCCGTGCTCGAGAAGAGCATGAGGAGCACGAAAACAAGTGCGGGACTGGAGCGTCGTTCCGACATAAAAATCACCGAGAAGAATCGTGGGACGGATTCCTAATTTTGCCAGAAGAAAGGAGGTATTTAAGAGTCCGTGGTCAAGGCGTCATCATGCATCGCGGGATTGTGCATCGGAAAGCGACCCGTACACCCTTCCTCACTTGCGTGATGATGGTGTTGCTTGGTACCATGGCACAAGGTTCGCTGGCCGCCCAAGAGCCCTCCGGTACGGAAGCATGTGAGGCGATCGGAGACCTGCAGTTCAACGGTGCAGCAGCCAACGCCTCCGTGGAATGGCAGGTGGGGCTGGGCCCGAGAATCCCTGGGAGCAACGTCTCCGAAACCTTTCGAAACACCATCACTGAGGACTTGACGGCTCTTGGTTTTGAGGTGACGCAACAACAACACCAGCGCTACGACATGAACCTCACCAACGTGTTCGCCACGTGGAAACCGAACGGAACATCCACCGGCCAACTGGTGCTCTCTGCTCATTACGACTCGAGAAACGTGGCCGATCAGGACGAAAACGAAAGCAACCGAACGCTTCCTGTTCCCGGTGCGAACGACGCCGCCAGCGGCGTGGCCGTTTTGCTTGAACTTGCCAACCACATCCCCGCCATGGGCCTTGACCACGACGTGGTCCTCTTCTTCAACGACGCAGAGGACCAAGACAGCCGATACACCCTCGGTGCGGAAGCATGGGCAGAAAACCTGACACAGGAGGAAATCGCTTCCATCCATGCCTTCGTCCTTCTGGACATGGTTGGCGATGCAGACCTCCAACTGCACAACATCCTGCCCGGCAACGACACGCTCAAATCACGCGTGGTTGAACTGGCGGAGAGCCTTGGCATGGTGAACGAAACAAACGACTGCAACGGTTCACCGGGAGAAGACATCGTCCGATACGACACACGTGTCGCTGTACTTGACGACCACGTCCATGCGCATGAACTTGGCATACCGAGCATCGACATCATGGATACAACCTACGGCGAAGCCAAACCCTACACGTTTGGAAGTTACTGGCACACAATGGAGGACACGCCCGACAAGGTCAGTGCGGAGTCCCTTGGTGCGGTGGGCCGACTGGTGGAGTTAGGGTTGCGAACCCACGCCTTCGTGAACATTCCCCAAGACACACAGGAGGCTCAGGACGCAGAACAACCCTCGCTGGAGGAACCATCATCAGACGAACCATCGGTTGAGGATGCTTCCGGTTCGCCAACGCTTACGGCTTCTACGGCGATTGGTTTGTTTTTGATTCTAGGGCTCATCGTTGCGGTCCAATGGAAAGCTAAACCTTGATGCAAGGACGCGGTGAAGAAGCAAAGAGGTATTATCCGCGCACGCGTTCGCCGGAACCGGAGGGCCCTCATGGACACCGACCGCGAGCAGCGCATGGAAGCACTCCGAGCGAGGGTGAAGGCAAAAAAAGAGGCCGCATCAACCCAGGAGGTTGAAGAGGAACTCGTGGTCAGCACCGCTGACATCGAAGCGACCGCCGTCGAAGCCGAAGACGAATGGTTCGCCATGATCGACAGGGACGCTGATCGATGGCGAAATCTTGCCGCCACCCTCATTTTCATTGGCAGCCTTTTGGGAATGATGAGCGGTGTTTTGATTCTCCAAGGCAATCCATCTGAACTCCTCAACACCTCGTTGTTCGCTGAGAGCGATACGGTCGACATTTCGGGTACCGCACTGGAGGACGTTGACGGAAACGGGGTAGAGAACGTCACCGTGGTCCTCTTGGAAGGCACAACAAGAGGAGAGCTCCAGAACACCACCACCGATGCTTTTGGTTATTTTACATTGAGCGATGTCAAACAGGAGATTCACATCATCGTGTTCTCAAAGGAAGGGTACACCACCGTAGAGCGGACCTTTCTTCCGGACAACGTCGGTCTGGACCCGGTGACCATGAAACCCGGAAACGAAACGCGCCTGGAGAGCGATGAACAAGCCATCTCAGGTTGGACGTTGGACAACGCCGTCACGCTCTCCACTGCGATTGGTTTGCTGACCATCGGAACGGCCCTCCTCGGCGTGCAAGCTGCGGCAGAAATACGGAGAGGGAGGCACTATCGGCGAAGCCAGTATTTGGCGGCAGGCGCTTTGTTTAGTCGCGGCCTGATCATCGTTGGGCCTGCCTTGATTTTGTTTGGGATGATCGTAAACCTCTTTGCGAGAGAGGACTTTGAAGACCAGCGTGAGGACTGAGCATGTACCTTATCTCGGTTGAGGGCGGTGATGGCTCGGGAAAAGGCGAAGCTGCAAGGATTCTGGGTGAACTGCTGAGTGAATTCCCCTTTCCCGAGGTGGTGATGACCCACGAACCCCGTCGACACAGTGAGCTCGGAAAGCTGGCGTTGCAATCGGTCAAACTCGGCAACAAATCCCCGCTGGAGGAAGCAGGGTTGTTCGCTGCCGACCGGCTCGACCATTCCCACACCTTCATTCGACCGGCCCTTGCGGGCGGTGCCGTCGTTATCTCTGATAGAAACATCCACTCCTCGCTGATTTACCAAGGGGTTGTGGGCGATTTGGGTTTGGAAAAAGTGGCGAGCATGAACGCTGCTGCCATGATTCCTGACCTGGTTTTCTGGATCGACTGCGACCCCAAAAAGGCGATGAAACGAATCAAGTCCGGTACGCTGAGAATGACCAGTCAAAAGCAAGAATATTTTGAGACCCAAGAAATTCAAACCGCTATTCGTCAAGGCTTCCACGACCTTTTCGGTGCGGTCGGCGGGGTCCCCGCCCCGTTCAACCAGTGCTGCATCGTGGGACCCATCATGAACGAAGGCGGTCTTGACGATTTGAAAACGAAACTGCGGGCTGAACTTCGCCGTTTTTTCAACCGAAAACCGCTGCCGCTCAACGTGGACAGGGACGAAGTCGACAGAAATTTGCTCAACGCGTTGGTCAAGGATGTCAAAAAGCAGCGAAGACTGCCCGGAGCACCCCAAGAACGAACCGCCATTCACATTGGCTGGTTGGGAGGAAAATCTCCGGCTCAGTGGATGGAGGAAGCCGAGGAAAATTGGCCGGTACCCTCGGCTCAAGAACACGATGTGCCCGCATCGCCCCTCGCCCATTCATGTTGGTCCATTCTCGGCACCCTTTCCCTCATGGTGGGTTCGAGCGAAGTCCCACGACTCCATGCCGCTTTGGGCCCCGTCCGCATGGTCACGCAACGGCACACGCAACGGCTCATCAAGTGGTTGCTTGCGGAGAATTGGGTCCATAAACAGCAAAATCACACGCCGTTCAGCGATGCGCAACTCTTCAAACTCAGGGAAGAACGTATTGGCTTTGCACGACTCACCCTTGCGATGTGGCCACTTCGAACCCAACTCGCTTCTTGGCGACGGGCTAACCGAGAAAAGCCATGGGTCACCGTGCTGGATGAACTCTTTCAGGTTGAAGAAGGAAAGGAACTCACCTCGCAGTTGAAGAAAGCGGTCCACGACATCAACCGGAGGCTGACCATCCTCACGAGTGGGCACGAAGGTTGCCCGTTACCCCAGACCGCACAGGAACTCTGTGCTTGGTGGTCGCTTGAGCCACCGAATCATTCCGATTCGTGATCGGCGGTTCGAACCAGCGTAAAGGAAGCGTTGCCGGGCAACAACACTTGGCCGGCCCCGTGGAACGCCTCTGCACGCGCTGAAAACATGGAGCACATCAGCACACCAAGACCCAAGCCAAAGGGAATGCCCGTCAGCACGCGCTTGAGGTTGGTGGATTCGTAGGCGGTCAACAGCTGGAGAAAGCCATCGGCGATGAGCGGAAGGCAGAGCAGCATGCCGCAGGCCAACCAAAGCAACGTCCGTTGGTTTTTCGCATAAACGGTATGCAGCATTCGTTCGGGTAACAGCGACAGGCAAGTGTCTCGAACGGTCCATCGGTTCCAACCCCGCCTGGTGAAGATGGCGCTCCCCATGAACAGGCCAAAGAAAATCCCTACATCACGGGTGCATACAGGAAGTTGGTTATCGTTTACTTGCCAAGAGCGCTCGTGCTTTTGATGGCAGTTGATGTCGCCAAATGCATAGATGAACGCTGCGTATGGATTCACGTCGGACCATGAGAACAACACGTGGGTGTGGTTGCCCTCCCCTTCGTGCTCGTGAGGCATCTGATTTTGATTGCCGTTTGAACCAAAACCGTCTTCATCGTAAAAATCAACGGCGTTGGCCCTTCCTTCCATCGGACCGATGGTGCCTGCCTTGAGCGTCAACGGGGCGAGGAAAAACGACATCAAGAAGAAGGTTGATACGCCCAACACCCAATTTGCAACCTTGGTTTCCCTCCGCCGGTCGAGGAGGCCGTTCCGCTCCATGGTGTCAACCTCCCTTCCAAACCACTTCATTCTTTTTGCAACCAAGCAAGCCTTCAATTCCTCATGCCCCTTGAACCGTCCACATGGCCGAGGACGAGCGACCCCGCATCGGTCTGAAAACGGGTATACAAGCCGGCGCCTTCATCGGTTTGTTCCTCGGTTTCTCACTCGCGGTCGTTTCGGCGTTGACCCAACCTGAGGCCTTGGTCCAACTGGTGCAACTGATGTGCATCACGCCGATCGCCTGTGCGGTTGTCCTCGGGCCGTTTCTGGGATGGCGCCGTGCGCCCTATGTCTCCAACGAAGACCCCATTGAAGCGCTTCGGGAACTGTTGAAACCCTTCAATGAAGGCCAAGGTAAATGGCGTGTGCTCAGCCACGTGAGGAGCGATGGACGAACGGTTCGAATCGACCTTCACAATTCCACACAGCCGCTCACCATTGTCGCCGCAACCTTGGAACTCACCGAGCAGCATCCCATTCGATACATCGTTGGTCGCGGGGAAGCGCGAAGCCGTGATCCTGAACTCCGTGGAGCGGTTCTCGGCTACATTGAACAACACGTGGCGTTGAATCGCAGGCGGCGAACTTCATCCTCTGTCGAAGTTTTGCCACCGTCCATCATCGAGCACATGGAAGCGACGCATCGCATGCATCGACGCTTGTTCTACCTCTTGCCCATCATCCTGTTTTTCGCCTGGCTTGAGATGCGGTGAAGTCAACGCAACAGGCTATGAGGGAGGGAGGAATCCCCGGAGTATGGCCAACGACATCGGGCGAGCCATGGCCCGGCTCAAGCACCGCGACATCCGCACGCGACGACGTGCCGTTCGCACCCTGTTTGAGCAGGACGACCCGAGCGTTTTGGAAGCGTTCAAGCCACTTCTCGACGATGATGACGGCTGGTTTGTCTCCAAAGCCCTCGATGCCTACCGGCAATGGGCTGTCCATGCAGGACCCGACGCCGTGACCACGTTGCTCGAACACCGCTCCCTCGAGGTGAGAAGAGCCGGCGCCAATCTGCTGGTACCCCTGGGTCCCGCCGGACAAAAACTGGCCCTCTCGGCGCTCGACGATGAGGACAGCGTTGTCCAGAAAAAAGCAGCTCGTGCCCTCCTTTTGTGCGACGAATCCGCCGTTGCGGAGCGGCTGGTGGACCACACCAACGACAGCGTTCGCCTCACGGGAATGCGCCACCCCTCGCTTCCAAACGACCGCCTCAAATCCGGACTCAGCGACGAGCACGAGAGCGTTCGTTCTGCTGCCCTCGACATCGTTCTCAGCAACGGCATTGAAGTGGACCTCGAGATGCTCGTTCCCTTCCTCCAAGCCAACCTGCAAACGGTCAAAATTCTCGCATGGGTTGGCCAGTACGCCCCCGAACGGCTCCCTGAATTTACCCCTTACCTGAAGCCGCAGCACCTCAAAGCGTTGAGCGATCACCTTCGGCTTCATGCCCAAAGCAGCGAAGATGCGCTCCTCACCAACCTCCTGAATTGCGGCATGTTGGAACCGGTTGCCCGATGGGTCATTCAACAGGATGCCTCAGAAGACGAATTGCGATGGAACCTAATCAACGACGAGCGCCTGAACATCATCGAACGATCAAAACTTCTCGAGCGACTGATCGGCCGCGCCAACGAGCCAAGCGTTGTTGAGCGAGCAGAAGCGCTGA
>Ga0163109_10004560_pt1 | contig 10500 bp, 8 predicted proteins | sample CRUFie1St13metaG_FD_108704 | JGI IMG/M metagenome (GOLD analysis project Ga0163109, IMG submission 108704) | Marine microbial communities from the Costa Rica Dome - CRUD Field 142mm St13 metaG | ecosystem: Environmental > Aquatic > Marine > Oceanic > Photic zone | place: Costa Rica: the Eastern... | reverse complement strand
TGATCTGAGCCCAACCATCCTAGATGGTCTTGAGCTTGGTTTTTTTCGAGTGATTCAATTGGGCGGGCAAGGTCGCCCTCAAGGTTTAAGTACTTTTGTGGATGCCTTTTTGAGCCAAGATAATTATGGTGCCAATACCGGTAATAATGATCTTTCCAGGGAACCGGGAAATCAATTGGCAGGTCTTGACTTAAGGTGGCGACCTTTTGATGCTCAATTTGCCGTTTATGGTCAAGTTGTTGGGGAAGACGAAGACAAATTTTTGCCCAATGCATTAATGTTTCTTTACGGAATCGAGGGCTGGATGTTTTGGCAAGAATCATCCCTTCGTTTTTTTGCGGAATACGCAGATTTAACCTCTTACTGGTGGAACGGAGCGACAAGAACCAGGAACCTCACCTATGGACATCATATCTATAGGGATGGATATCGCTACAGGGGCCGACCAGTCGGACACTGGGCTGATCAGGATGCGAAAATTCTAAGTTTCGGCAGTCTTTTTATGAAAAAAGATGGAATTAGTCTCGGGGGAATCATCCGCACTGGTGATCTGAATGAAGACGGTGCAGGTGAAAGTAGTGTTTCGAATTTTGAGGTTACGAATTACACCGCGTTCGAATTCTACAATTACACGGAACCCGCGGACTTGGATATCTCTATCCACAGTTCGATAGGGTGGGAGTCTATCAAGTCAAAGGTTACGCGAACGAATGAAAGCTTTACTGCATTTCTCTCGCTTACTCGCTTGTTTTGATTTATAAAACGCTCATGTTTGTGAACAAGTTACAAGTTTTAAAGATTATCACTCTTATTTTTTTCTTGGTTAATTGCTTGGGTGCCCAATTGGACCCTTCGGTCATGTCTCGCTTGTCTACTTTGAATGCCCAAGAACGTGAAGAGTTGACCAATCGCTATCAGGGCTTTGAAACTGAAAGCATTGGTAGTCCAGACTCCCGACTTCCCTCCGTCGAAATCGAAGGTAATTCTGTCGAAGTTGACCAACCGTCGAAGGAATCGTTTGATGATCGCTCTGATTTCCTCCGCGACTTAAACAACATGGAGAGTGTTATCCTATCGGACATTAAAAGTCTTGAATTGGAGCTTTATGAAGAGGACACGTCAGGGGATAATGAATTAGTTGAGGCATTGGAAGAGAGTCGGGCGTTACTTCGTAAAATAAAGGTTATTCAGCGTCGCGAAATTGAAAAGCGAGCCGAGGAATACGCCATATCGGAGTTTGATGCGGTCAAACCTTTTGGGTATGATCTATTTGCTGCAACGCCTACAACCTTTGCCCCCGGTAACGAAGTGCCGATGCCAACCGACTATCGAGTAGGTCCGGGAGATCTGGTCGAAATTCAGCTTTTCGGGCAAGAAAACCTCTCTTACAGTCTTTTGATTTCACGCCAAGGTATTTTGCAGTTTCCAGGAATTGGGCCAATCAACGCGTTTGAGAAGGGAACGAGCTTCGTTGATTTGAAAAATCACTTGAAGGAAAAGATTCTCGAAAACTTCGGAGCTGGTGTACAAAGTTCAATCGGATTGGGAGCTTTTCGGAGTATCCGAATTTTTCTCATGGGAGAAGTTCGAACACCTGGCTCCTACACTGTGAGCGCATTGTCAACCATGATAAATGCTCTTCTTGCGAGTGGTGGTGTTAAGGAAACGGGAAGCCTCAGAAATATTCAGCTTAAGAGATCCGGTAAGGTTATCACCACCCTCGATTTATACGATTTGTTGTTAAAAGGGGATACGAGTCAGGATGACGCCCTTCAACCGGGAGACGTAATTTTCGTCCCTGTCCTAAAACAGCAAGTTTCCGTTACCGGTGCCGTACGCAGACCGGCTAAATTTGAAATATTTGGTGGAGAGACTCTGGAAGAGGTTGTGGAATTAGCCGGTGGAACCGAAGATAATGCATTTCTGGATTTTATAAGATTGGAAAGATTGGATTTAGATTTCCGCCCAGTTGTCAAAAACCTCGACTTTCGCCAAGATTCTTCATTTGCCGTTCTTTCCGGTGATTCGGTTTCGGTTGGTTTTGCAACAAGTTCGATCAAAAATACAGTTTCATTAGTTGGGGCATGCGAGAGAGTGGGTGATTACGAATGGAAGGAAAATCTCTCTCTAGCCGATCTCATTGATGAGCCGATGGATCTCCTTCCGAATGTTGATCTTAGTTATGCATTAGTTCGCAGGAAACTTCTAAATGGTAGCGTCATTTGCCTATCCTTTGCCCCTAAGGATATTCTGTCCAAAAAATCGGATTTCAGTCTTCAAAAGCAAGACATAATCTACTTTTTCTCCAAGGAACCGAGGAACGAAGTAATCGAAGGTTTATTAAATGATTTACGGATGCAAAGTCATTCTGGTCAGCCCGCTAATATCGTACGGGTTTCTGGAATCGTCCATTTTCCAGGCGAGTATCCATTGACCGAAAAAATGACTATCAAAAACCTTTTGGATGCTGCGGGAGGTCCAAAGGACTCGGCTTACGTCATCGATGCTGAACTGACCCGGACCCATGTGGACTCTTATCAAAAGTCATCGGTTGAGCATATACGCATCGATCAATCCTTCATGATGGCCAGTGAGACGAATGAAACCAAACCTTTCTTTCTTCAGCCCTACGATTCGTTGTCCATCAAACCGATTCCGTTATGGAATGAAGGAGAGAGCATTGAGATTCTTGGGGCTGTTAATTTCCCTGGGATTTATTCCATTAAGTCAGGAGAAACCTTACGCCAAGTAATCTTGCGGGCCGGAGGATTAACTAATCGAGCATTTATCGATGGCGCCATCTTCTCGCGAGAAAATCTTAGAATCAAAGAAGATCAACAAAGAGTTCGCTTGATTAACCAACTTGAATCCGATCTGGCCAATGCGACTCTTGCAGCTGCGAATTCCGATGAAGCCTCTCAAGCGCAGGCAGCAGCTGGGGCGATGTTATCTCGATTGAAAAATACCAATTCCCAAGGGAGGATGGTGATAAATCTTGGGGAAATCATCAAGGAGGATGAAAATTCTGATTTGTCTGCCAAGGATGGTGACCGTTTGTTTATTCCTGAGATTCCCTATGCGGTCAGCGTTGTTGGCGAAGTTCAGTTTCCAACTTCTCATCTGTACGAAAAGAATTTAAGTCGAGAAGATTATCTCAATAGAAGTGGCGGGTACACGCAAAATGCCGATGAGGATAGAACTTTCGTCGTAAAAGCCAATGGATCCGTATTAACCAATGGTGCTACTTCATGGTTTGCCAAAGGTTCCAAAGTTAATCTTATCGATGCGGGGGATGTGATTGTTGTTCCCCTCAACGTAAGACAAACCCGTTTTCTTGAAAATCTTACCTATGGAACGCAAATAATTTACCAATTGGCCGTTGCCGCCGCTGCTGTAAACTCTTTTTGACCAAAGGAATTTTTATATCGTATTGAGTCGTTCGCATTGTGATACGGGTCAATTGGTTAATGGCCCTTCGTTCACTTTGTTCAAAAATACTTGAACCCTTTGACTTTTTATGTCATTAGTGGCCTTATGTCCGCTTTTTCGATTGAAAAGAAAAGATCAGATGATGGTCAGTTGGTTCTGGACGAATGGGAAACTGCGGTCATCGACTTATTTTTGAATGCAGCAAATTCATTCGGATTGCCAAAGTCATATGGGCAAATTTATGGTTTGCTTTTCTGCCGCGATCAACCTTTGGCAATGGGGGAGGTTATGCAACTTCTCCAAATAAGCAAAGGTTCTGCTAGTCAAGGTTTGCGAGCATTACGGCAGTTGGGAGCCGTCTCTTCAACTTTTTCCGCAGGAGATCGAAAGGAAAGATTTCATGCTGAAATCCGTTTGCGAAAGCTTGTTGGTGGATTTCTTCGAGAACAGGCTGATCCACATCTTGATAAGGGAGTTGCACGCTTGAAGCAATTGAAGGAACTGCTTGATCGGCTCGAAGATCAGGACTCTTTAAAAAGAGGTATGAGAAGGCATGACATTTTATCAGTTTGGCATCGGCAAATGAGTCGCCTGCTTCCTTGGGTCAAGATGATTGTCGGCAAGAGTGATCGCCTGCCAAGTCAAAACAAAGATTAAATTAACTAGAAATTCAATTTCGTCCTTATTGGCTTTGTGATTCGCAAATGGCCAAGGGCGGTAGCATGATAGAAAAATGAGCGAAGAACCAAAATCATCCGCTAAATTCATTATGGTGGAATCCGACTCCTCCTCCGATAACGACGAAATCGATCTAATTGAATTGATCAATATCTTAGTTCGGGAATGGAAGACTATCTTTGGAATAATGCTTCTTTGTACAGCTATCGCCTTAGCCTATGCCCTATACTCCAAAGAAATTTTTAAGGCGGAGACTTTGATTGCCCCCGCTCAGGAAGAAAAGACTAAATCTTCATCCGCCTTAAATGGCTTTGGCGGGTTGGCTGCCATGGCGGGGATTTCCATTCCAAGTGACTCGAATATCGAGCAAGTGATCGCTACTTTACAGTCTCGGAAGTTTCTTGGAGCTTTCGTTCGAAAAAACAATCTCTTACCAACTTTGTTTCAATCGCTCTGGGATGCGAAGAACAAAAAGTGGTTAGTCGAGAGCGATGAAGATGAACCAACCGAACAAAAAGCCGTTACGGCATTTAAAAGCATACTTGCGGTCGTTGAAGACAAAAAAACCGGTCTGATTACCGTTTCAATTGAGTGGGGTAATCCAAGCACTGCCGCCGAATGGGCAAATCTGTTGGTCGACCAATTGAATGAGCAGCTTCGTGAAGAAGCTATTGCCGATTCCCAAAAACGGGTAGGGTATCTCGAGGAGGAATTGGCTAAAACTACCTTGCAAGATATGCGTGCTGTTTTATACAACCTTCTCGAAGCGGAAAAACAAAAAGCTATGCTCGCTAATGTGAATGAAGATTTCGCGCTGGAAGTAATTGACCCTGCCGTTGCGCCGGAAACACATGAGAAACCGAAACGTAAATTAATTGTTGCTATCGGTGGCGTTTGCGGGGTTTTTTTAGGTATATTTGCCGTCTTCTTCTCTAATTTTTTGAAAAAAGTAACATCCACAAAGTCCTTTGAGAATGCAGAATCATGAGTAAGCAGTTTTCAAAAATTTCAGTGGTCGGACTTGGATATGTAGGTCTCCCTTTGTCTTTGCAATTTGCCCGTTCCGGAGTCTCCGTTCTCGGGTTTGATCTGGATCAGCAAAAGGTCGACTATATTAATTCGGGTAAATCCTACTTAAAGCACTTTTCTTCCGAAAGCATTTCCGAGCAGGTGAATGAAGGTCGTTTTCAGGCAACCGTTGATCCGTCTCGTCTCTCTGAAGTGGAAGCGGTTCTTATTTGTGTTCCTACGCCACTCGATCATCACCGTGAGCCCGATCTGTCCTTTGTCCTCGAAACGGCCGATGCCATTGCACCTCATTTGTCCAAGGGCGTGCTCGTTACCCTTGAGTCGACAACGTATCCTGGGACAACCGAGGATGAGCTTCGCAAGGTTCTTGAGGAGGGTTCGAATATGCAGGCAGGGGTAGATTTTCATTTGGCCTATTCTCCTGAGCGGGAAGATCCGGGTCGGGAGGATGCGAGCGTAAAGACTATTCCTAAAGTTGTGGGAGGGCTAACTCCCGTATGTTTAGACCTTGCAGCATCCTTATACGGTCAGGCATTGGATGAAATTTATCCTGTTTCATCTTGCAAAGCGGCTGAAGCAACCAAACTTCTCGAAAATATATTTCGAAGTGTGAATATTGCCTTGGTTAATGAGCTTAAAGTTGTCTATGAAGCAATGGGCATTGATGTGCATGAGGTGATTGATGCCGCCGAAACGAAGCCATTTGGCTTCATGGCATTCCGTCCTGGACCCGGACTAGGTGGACATTGTATTCCCATTGATCCTTTTTATCTCACTTGGAAGGCTCGTGAATTCGAAAAGAACACTCGATTTATAGAGCTCGCCGGAGAGATTAACACAGCAATGCCTGATTATGTCGTATCGAAGGTTGCTGATGCCCTCAACGATGAAGGTAAGTCTGTTAATGGTTCAAGTGTTCTGATTCTCGGTTTGGCTTATAAAAAAAATGTCGATGATTGCAGGGAATCTCCAAGTTTTGTAATTATGGAGAAACTAATGAGAAAAGGAGCTTCGATTGACTATCATGATTCTTTTGTGCCTGTCATTCCACAAACGCGTGAACACGCTCATTTGTCGGGTAAGAAATCCGTTACTATTGAAGATAGGTATGATCTGGTGCTTGTATCGACTGATCATTCGGAATACGAGAATTTTAAGTTTAATGAATTTAAATGTCCGATAGTCGATACTCGAAATTGTATCAGGCATAAGCCCAAAAAGTACTACAAAGCTTGAATAAAAGGTATTTAGTTACTGGTGCCGCTGGCTTTATAGGGTCACAAGTCTGTTTGCGTCTTCTTGAAGAAGGGCATCAGGTTTCAGGAGTGGACAATTTAAACGACTACTATGACGTTCGGCTTAAGGATTGGCGTCTGTCACAAATTCAATCTCACCCAAACTCTGAGAACTTCCATTTCGAAAAAATGGATATTGAGAATCAGAGAAGCCTTGATTGTTTCTTTGGAAGTAACGGTCCGTTTGATGCCGTTCTTAACCTTGCCGCCCGAGCAGGGGTCAGTTACAGCCTCGAAAATCCACATGTTTATCTCTCGACTAATGCGGAAGGCACCCTCAATCTGCTTGAATGCATGCGTGAAACTGGTTGCAAGAAATTTGTCTACGCTTCAACCTCGTCTCTGTATGCCGGTCAAAAGATGCCCTTTACTGAAGAGCTTGCGGTTAATGAACCACTCTCACCCTATGCAGCCTCCAAGAAAGCGGGTGAACTGATTGCTTACAGCTATCATAAACTTTACCAAGTCGATGTATCAGTAGTTCGTTACTTCACGGTGTTTGGACCTGCCGGTCGCCCAGACATGTCTCCCTACCGATTCATCAAATGGATTGCCGAGGAAGAAACCATTCAAATGTTTGGGGATGGTTCTCAATCCCGAGATTTTACTTATGTCGGTGACATTGCCCGGGGAACCATTGCCGCCATTCAGGATGTGGGCTATGAGATCTTCAATCTGGGCGGTGGAAGAAACCCAGTTTCTTTAAACACCATTATTTCAAGGCTCGAAGAGTTATTAGGTAAGAAAGCAAAGATTAATCACAAGCCCTTCCATGTGGCCGACTTGATGGAAACATGGGCAGATATCTCCAAGGCAAAAAGGTTGCTGGATTGGGAACCGCAGATTTCTCTTGAGGAAGGATTCAAAAAATCAGTTCAATGGTACATGGACAACCGACATTGGCTCAAGGAGGTAAAAGTATGAGCACGGTTCCAAAAATTGCCCTAGTTGGTTGTGGGTATTGGGGTAAAAACCTTTGTCGAAATTTTCATGGATTGGGTGTCTTGAATACCGTTGTAGACGCAACTGAAAATGGTCGAGAAATTGCGCGCTCTATCTCATCCATTGCCAAGATTACAGAATGCTTTGAAGATGTTTTAAATAATGAACAAGTTCAAGGTGTCGCTTTGGCGACTCCTGCTGAAACTCATTATGAACTCGCTATGAAAGCGATGGAAGCAGGCAAAGACGTCTTTGTGGAAAAACCGATGGCGCTCAATATTTCCGACGCGGAGAGTATGCAAGCACAGGCAAGAAAATCGGGTCGCATACTCATGGTGGGTCATCTTTTGGAGTACCATCCGGCAGTTTTAAAATTAAAGGAACTGATTGTTTCAGGAGAGCTTGGTAAAATCAATTATGTCTATTCGAACCGACTGAATTTTGGGAAAGTTCGTACCGAGGAAAATGCCTTATGGAGTTTTGCCCCACATGACGTAGCGGTAATCCTTCGTTTGTTGGGACAATCTCCCAGTCAAGTTTCTGCGAGCGGCGGATCTTATCTAAGCAAGGGTATTGCTGATGTTACCGTATCCAACCTCCATTTTTCCGACAACTCTCGCGCTCATATCTTTGTAAGTTGGTTACATCCTTACAAAGAGCAAAGATTGGTAGTGGTGGGAGATAAGAAAATGGCAATTTTAAATGATGTTGCTCCCTATGGGGAGAAACTTTTGCTTTATCCTCAATTTGTTGAATTTGATGGAAAAATTCCAATTCTTAAAAAAGAGGATGCTGAATTCATAGATTACACGAACACTGAGCCTCTGCGACAGGAATGCGCTCATTTCGTTGAATGTATGATTAATAGGAAGCAACCTCTAACTGATGCGCATTCAGGTATAGAAGTTTTAAAAGTCCTCCAAGCTTGTCAATTGAGCATCGATAAGAATGGTGCTCCTGTAAAAGTGTGATTGACAGTAATTTATATAAACTTCATCCCTCTGCAGTAGTAGACGAAGGAGCGGATATTGGAGAAGGTACTGCAATCTGGCACTTTTCTCATATTTGCGCCGGTGCAGTTGTCGGCAAAAACTGCTCCGTCGGACAGAATGTCTTAATCGCAGAAAATGCCATTGTAGGGAACTGCGTAAAGATTCAGAATAACGTAGCCATTTATGGTGGCGTGACAGTTGAAGATGATGTTTTTCTTGGTCCTTCCTGTGTGCTTACCAATGTTACGAATCCACGTTCTCAAGTAAGCAGGAAAACCCTGTATGAGAAAACCCTTATTCGAAGAGGTGCTACAATTGGGGCTAATGCGACTATTATATGTGGTATAACGCTTGGTCGCTATTGCTTTATTGGAGCTGGGGCGGTAGTGAGCAAAGACGTTCCTGACTACGGGCTAATCCTTGGTAATCCCGGGAAACTTACTGGCTATATGAGTCGTCACGGTCATAAATTGCATTTTGATGAATCAAATTTAGCGATCTGTCCCGAATCGAATTTTCGATATCAAAAATTAAAAGAGGTTATCATTTGTCTTGATCTTCATGAAGAGCAATCGCTCCCCGGTCAACTCTCCGTTGGATCGAGAACTTATGACTTTTTTAAGGCCAAAAGCTAAAAACCTATTCTTTTTTTGAGAAAAGCACTTATTGCAGGAATAACAGGCCAAGATGGTTCTTACCTTGCCGATTTACTTTTGGAAAAAGGCTATGTGGTTCATGGAATCGTACGAAGGTCGAGTTCCTTCAATCGATGGCGTATAGAGCATCTCATCAAAAACCCTTCCATTTATGGAACGAAATTGTTTCTCCATTATGCTGACCTAAATGATGACCATTCTCTTCGAAAAATTTTTTCGCAAACCAACCCGCATGAATTTTATCATTTGGCTGGACAGAGCCATGTTGGCTTAAGTTTTGAGATTCCCGAAATCACAACTCAGGAAATTGCCATCTCCACGCTCAAGCTTCTGGAGATTTGTAGAGATCAAAAATTGCCTCCAAAAATCTATCTTGCCTGTTCCTCGGAGATCTTCGGCAATGCCTCTGACTTGGCTCAAAATGAAGATTCTCCAGTTAATCCAACCTCTCCTTATGGCGTTGCAAAAGCATTCAGTTTGCACACTGGCCGAGTCTACAGAGAGTCTTACGATTTGTTTGTTTGCTGTGGTATCCTCTACAACCATGAATCCCCTCGCCGTGGAGAAAATTTTGTCACTCAAAAGATTGTTCGTGAAGCAGCATCGATTGCTAGGGGTCAATCTAAAGTGCTTGAACTTGGAAATCTCGAAATCGAGAGAGATTGGGGATATGCACCAGATTATGTTTTAGGTATGTGGTTGATGCTTCAGCAGGAGACCCCATCAGATTACATTTTAGCTACAGGTGTTACAAACAGCCTTTCGGACATGCTTGAAATCGCGTTTCAACACTTTGGTTTGGACCCTCAAAAGCATGTGCGAACTAATGAAAAATTCATTCGTCCCAATGAACCCCAAAAGCTTTGCGGAGATTCCACAAAAGCTCGCAAAATTCTTAACTGGGAGCCAAAGTGGAGCTTAACCGAGATTATCCGTGAAATGTGTGACGAAGCTGCAAGAATTTTAAAATAATGCAATTCATAGATCTAAAATCCAGGCATAATCTTATTGCAGATAAGATTAACGCTCGTATTCAAAAAGTCATGGATCATGGACGATTCATCCTTGGTCCCGAAGTTAAGGAACTTGAGGAAAAGCTCTCTCAATATGTTGGTGTTAAACACTGCATAACTGTATCCAGCGGTACGGATTCACTGCTTATTGCACTTATGGCACTTGGCATTGGCGCGGGGGATGAGGTCATTACGGTACCTTATACATGGATTTCAACGGCAGAGGTGATCGCCTTGCTCGGTGCCAAGCCCGTTTTCGTTGATATTCGGCCAGACACTTGGAATATGGATGAGCAGCTTCTCGAATCGTCAATTACCGAGAAAACCAAGGCGATCATGCCGGTTTCGATCTACGGTCAATGTCCGGAAATGGATACGATTAACTCTATTGCTCTAAAATACAGGCATAATCTTATTGCAGATAATATTAACGATCGTATTCAAAAAGTCATGGATCATGGACGAT
>Ga0163109_10004559_pt1 | contig 10505 bp, 7 predicted proteins | sample CRUFie1St13metaG_FD_108704 | JGI IMG/M metagenome (GOLD analysis project Ga0163109, IMG submission 108704) | Marine microbial communities from the Costa Rica Dome - CRUD Field 142mm St13 metaG | ecosystem: Environmental > Aquatic > Marine > Oceanic > Photic zone | place: Costa Rica: the Eastern... | reverse complement strand
TAGTTTAGTAGGAAGCGAGAGTGCGGATGGTAATAGAATCCTTAGCGAAGGTGAACAAGTCGTATACAACATAAATGGTAGAGAATATGTTATTGAAGCTACTAAAGATGGCTTGACTACAAGTAAGATCACTGAGATTGCGAAAGAATTAATTAACCAAGATACTTCCACGCTAGATAAGTCACCGCGCTTGCCAGATCCCGCAAACCCAGACGCAGACTTCCCATGGTATCGGGCTTTTGTACGAGGAGGACAAGATTCTAATGCCTCAAGAAATGAGAGTGCTCATTTAACTGCAGTAATCTCCAACAACGGAGATCTCGTGATCTCAGGTGCGGTTGATCAATCCTATCATAGTTCAGTTTCTTATTTTACCCAGTGGGATCCGAATACTTATTTCCCCGAGCAAGTTGATGACAAAATTGCTGCCAAAACTGAATTACGTTATCCCGGCACACTTTTTAATGATCTGCCTGAAGAAGATAAAGAAATTATTCGTAATGAAGTTTTCGAAGTGGGTTCATCTTCTTTCGATTCTAGTCAGTTTCAATTAATTTTGGACAGTAAATCGGTAAATCAATTCAAGGCAGATTATGTTTTAAGAAACCCTTCCGTGGAAATTCAAGGTTTCGCAGATTTAGATTCTGCGGATCAAGATACCGTTTGGCTGTCTGCATTTGATGAATTTTATAATAATGGCGATCTTGTCTTTGATCTTACCGCAGCAGATGTATTGTCTTTAACCGGACAAGGAAATTCTGCAGGGTACTATTCTTTTGAGTATTACCAAAATACGGCAAATTCTCTTCTTCCCATGACGGGCTATCTAAAACCAATGGAATTAGATTCCGATGGTGTTTGGAGGCGCTCTACAAACCTAACCTCCGATGATATTGAGATCACTGATCTGAATCTTTATCAAACTGGTTCCCAAAATGGACAGGTATTCAATGAAATTGATAACCTAAAAGTAGACGACTATGTTGTTCAAAACCGTTGGCAACCAATCGGTGCAGCACCGGTTATGAATTGGGAGAGAGATGTCTCAGTAGAAATTCAACAGATTACTGGTTCCTCAAGTCTCGATATTACTCATAGCAACCCTTGGCAGAGATTGTCTCGCTATGACATGGGGGATTTAGTTAAGCACAATGGAAGCCTTTGGGAATCTCAAATTGATGCTAACTTTAACAGGGTTCCAGGCGGTGAAGGCGATTATTGGAAAGAAATCCCTTCAAATTACGCTGTTGAAAGAGAGGATTGGAACCTAGAAACAACTGCAATTGAAAATAGAATCTACTTTCTTTCTCCTGATGGACGACTTTTTGATGATCAATTAGAAGCCCAATTTCATACTGAAGATATACTTTTAGAGTCAAAAACTTATGAAAATACCATCGCAGATCTTGCAAATGATGCAGCCAGCCTTGTTAAGGAAATTGTATATCCTGTGTCGCAATTTTCGGTAAATGGTTCTGAATCATCTGGCATGGCTGTTTTTGATAAGGTTAGTCAAAAATACAGACTAGTTGCGGCTGATAAGAATGGTGAAATTATCGATGGACAATTTGTTAAAGGTGATATTTTAGACTCAACTAATAACCCTACCACAATTTCTAACGGTTCTGTTGTACTTCACGAAGGGCGTTATTTTCTTGTTACAGATGAAGCAAACTTAGATTCATCCGTTTGGGGGAATTTGAATGAAACGAATTTAGAGGGTGGGGGATTTTTTCTTTTACCCAATGGGTTGCCCAAAGATGGTCTTGAAAAAACTCTGCTTGTTGGAGGTTCGGTGTCTGGAAATGCTGGAGAGATAGTTTTTAATAGGACATACGATGCGGCAAACAACAACCAGCCTATCGATCGCTATTACATAGCCACTGGAAATTACGATTCTGTGAGTGATCTGGCCAATAGTAATTTATTTCAAGAAGTTCAGGCTTCCGTTGTTCAGCAGGGCTCATCTTGGGCAACAAATGCAACTTATGATTCTGGTCAAATAGTTTTCTACAAAGGTTCATACTATCAGGCTAGAGTTGATAACTTGCAAAATGTAGTTGCGGTTCAAGATGATCTTGGGAACTTTCAGGGTCAATTCACTGTTTATCCTGATGATGAGTTTTACACGAATGAAAATGGTGAGTCTGTAAAAAATACTTTTTGGGCAAAACTAACTGAAGAAGGTGATCTGAATCATGTCCTAAGCTTCAAAGCAGATCATAGTAAAGAACCAAAAATCAGAATGCCTGATCCTGGATCAAGTGGTTCCGTTGCCTCTGCTGAAGCAGTAGTTGATGCGAACGGTGAAGTTGTAGGTCTACGAATTACAGATAGGGGTAGTTATTTTTTTGGTTCTTCTACTCAATCAAGCACAATTCATAGTGATTTTCAAAATGTAGAAGTTGATCTTGATGATGGCAGTGTCTTGTCCGCAAAAATTATTTGGCAGGAAGACAATACAACTGGAAGTTATTTTGTTTCGGGTTTTGAGCAATTCACCACCTTGAACGGACAAAATACAAGTTCTTCAACCACAACAAATCTAGGTGATAAGTTTTCCTTCGCAACTGGTTCCAAAACATTTCTTGATCACAGAGATGCAGATGGTGATTTGTTAAGTGTTAGTTATCTTGGAGGCGTTGAAAGCTCTAAAGCAAGAGTGGGAACTGATACTGATCTTACTTTTTTATTAGATGCTTCTAATGATGGTACCAAGTCGCTTGAAGATACTGTTAAATCCCTTATTGATTTGAGATCCGGCCTACTGAATTCATCATCTTTGGATTTTTCAGAAGAAGTACAAATTGCCGAAAGGAAGTTACTTTCTTCAGAAGATGATATTGTAGACAAGATGGGTGAATTATCAGCATCTTTAGTAAGGATTGAAACTGTGAATTCCCATGATGAGGAGTATTCGATGTCAATTGATAAACAGATATCCAGAAATTTGGAAGTCGATTTATCCGAAGCCATAATGAGACTTTCAAGAATATCAATGTCTTATCAAGCTGCTATGCAAGTTGGTTCACAGATGCTTAATAATTCTTTACTAAATTATTTATAAATTAGTTAGATGAAGCTAAATTTAGACGAAGATTCTAAAAATCCAGATTTAAAATCTGTTGAGCATAGAAACAGGATTTCATTGCCCCAAGGACTTTTTGGTTTCCCTGATATCAGGGAAATGGAGCTGGTTTTTGATCAAGAAGAGCTTCCATTCATGTGGCTAAGAGAAGATAAAAAAGACGGTTTAGCTTTTATTGTTGTAGAACCTGGCGGTATTATCCCGGATTACTCTGTTGAAATTACTGACTCTGATGTTGATGTCTTGGGTATAAAAGGGAACGAAGATACCATGATTTTAAATATCGTTACTTTATCTTCTGAACAATCGGGAGTAATCTCGCTAAATCTTGTGGGACCAATTATCATTAACAGAATCACTTTAGTTGGTAAGCAATGCATTATTAACAACCACGAGGACTATTCCTCGAGACATGTCATCGACCTTAATGAAGGTTAATGTTGTCGCCTAAGAGTTAAAACAGATGCTTGTTTTGTCTCGAAAAGTTGATCAGGGTATAAGCATTGGAGATCAGATTGAAATTTCAATTACAAAAATTGAAGGAGATTCTGTTAAAATTGGAATTTCAGCACCTAAATCCATTTCAATTCTTAGAAAAGAAATATTAGATGAAATGCAAAGTTCCAATCAGGCAGCTGCTGTCACAAGTCTTCCTGGTAGCGAACAGAAGTTGAAGAGTACTCTAGCTGCAGAATCTGCTAAAAAACTTCTTGCTCAAGTTCGTGCTAAGAAGGCAGAAAAAAAGTCTCTGTAATTATCCATTTCAGGTTTTTGGAGTTCAAAACTTAAAAATACTATAATTATGGCTATCTTTAAGCCCTTTCGTGCATACCGCCCGCATAAACAATTTTCTAAATCAGTTGCCTCAAGGCCATACGATGTGCTCAATTCCTCCGAAGCAAAGTTAGAAGCACAAGATAATCCTCATTCTTTTCTTCATGTTATCAAACCTGAAATAGGTTTGCCCGACGATGTCGACCCCTATTCACCAGAAGTTTATGAAAAAGGGGCCTCAGTTTTTGAGCAGATGAAGTCGGATCAGATCTTCTTTCAGGATCCTAAGCCCTACTATTACATATATCGTTTGACGATGAATGAAAGAACCCAGACAGGAGTTGTCGGTTGCTGTCATTATGAAGAGTACTACAGCGGTAAAATAAAAAAGCATGAACTCACTCGAACTGCTAAGGAAAACGATCGTGTTCAGCATGTTGACTATCTGAACGCAAATGCAGAACCGGTATTCTTTTCTTACAGGAGTAATGAAGAGATTGATCAGTTTCTAGAGGAAATATTGCTTGAAATTCCGGAATATAATTTTGTTGCAGATGATGAAATTAAACATGAATTGTGGCTGGTAAAAGATCCTGACCAAATAAGTACCCTTGAGAAGCTTTTTAAAAAAATTCCTACTTTGTATGTTGCAGATGGTCATCATCGTACAGCTGCTGCAGCTAGGGTAGGGCAAAACAGAAAAATGAACAACCTCTCTCATACTGGAGCTGAAGAATATAATCTTTTTATGGCAGTTTTATTCTCTGATCAAGAACTGAAGATTTATGATTATAACAGGGTGGTCATGGATCTTAATGGAATTTCAGATGATGAATTTCTTGAAAAGTTAAAAGAGAAATTTGTTTTTAATAAAAGCTCTTCTGAACCGTTACGCCCCCTTGCTAAGGGTGACTTTTCAGTTTATCTTAATCATACTTGGCACTCTTTTTCTTTTAATCCAGAGGAATCATTATCAGATCCTATTGCAAATCTTGATGTTTCTAAACTTTCTGATTTTCTATTGGAACCAGTTTTGAATATTGTGGATCAGAGAAATGATCAACGAATTGATTTTGTTGGTGGCATTCGTGGATTAGAAGAGTTGGAAAAGCGCGTGGATTCTGGAGAAATGGCAGTTGCTTTTGCTCTGTATCCAGTGACTATGGATGAGTTACTCAATGTTGCTGATGCGGGTGAAATTATGCCTCCCAAATCAACTTGGTTTGAGCCTAAACTTCGTAGCGGACTATTTGTTCACGAGCTTTAAAGTAAAAATTCCTTAAAGTAGTTTTATTCTTTTAATTTCAAACTATTAAGAACTAATGAGCATACTTGTCTTAAGTTCAAAGACAGGTGGTGGACATGAAATGCGAGCTAATGCTTTGCTACATTTTGGCGATCTTTTGTCCACTAAAACTTATATTTATCGCCCACTTGAAAATGGATCTAGTTTTTATAACTTTGGGACAAATTTGTATAACTTTATTCAAAAAACATATCCTGGTGCACACGCTTTGTATTTTAAATTCTTGGAAAAAGCGTCATTACATAGGAGATCGAATCAGATTCTGGGAAGAGATAAATATTTAAGGTTGGTTTATGGATTACAACCAAAATTAATAATTAGTGTCCATGCACACTTGAATCATGGTTACTTTGATTTAGTTAAGCATTCAGTAAGAGGTAAAAAAACCAAATTTTTAATTTATTGCGGAGAGTTGGCAGATGGAGTTGGTTTTAGTCGCCATTGGGTGAATCCCAATGTAGATGCCTTTTGGGGACCAACTAAAGAATCGATTAATGCTGCAATTCTCAGAGGAATGCCAAAAAGTAAATGTACAGTTGTTGGACCTTTGTTAAGAAGTGATTTTTACAAAAATGTGAAGAATTCCGATAGAGAAGCTTTTCACAAAATGTGTAATTTAGATAAGAACCAAACCTACGGTGTACTTGCAACTGGTGCTAATGGAGCAAATTCTCACTTGGCTGCGTTAAAAAGTTTAAAAAAAGCAGGGTGTAATATAAAAATAATTGTGTTGTGTGGTTCTTCACATTCCTTGATCAACAAAGTTATATCCTTAAGTGATAGATTAGGGTTAAATGTTAGAGCATTAACAACCATTTCAGCGAAAAACATGAGGATTCTTTTAACTGATTGCGAATGGGTTTTTGGTCGCCCGGGAGCTGGCTTAACTTCTGAAGCTATTTCATTAGGCACGAGACTTTATTTCGATGTGTCTAAGGGAATTATGCCACAAGAGCACAACAATTTAAATTTTTTGAGAAGCAATGGTTTTCGCGTTGTATTGGTAAATCGGATTTCAGATTTAGGTTACAAGTTAAATCTAATTAAAGAAGTTAATGGATTGAAATTAGTACCTAACAAGCTGAAAATTATGAATGGTTTAGGGAAGATGCTTAGACTTTAATGGTACCCGAATCTAGAGTAAAAGCATGGGCAATCGCTAGATCTATCTATAGAACAGCTTGCCTTTTGGGTCTAGAGGAAAAAGAGATTTCATTGAAGCCGATGATCTTAGATCAAGAAACTATTTCTTTTGGAGCTGACCTCTCTATTATTTTTACTGATCAAGAGTTAATCAAGTTATACCATAAGAAAATCGCTATTCCAAAATTAGTTCCTGTTCTTCAAAAACCTCGCAAATCTTTGTTGAAATTGTTGAAACTTAGGAAGGTTGGACAGTTTTTTAAATGTAAAAGTCTTGAACCGAATGGGCTTAGATTTCTTTTTGCTGTCGGAATCGAAACAACTGCTATTTATATGAATTTTCATCCAAAGTGCTCATCCGTAATAGGGGGTGGTTATGGTGTGATAGAATTTATACTTTCTCACGATAAAAACCCATTTGCAGTTTTGCAAAAGAGTGATGACAGCGGATGGCAATTAAAAACCAAGCAAACAATGAAACCAAGTGTGAAAGTTATTTTCAAAGATATTGAAGTTGTAAAACTTTTGTGCATGGGAAATCTTGATCATAATGAAGGTCTTGCACTTGGGGAATTGGTAATAAGTGGTAATATTCCAATTATGGATAAGGTTAGTTACTGTTCCAAGATTGCACTTTCTGAGCTGCCAATGTTTACCTCATGAATTCGAGGGATAAATCAGTTCAGCTTTTTGAGCGAGCTTCAAAAGTGATTCCAGGCGGTACATACGGACATTTATCACCAGCGAGCGGTTTACCCAGACATTTCGCTCATTTTTGTAAGAGTGGCAGTGGCGTCACATTTGAAGATGTCGATGGAGTAGAATGGCTTGATTTTATGTGTGCTTACGGAGCCGTCCTTCATGGTTATAATCATGAAAGAATTGAAAATGCGGTTGGAGAACAACGAAGATATGGTACCGTTTTTAATCATCCTCATGAAGTAACTGTAAGATTAGCTGAGAAATTAACTTCTCTCATAGATTTTGCTTCATGGACAGTCTTTGCAAAAAATGGATCTGATTTGACTACATGGGCCATTCGAGTGGCTCGTGAATACACGAACCGCTCTTTAGTTCTAAAAGTTAAGGGTGCTTACCATGGAGTTGATGCTTGGTGCGATCCAGGAATAGGTGGTCGAGTTAATTCTGATCGTGCAGATATTATTGAGTTTGAATGGAATGATTTGAATTCTTTGCAAGATTTGCTGGCAGGTAAAAGAGATAAAGTAGCAGCCGTAATAATGACTCCCTATCATCACCCATCTTTTGCTCCTTCAGTTATGCCTGATGATGATTATTGGGTTAATGTCCAAAAAATGTGCAATGAATACGGTGTAATTCTGGTTTTAGATGATGTTAGGGCAGGTTGGAGGATTAATGGCAATGGCTCTCATTGTGCTTTTGGGTTTGAGCCTGATTTATCTGTTTATTCTAAGGCTTTAGGTAATGGATATGCGATTTCAGCATGTGTGGGTAGGCAGGAATTAAAAAACGCAGCATCAGATGTCTTTCTGACTGGAAGTTGCTGGAATGACTCAATTGCCATGAGAGCGGCACTTGAATCAATAACAATTGCGGAAGAAGAAAAAGTTACACAAAATGTACAAAATAAGGGTAAATACTTCTGTCAAAAACTTGAAAGTTTAGCTACTGATTTCGGATACAAGCTTAAAATGACCGGGCCTTATTCAATGCCATATCCTTGTTTTGAAGCTGATAAAAATTTGTTCCTAATTCAAAAATTTTGTGAGTTTGCCACTATGCATGGATTATTTTTTCACCCCTATCATAATTGGTTTATTAGTAATGCACATTCTGAATCTACATTGAATCTAGCACTTTCAAAATCTCGTATGGCGTTTGAGGCAATGAGCGAACAAGTGGGTGAGGTTTAGTAGAATTTTTCGGTTAGAAACTTTTTTATAAAATCATTATCCTCGCTACTGCTCAGAATTACATCTTCTAGTTGCCATAATAAATTCCTTAGTTGGATAATTTCTTTCTCAAATGATCTCTTTTTATGATTTTCATTCAAATAAGGCATTACAGAAAATGAAAAATCACCCCAAAGAGCTGCGGTATCTTTGTTACTCAAAATTTCAATTAGTTTTTCTTTATGTCCAGTTTTTTTGTCAGAATTATCGATGGCTCTCCAGATTTCATCACATTTTGCCGCAAGCAAATGTAGGATTTGTTGCTTACCCCTAAGATTTATTCCTTGGCGTTCATTGAGTATGGAGTCTGTTGATTCTTCAAATGGATTAAGGTTTTCTGAAATTATCTTTTTAGCATCTCCAAAATCATTCGGGTGAATAACGACTGTATTTTGTAAGAGAGCACCCCGATCATTTAAATTAATGATTGTTCTGTCTTTGCTGTATTTCGAGCAAGCAAGACTCGTTTCTTCCCAATCTGAGAGAAACGGAGTAGAGACTTCTTTACAGTAGTTACCAGTTATCTTGTGCATTATGTTTGAATTGATTTCAATATGTGATCGGCCAGTATTTTCTGCATATCTTATTTGACCGTTTCCTCCTCCAGATAAATCCATTCCAAGCAGAAGAATAACTTCTGCATTAGTAAAGTTTGCCATAGCTAAGGCAGTTAGTCCTGCATTGTTTGCTGCTGAAAATTTAGATTTCACTACGCCTTTTTCAGCTAGCCAATCTTCACTTATAACCCTGCCAGAAATATATCTTATTTTAGAGCCCCAATTTATTGCCCAACTCGGATGGGAGTGTGATGAAAGAATTGCGATACCTGGATAGAAACCTTTTTCAGTGCAGTTCTCCACTCTTTTTTCTGGATCAATACTGATTACAAAATTAGGTTTAATATCCTCTTTTTTCAGTGCTAGAAGACTACTGTCTGTTGCAATTATAATTGGATTCGGAAGACCGCCTTTAATTAGCTTTAGGGAATGATCAAGCGAAGGACCAGCACCTACCACTACAGCTATTTTTCTTTGTCCCAGTTTATTCCAATTGGCGGGCAGTCTCGCATTTAGATAGCCATTTAAATTGGCAAAAAATCTACTTTGTCTGAGGAATCCGTTTTCATCACGAGTCCTTCTCGCCCTTAAAAGTGTATCAATTTCCTTGAGTATTAAATGTAGGAAATCATCAAAAACTTGTGTATCCTTTTCTTTAACTGATAAAGAGACTTTTATTTCAGGTGGATGAATTGGATCCAATAACAAAAAATCAGTAAGTTTTGATTTAAATATACTTTTATCTACATCAGGTCTTAGCTTTGAGATTCTGACTTCATCTTCCTGGTTTAAGTCTCTGGAGATTTGTAGGATTCCTTTATTATATTTTAGGGCACATTCTTTAAGAACAATCGAGCTTACTTCACCAAGCACTATTATTGTTTTTGCATGATTTGTATTGGTTTCAGAAAACCAAACAGAAGAAGGAATCATAATTAATAAAAACTTTAGTAATGAGTGACATTAATACTGAAAGCAATTAAAGTCGTGCATCAACACTTATAAGATTTTATATTATAACAATTCTTATGTTAAACGAAAAATCCATATTGATTACAGGAGGAACTGGTTCTTTTGGTCAAAAATTTATCAGCACAATTTTGCAGAGATATTCTCCTCGAAAAGTAATTGTTTATTCCAGAGATGAATTGAAACAATCAGAGATGAGATCTGAGAATATTTTTTCTCACCCTGCACTGAGATATTTTTTGGGAGATGTCCGTGATCGTGAGCGATTATTTCTCGCAATGCGAGATGTTGATTATGTTGTGCATGCTGCTGCTTTAAAGCAAGTCCCCGCAGCTGAATATAACCCTCATGAATTTATAAAAACTAATGTTAACGGAGCGACCAATATAGTGGAGGCTTCTCTAAAAGCTGGTGTTGAGAAAGTGATAGCCCTAAGCACTGATAAAGCGGTTAATCCTGTTAATCTTTACGGAGCAACTAAATTATGTTCAGACAAAGTATTTATAGCCGGTAATAGCTATTCGGGAGATACTGGAACTACTTTTTCTGTGGTCAGATATGGGAATGTGGTTGGAAGTCGGGGGAGTGTCGTTCCTATATTCGCAAAACAACGAGAAAAAGACGGCGTGTTAACTATTACGCAGCCAGAAATGAGCAGGTTTTTGATTACTTTGCAGGAGGGTGTAGACTTTGTTCTTAAGAGTTTGGAATCTATGGTTGGTGGAGAGCTTTTT
>Ga0163109_10004555_pt1 | contig 10509 bp, 8 predicted proteins | sample CRUFie1St13metaG_FD_108704 | JGI IMG/M metagenome (GOLD analysis project Ga0163109, IMG submission 108704) | Marine microbial communities from the Costa Rica Dome - CRUD Field 142mm St13 metaG | ecosystem: Environmental > Aquatic > Marine > Oceanic > Photic zone | place: Costa Rica: the Eastern... | reverse complement strand
TGCATCAGTTTCAGCAGTTTCAGTTTCTTCAGTTACTTCAGCAGTTTCTTCCGAAATTTCAATATTTTCTTCTTCATTTAAAATTTCACTAGATTCAGACATTTTTAATACTCCTAAATGTTTCACATTTATTACAGTTATTTATAATAAATAATATTTACAGTTTCGAAAGAAAGTCTTCGAACAATTTTAGCTTCATCATCTTTAATTCTTTTGATGATGTTTTCTCAACAATTTCCTTATAATCTTCTACAGTTTTTTCACGAATGATGCCATTATCCCATACCCATTCTCGACCTTCCATAATACCTTCAACGAAAGCATCTGGGGCGGATGGATCTGCTACGATATCAGCTGGAGTGACGATTAAAAAATCACTCTGAACTTTTAATATTCCATTTTCCTTCATTAATGATCCTAGACCTCTAGATGAGACTCCAAGTTTTCCACCGTCTTCTAAAAGACCTTTGACGATGTTACCATAGGGGGTGCTAGACACTTGGGCCTTACCTACGAAGTTTGAACCATCTCTCCTTAAAGAAATAATTCTATGTGAAACTCTCTCCAGATTAATAGAAGGGTTTGATGGGTGTCCGAGTTCTCCATATGCTCTATTTTTTTCTATGAAGTTTTTGGAGTATTCTTCAACCTTCTCAGCAAGCATATTTGACCCATAAACTCGGCCATTTTTATTTTTAACGTCTGCCTGCATAAAAACGCCTTCAATATAGTATCTTTTTTCACCATCTTTCTCTTCGGTGATAAATTGAAGGTTTTCTTCCTCTATTAACTCTTTTATCAGTTTCATCTTAACTCTCTTCTATTTTTCCCATCTTACACATAGACCAATATGTAACATCACAAAAAGATGATAAATTTTCATTTAATTTATCTCTCATGATTTTTCGGTTATCTCGGTTAAGACTTTCATATACAGTCTTAATAATTTGAGATACTTTAGGGTTTATCATGAATGAACTGTCATCAACCTCAAAATAGATTCTTTTATTTCTATTTTTTTCAACAGATTCTACAATAACTGAATAAACATCTTCAATTTTTTTAGTTTTAGATTCTAGCTTTGGTTGAGGCCCATTATCGTCGGACATAATATTCTTTTTCAATTTCTTTTTCTTAGGTTTACCCTTTTGATCTTCAGTCGGCTTATCGTCACCTTGAGTACCATCAATAACTTCCATAGGATGTTTATCTATTACAGCTTGCTCTCTTCCAGGTTTTGCTTTAGCAACTTCTTCGATCTCATCTTGAGTATCTTTTCTGAGGTTTGAAAAAGTTTTTGAATTTTTAAGTTCAATCGCTTCTTCCTCTTCTACAGATTTTAATTCTTTAAAAGATTTCATTATTCTTCTCCAGTCTCATCGGACCCATTACTTATAAAGTCTTTTGAGATGTTCACTTTTTCCTTCTCTAGAAATTCGACTGCTTTTCGATCAAGAACAAGTTTAACAAGTTCTCTAGCCTTAGACAAATTCCCCTTAGATATATTGTCAATTATTTCAAAATTTTTACTCATAATATCTCCATCACATATTTATTTATAATATCCAAAAAATGAAAAAAATTATTTTAAATTTTTTATCGTTTTTTCTAAATGCTCAATTCTTTCATCTTGTTTCTTAACGCACTCCACTAGTAAAGCAACAAGGTTTCCGTAAGCAAGACTTTTAATGCCGTTTTGATTTTCTGAAACAGCTTCAGGTAAGACTTTTTCAACCTCTTGTGCTATAAGTCCAACCAACCTAAGATTTTCACCTTTTTTATTAAAAGTGTATCCAGATAAGGCTTTAACTTTTTCTATAGGGTTTAAAATCAATTCTATATTTTCTTTAATTCTTATATCGGACGTTGATGAAACTTTTCCTGAAGCGGTTATATTACCAACAACGTCTAAAGATTCTGCGGGAGTGTCTGTTCCAATACCAACAGTACCGTCATTCTTAACATAAATAGAATTATTAGGTGATGATTTTTCAACTACTAATGGGGATAAATTAAAACTTACATCAAAAAGTTTAAACTTATCTTGTTCCTCACCCCTATTACATAAATCCCAAACCTGATTGTCGTTTTCCAGCCTTAGACATGTGTTTGCATCCACAGAATCATCTTTTAAATGTAATGGTGTTAATGGCGTGTCTATACCTATACCAACTTTTCCAGTATCGTAATAAGCGTCATTTCCGTTTTTTGACCAAATTTCAGAAGTGAATGAAACCCAGTTAGTCCCATCATATCCTGAAAAAGTATTAGATTCATATTTTATTGAACCTTCATTATCTGTTACTGTATCGCCGATTTTAATTGCGCCGTTCACTTCAAGCTTTTCTAAAGGGTTGTCTAACCCAATACCAACATTACCGTCAGATTTAATAGAAAACATCGAACCGTCTGTTACTCCGTCAGCATTTATAAAAAATAAATCAGAACCTTGACCAACTCTCCAAATACTAGAATCATCCCTATCTTCTAAAGTTAAAATAGGTTCAATATCTTTTACGTGTAAAGCTGTACTAGGTGTATCCAACCCTATACCTACAGAACCACCTTCAAAAAAGATATCATTATTGTTCAAAGCCCAAAGAGAATTACCGTTAGAAAATATATCACCCTCTACATTCAAATGACCTTCAATAATCCAACTTAGAGTTTGTTCATCCCAATATAACTTCTTATTAGGTTCAGTACCTCTTTCAACTTCTATACCTGAGTCTAAAGTTGGCGGAGGAGCTGTGGTTAAATTGGAATTCAAAACTATTATATTATCTTGAATATCTAATTGAGTTGTGTTGATAGAAGTGGTGTTCCCATTAACTATAAAGTCACCATGAACAACTAAATCGTTTTGAATAGATACATCACCCTCATTCGGTTGAGTTCCGTATGAAATATTTCCATTTGAATCTGAAAGCCATTGACCCATTTGATAAGGTAATTCCGACCATCTGTATAGTCTTTGTTGACTTTCATTAATAGTTCCCACTTTAAACTTATGAGTATCAGTTTCATAACCAATTTCACCTAGAGTTAAGTATGGATCATTTTGAGACCAATTACTTGATGTGTCTCTCCTAACTTGTATTCTAGCTATCATTTTCTAATCCTCATCTCGTTCATTTTTCAATAGGGTTTTAAGTTCATCAATTTGTTTTTGTTGTTCCTTAACAGTTTCAACTAAAAGAGCTACAACATTACCATAAGCTAAACTCTTACTACCATCTTCACCTAAAACAGCCTCAGGTAAAACTTTCTCAACTTCTTGAGCAACTAAACCTACAGACCTTTTTTGATGACCGATTCTATTGAAAGTGTAACCATTTAAATTTTTAATTTTATCAATAGGGTTTGATATTGTTTCTAAATTTTCTTTTAAGGAAATATCAGATGTTGATGTTATATCACCAGAGGCTGTTATGTTTCCGACAACTTCTAATTTTTCTGTAGGTGCTGCTGAACCTATTCCAACATTACCTGAATTATAAAATATATCAACACCATTTTGATGTTGTTCCCAAACACCTAAATTTCCGCCACCAGAACCTATTTGACTGACAATATCATTCAATACAGTAAAGTCCATAGAACCCATTTCAGTTACAATATTATTCAATGTACTAAAGTCTATCCCAGATGGTATTATTTTACCATCGGTTTGACAGGACAGTATTTGAGAATTATTAACAACTAGATTCCCAGCATATACTGAATTACCAACTTTTAAATGGTTAAATTCACTACTCTGGTCTGTTACTGTTGTATATAAAGAATTCAATCTATCAATGGCGAAATTAGTTTTTTGGCGCCATTGTTCGATAGTATTTAATTCATCAACTATTTGCGGACTAGGTTTCGTTTCGGGTATCGACATCTTAGAAACTCCTGCTTCATTTTAATTATTTATAATCTTATTTTTTCTTTTTTACAGTTCTCTTTCTTTTTTTAGGGACTTGGATTATTTGTTCAAGTTCATCTTCAACTTCTTCTAAAGAAATTTCCTCAACAACTTCAACAGGTTCCACTTTAAGATTAGCTTCAGAAAGACATCTATGAATTTCGGCGCATTTCTCAGCCACACTAAGTCCGTGAGATTTAACAACAGTATCTAAAGCTGTCACCATACCATCAATTTGGGATTGTGTTAATTCAACTAAGTAAACTTTTTCTTTTTCCATTTTTTTTCTCCATGTTACAAAAATTAAAAAGGGAGTGGATTTCTCCACTCCCAAGTATTTATAAAACTAAATTATAATACTATTTAATTAGCTAGAGCTAACAACATAATACTTAATTTCTAACAAATCTCCACTCTCAATGATTGGATCAGTTGAGTCACCATTGAATTTGATTCTCTTGTTTTTTGGATCAGTTGCACCATCAGAAATGATAGTGAAATCTCCATTAGAGAAAGAGCTACTAGCATAAGAATCATATCTTAATTTCTGACCATTGATATATAATTCAACAAGATATTGAAAGTTGGAATTAATCTCATCAGCTGAAGCGTTTAAGTCAGCAGTCTGGTTAGTTAAGTCAGCATTAGTTCCACCATTAACGGTAATGTAATCAGTTTTAAGAGCAACCGCAACAAAAGTTCCAGAAGCATTAACCATCTGAATATCACCAACGTTAGAACCAGTTAGAGTTAAACCACCAGTACTAGTTTGATTACCAACGTAATCTACAATCGCCTTAGCTGTTGGGAATGCTACATCGTTAGTAGTATTGTTAGCTAAACCTTCAGTGGAATCAACAACAACATCGCCATGAATGTTAGCGAAATCTACAACAGCATTACCTAAAGAAACTGCTAATTCAACATCGCCAGAACCATTAAAACTAACGGAAGATGAAGTTGCTACGTCACCGGAAACGGAAAAACTTCTAGAGATTTCCAATTCACTAGCTGTGTCAGCATTACCAGTTAAATCGCCAGTAACATCACCTTTAATGTTAGCGTTTAAGGTTGCAATAGCACTACTTACATCACCAACAACGTTTGCAGTAGGTTCAGTTGCGAATTCATTAAATAACTTAAATTCACCATCAGATGCGTCTCTGAATAAACCAGCATAGTAAGTTGTGTCAACACTTTCAACAGTCTTAATATATTCAGCAAAGAAACCTAAATCTTTAACATTTCCTGAATTACCTTCACCCATCTTGATTAAAGGATCTTTAACTACTAAGTTTTCAGTCTCAACAGTTGTAGTAGTCCCTTCAATAGTTAAGTTTCCTCCTATAGTAACATTACCAGTGAAACTGCTAGTTCCAGCTGAAGTTGAAGTGATAGTTCCGGAAGTACTTAAGTTTCCGGAGCTGTCAACTCCAAGTTGACTAGTTGAACCAACACTTAAACTAGTAGACGCTGTCAAAGTAGTAAAAGCTCCAGATGAAGCAGTATTATTACCAATAACAACGTTATTAAGGGAAGATGAACCAGTACCTACAGCTATTAGATCTGTAAAAGTAGCGGAAGAAGCAGAGTTTGAACCGATAACAGTACCGTCAATTACTCCACCATTTATATCAACATTACTAGAACTAAGAACAGCTGCGCCAGATCCTGAGTGAATTAATGCGTTAGAAATGGTTACGGTTGATCCTGATAGAGTAATATCTCCGGAGATATTTCCACCATGAATTTTATCACCACTGATAGCATCATTATCTAAGATTAAATCTCCACCAGAAGTTGATAAACCAGTTAAATCTAATTCTTTTCCTGCCATATCAATGTCAGTACCTGAGATATCACCGAAAACAACAGATTCAGTAGAACCTAAACCTAAGTTAGTTCTAGCTTGGGAAGCTGTAAGAGCTTCCATGCTACCAGTACCAGAATCTTTAATTCTTCCAAGAATGACACCATGTCCTACATTTTCAATTTTACCCAACGTAATAGATTCATCTAAAATCTGAGTATTACCTCTAATTTGTAAAGCCATTTTTTTCTCCTTTTATGAAAAAATGTTTTTTATTTTTTATTATATATTACTCACTTCACTTTAATTATTTATAAAAATCACCATATCGAAAAATTAATTTTTTTATGTAGCTAAAATATAATATATTATTTCTAATTTATCACCAGATTTTATAAAATCTGGATCCATATAAATTTTATGATTGTTCGAACTTGAAGTGTCAAAATAGTAATCTTTAGTTCCAGCAGCAACTTGAGCTGAAGTACCAGAAGCAATCTTTTGACCGTTTAAGAAAACTTCAGCTAGACCAGAAAAATCAGCTTCTAAATCGGTTGAAATGGAAACATATTCATTAATAACGTCATCGGCATCAATTATAGTTTTCTGAAAATGCTTCTTAACTCTAACAAACTCATCATTAGAATCTAACATTTTTATGGAAGAAGTTTCCATTGTCACAGATGAGCCACCTCTTAATAAATTATCTTCAACATAATCTACAATAGCAGCTGCAGTTACAAACATTACATCTGAAGATTCAAAATTATCTAAACCTTCAGCGGAAGTTACAACAGCATCTCCGTGCATGTTAGCGAAATCTAGAACACTATTATTCAAAGAAACCTCAAGATTTACGCTTTGAGTTCCATTAAAATTATGAGACATAGAAGTTGAAACATCACCGGAAACGGAAAAACTTCTAGTGGTTTCAAATTCACTAAAAGTGTCAGCATTACCAATTAAATCGCCAGTAACATCACCTTTAATGTTAGCGTTTAAAGTACCTAAAGAGCTACTTATATCACCAACAACATTTTCGCTTGGTTCAGTTCCGAAATCATTAAATAATTTAAATTCTCCATCACTCGCATCTCTAAACAATCCAGCATACTTAGTTTCACTACTATTATTAACATACTCTGAATAAAAACCTAAATCTTTAGCATCTCCACTATTACCATCACCAAATTTAGCTAAAGTATCTTCAACTACTAAGTTTTCAGTATCAACAGTTGTAGTAGTACCTTCAACAGTTAAGTTTCCTCCTATGGTAACATTACCGCTGAAACTGTTAGTTCCACTTTCTGAAGTTGAACTGATAGTTCCGGAAGAACTTAAAACGCCAGAATTAGAAATACTAAGTTCATTACTAGAACCAATATTTAAACTAGTAGACGCTGTCAAAGTAGTAAAACCTCCAGATGAAGCAGTATTATTACCAATAACAACGTTATTAAGGGAAGATGAACCAGTACCTACAGCTATTAGATCTGTAAAAGTACCTTCAGTTGCAGATTCTGAGCCGATAGCAGTATCGTCAATTACTCCACCATTTATATCAACATTACTAGATTTTAAAGTTGAATGTGAAGTTCCTGAGTGAACTAATGCGTTAGAAATGGTCACTTGAGAGCCGGAAAATGATAACATTGCCGAATCAGAAGAATCAGTTTCATATTCATAAATTGAACCTTCTATATCTTGAACAGAAGTATATGATGTATTATCTTTCCCAGGAGTACCAACAAAGACTTGGGTTCCTGATGAGTTGGAAGCTAATCCGAGTCCAAAATTATCAGAAGAACTTCCGTTAGAATCTGTTAAAGATTCATTCAACTCCCAATTACCAGAATCATTTAAATCATAAACATAAACAGCGCCTTGTTGAGTATTTTCATGTCCACTTACCGAAAACCAATATCCAGATTGTCCAACAAATAATCTTTGACCATCGCCCGAAATATCAACACTCACTCCAAATTGGTCATCAGCGGATGGAGAATCTAATTGTAACACTTGTGTTCTTATATCCCATTCTTTATTAGTAGAATTCCAATCATAAGTGTAAACGACACCTGCATCAGCTTTTGAATCAACAGTTGTGAAAGGAGCTCCAACTACCATTTTAGAACCATTATTTGACATTGAACAAGAAAATCCGAAACCTTTTGAACTAGAAGGTGCTGAAACTCTTATGTGTTGAAATTCATGATAACCAGTGTCATCATAAGTTGGCGTGCTATCTACAGCTAATGTGTCAGGATAGTTTAAACCAGTTGTATCAGAAACCGAATCAATAGTTCCGACAGCGGATCCGCCCCTATCCACCCAAAAAAACGTTTGAATGTACCCATAACCTGCGACTTGTCCAAAGCTGTGTATTGAATAGTTACTAGAAAGAACATCTGATTTACCATAACTGGATACAATCAATTTATCGCCATCTCCGTTAATTGATACAGACCTCCCAAACCATCTAGGGTGACCGTAAGTGGTTGAATTATTAGAACCGAAAACCCCAGTATTACTATTACTTGATTGTGTTCCATAATTCCAAGAGTTTAAGTCATACACATATCTAACACCGCCAGCATCAGTACTTAAATCCTCTAAACTCGTATCCAAATAATTCCAATTTTTATATTCGTTATCAGTAGAGTCCCAATATAAAATATAAACTGATCCCATCCTCCCTCGGTTATTGGAACTATAATCTCTGTAATTTCCATGACCATAAACTAAAATAGAACCGTCAGAATTTGTTGATACAGAATTTCCAGCATCCATATTTTCATATCTTTGAACAAGATCAGTAACAACAATAGAATCTGCTTTATCCCATTCATTAGTTGATGAATTATACTCATATCTAAATACGTTTGGATTTATGTTAGTTCCATAATTATAAGTATTACCACTCACAATTAAAACATTATTATCATTTGATAAACTTATATCTCTACCATAATATCTAGCATAATTACCATAATCAAAATCCGAATCGTTATAATGATCAAAAGACTCATAAGTATATTCTTCAGTAAAAGAAACGGAACCATAACCACCACCGATATCACCACCGTGAATTTTATCACCGCTTATAGAATCATCACTTAGAATTAAAGTCGAATCGCCCGTGGTTAAACCTGTTAAGGTTAAAGTTTGACCTGACATATCAATATCAGTACTTGAGATGTCACCGAAACCAACATTTGTTGAATCGGTGTTCAATGAAAGATTAACCCTTGCTTCAGATGCGGAAAGTTCTTTCATAGAACCTTCCCCGGAATCAGCTGAGGATCTACCAACGATTTTACCAGAGGATATTGTAACCAGTTTTTCTAGACCAATAGAATTGTCCCTAAACTGGGTTCTACCTCTCAGTCTTAAAGTCATTTTTTTCTCCTTGAAGTATCATGATAAATCATTATCAATCATTCAAGAATCAAAAACGTCTATTATTATATATAAACCTTTTTTGTGAAATTTGAAAAATATTTTATTTTTTTTTCAAAACGCCCTGAAACAGGCAATAAAATTACTTTAAGTATCCGGAGAATAAAATAGGATCACTATTATATCTCGGTTTATGATCTTCGAAAATAACACCTTCACCCTTTATAGAAATTAACAAGTGGGCATCTCTATGCTCCCAATTTGATTGAAATTCATATATTCTACTTCCAAAATTCTCACGTAATTCTGGAGCTAGTGTTGTACGTCTATTATTAGGTTCATCGTGTGTTGTTAATATAAGCATTTCACCTATATTAAAGCTTTGTAAATCTGCAAGAGCAGCATTTGCGGCGGTGGTATTTCCATAAACATCGTAACCAGTTGAACTGATAAGCGACCAAACTCCATTCGTTTTTCTTAATTTAGTTATTTTATAGCTCCTTGGAGTAATAGTATCAAGAACAGTTGTTCCATCTATAATAATTTTAGTGTCACGTCTTATGTCGGCATAATTCAATCCAGAGGAAGATGCATTAATAATTAAATGTGGTTGAAATGGTAGAGTGTTAAAATCATTTCTATAAGTTTCCTCGTAATAAGTCATTAAACTCTTCATTCCAAATTTATTTTTTGTTACATTATAATAGTCTAAAACTTCTTTATCTGATAACATCTTATTGTAAGTTGTTAACATTCCAATTCTTCCAGATTCCATTACGCCTGCATAACCAAAACCTATTCTTATATCTCCAGCTGGCGTTACAGTTGTATTAGACCTTGGTTCCCAGTTTGATGTCCAAGGTGTACCATTTATACTATGCCATCCAGTTCTTGGAGTTGTACTAGTATATCCATCAGACATTTTTATTCCCATTAAATTCCAAGTATTAGGGGTAGGTGGAGTGGTGTGACCTATATTAAAACTATTGGGCGCTGGAGAACCGAAAGTGGTATAATAAGTAAAAGTATTTGGTATTACACCGCCAGCGCTAACACTAGGTGTTTCTAACGTGACTGCTATTTCTTGTTGATAAGAAGCATACGTGTTTCCAGCTTTCTCGAAAATAGTATCCCTTTCAGCTAGAACATCATAATAAAACCAAAACAATAAAGTACAATCGCCACCCATATCAACCCCTGAGGTGTTAGTATTTGAACTCCACCAACCACTATTGTTGAATTGAAAGCTCTTTATCCCTTCAGTTGTTGTGTGTAAAGGTGTTGTTGTTGTTCCTTGTGATACAAAATCTCGATTACCTTTAATATCTTTCCAAGCTCCGCTTCCTGAATAGCTTCTAACATTAGAAACATCAAGATGCATAGATAAATT
>Ga0163109_10004554_pt1 | contig 10509 bp, 7 predicted proteins | sample CRUFie1St13metaG_FD_108704 | JGI IMG/M metagenome (GOLD analysis project Ga0163109, IMG submission 108704) | Marine microbial communities from the Costa Rica Dome - CRUD Field 142mm St13 metaG | ecosystem: Environmental > Aquatic > Marine > Oceanic > Photic zone | place: Costa Rica: the Eastern... | reverse complement strand
GTTTTTATTGATTCACCTGGTCATGAAGAGTTCACAAAAAATACCGCTTATGCTGCAACTCTTGCAGATGTAGCAGTAATTTTAGTTGATTCCACAAAGGGAGAATTAAGTCAAACTAAAAACCACATGAGTATAGTTTCATTATTTCAACAAATTAAAACAGTTATTTTTGCAATAAATAAACTTGATCTTGTTGAAAATGCTACTGAAATTTATTCTCAACTTAGTAAAGAATTAAATGAATATTGTAGTAAATTATCCATATCAAACTTTCAAGTAATTCCAGTTTCTGCACTTAACGGAGATAATGTTCTTAAGAAAAGTACAATTGTGAAAACTTATAAAGGAAATTCGTTGCTCAATTCAATATTATCAATAAATCAAGACGACTCCGAAAAGCACCCAACATTATTACCAGTTGTGTATGTTGATAGAGATAAAGAAAATAATAGAGTAGTTTTTGTTAGCAAATATGGAAATAACTTTAAAGTTGGAGATTCGTTTGTAAATTTTTCATCAAATGAAAAAATTAAAATTAAAAATATTTTTTCTGGATTCGAAAGTGTGAAATTAACTAAAAAAGAAGATAAAAATTTAGCTATAAAGTTTGATTCAGAAGTCAGTATTCAAAATACAGATATCCTTGTTGAGGATGTCAATACTATTTTAAAATCTGATACATTAAATACTACTCTTGTGTGGGCTTCAAAATCTGAACAAATAAAATCAAAAAGATATATTTTTAAATTTCACAATCAACAAGCAACAGGATTTTTTTCTAAAAACAAATCCGAAATTGAACATTCGTCTATTATTTTTAATTCTACGATTGAACTTGAGGAGTATATTCTCGTAACCAAATATTCTGAATTTCCTAAATTGGCAGAATTTATTGTGATAGATATCGATAGTAATGAGACTGTTGGTTTTGGTTATGTAAATTTTTCACTAGATAGATCTATTTCAATACAACCAAAAAAATTAAAACATTTTACTAATGCCAATGCAAAGTGTTTATGGTTTACGGGCTTGTCAGGAGCAGGAAAAACAACATTGGCGGAAAATTTAGCAGATGAACTCTCAAAATTGTCTATGAAATATTATATTTTAGATGGTGATAATTTAAGAAAAACAATAAATAAAGACCTAGGTTTTTCAGTAAGTGATAGATACGAAAATAATAGAAGAATAGCCCATGTAGCAAAAATATTGTCTGATTCAGGGGTCATGCCAATAGTTACAACTATATCTCCTTACCACTCATTAAGATTACAAGCCAGAAATTTATTTGACGCTGATAAATTTAGCCTTGTTTATGTAAAGGCTTCATTAGATACTTGTATAGCTAGAAATCCAAAAAATATTTATTCTGAAACCAAAAAGATAAAAAATGTTACAGGAATTGATATGGATTATGAAATACCTGAAGATGCAGATATTATTGTTGATACAGAACAAGATTCGATACAGATATGTGTCAGTAAAATAATAGATAGTTTGGAATAAACATAAAATCTATGGAGATAATAATTGAATATTACATTTTTAACTAAAGAAAACGACGCATCTCTCGCAAGTTACAGGATTTTTGTTTTACAATTTATTAATCAATTACAACTTGAAGAATCTGTTCATGTTTTCCAAGATGACAAACTAAATGAAGTTACTTTGTCTTCCGATGTTGTTATTTTTTCTAAAAACAGCTTTGATCTTCTTGATACTTTTAATGATTCAAAAAAAAATGTTAAACTCGTTGGTCTAATTAATCCACCTCTAGATAAAAAATATAACCATGTAAATTTTGTCATTGTTGGCTCAGTCTTAGAAAAGATTTATGCGCAAAAATACTACGAAAATGTTTTTGTCTATGAGTTAATTGAAGATAAATACAATAATTGTGAACTAAAAGTACATAAGAACAGTGATGAAATTATATTAGGAACGCACGGCAATCATGTGCACTTATACAAATATAAAAATACATTGAAAATAATAAATGAATGGAAAGTTGGCAAAAAAATTAAATTTTTCAATATTACTGATGATGTAAAAAAATCAGAACAAATATTGAAAAGTTTGAAGCTTAATTATGAGATAGAGCATAAAAAATGGGAATATAAAAATTTTGAAAAAGACTTAAAACGAATTGACATAGGACTAATTAACTTTATGTTTAGTCAAAAAAACTTTTTCAATGCACTTAGATTCGGAAAATATAAAACAGATTTCAATTTTAGATTTAAAAGCAAGACTAATCTAGGCAGAGCATTTGTTTTTTACCAATTAGGAATACCACTGATACATGATTTGAATCCAGAAAGTTTTTTCATAAATCATTCTGAAGAATCATCACTTTTTTATCATTCAAAGAAAACTCTGTTAAATTCATTAGAAAAACTTAGTGAACCAGAAAATAGGAACAATTTATCAAAAAATGCAAATAGAAAATTTAAAGAGCTTTATTTATCAAAAAATATTGCAGATGAATTTATTTTCTTTTTAAAGAATATCATTTGAAATAGTGAAAGAATCAATGTCTAATTTAGATAAAAATCTCACAGATTTTATTATTAAAAATAATGAGTTAAATCATTGGTCGACTATTGATATAAATAAATTAAGAGAACCACCGAAAGAATATTTTTCACAGTACCTTCATGATGAACAATCAGATATAACTCACTACTTAGATTTAATAAACTCAAAATATCATAATGCAAAATTAAAGCTGAAAATTTTATTTCTACAGTTCCCTCCTTATTTACATCAAGTAGAGGGAATAGGCTTTCCTGCATATACCAAAAAAGTTCTTCCAAACTGCGATATACATTTGCTTCATTATAAAAATACTGAAAAACCGTACATATTTAAAATTTCTAACAATAAATTAGTCAAAATTGACAGATTAGATAACCAATATGATTTAGTTATAGCAAGATCATCAATACTTCTGGAATTAAACAAAGATGAACATTACAAAAAAATTCTTGCTTCTTCAAAAAAAATAATAAATGTAAAAACTATGTCTTACAAACAAAATTATAAATTTGCTGACTTTTATTTTGATGAGGAAGACTTTTGTCCTCCAGTTGACAATTATTATCAAAAAAATATAGAGAAATTTTTAAAAAGAATCACAAAAAAAAATTATATAGTAATTCCTGGTTCCATTTCAAAAATTAAAAATCAATTAGATTTTTTTAAACAAATTAATCCTACAACAGTAAAAAATTATGAAATTTTATTAATTGGTAAGATAAATGACGAAAATTACTTTAAAAAAATTATTAAAATTTGTCAAAATAAGCAATTGAATTACACATTTCTTGGACCAATAAATCAAAATTTATTATCCGAAATACTGTGTCTTTCAAAGATTGCTATTCATACTATGGATATGCGTGTAAATAAACAAAACAAAGGATATCCTAGGTTGTTAGGTGAAACTGTTGCATCTGGTTGTATTACTTTAGCCAATTACCCGATTACAGTACCTAGTTATTTTGAGAATATTGTTTTTAGATATGGAAATATTTTTGGTGATTTGAATATTAACTTAAAAAAAGCAATTGTGGCAACAGAAGAAAATGGTTATAAAAATAAATACAAATCTAATTATACTTTTGAAGATTTTTGTGAATCTAGATTAATAAAAATTCTAGAGATAGGAGGAATTGATGAAAGCAGTATTATTCAGTAAAAATTTAGAGGCTTATTCACAATTTATCAATGTCTGCAAAACTAATTTTTCCGATATCTTATTTGTTTCTGACTCAATAAACAATATTTTTGAAATTAAAGGCTTAAAGCACATTGGTAAAAACCAACCTAAATACGATGATTTTATAGATACAATTTACTCTTTCAATGGCGAAATACTTATAAGTTTTAATTATGGTCACTATATTCAAAATGATATTTTAGATCTATTCAATTTTGCTTTTAATTTTCATGGTTCTTTACTCCCAAATTATTCAGGACCTCACGCAATAAATTGGCAAATAATTAATGGAGAAAAAAAAACAGGTGTAACAATTCATGAGCTTACGCCCGAGATTGATGGCGGCAATATTGTTATTCAAAAAGAATTCGAACTTTTAGATGAATATACTGCAAAAGACGTTTTAGATAAAAATATTGAAATATCGTCTAAACTTCTCCACAATCTCATTGAAGGAATAAAGCAAAAAAGTCTTGTACCCATAAAGCAGAAAAAACTTGGAAATGAATTTATTTGCAAATTACGAAATTATGAAGATGGTGAAGTTTCAAAAGGCATGTCAATAAAAAATATTTATGATAAAGCACGTGCCCTTGCAGATCCATGGCCAGGTATATTTTATTACGATGAAAAAGGTGAAAAACAAGTGGTTAATCAAAAAATACTAATGAGTGAAGCGGAAGAGATTTTTAAAATTATAAATTGTTAGAATATTCTTATGCCCCAAGTTATACGAGAAATTTTTGAAAAAGAGTTAAAAGAATATTTTGATGTCGAAGATGTCATTGTAGTAAATTCTGGTACCAGTGCTTTAATAGCTACGATAATGTCAATGGATCTTAATCCAGAGTCTGAGATTATTACTACGCCATTTACATTTATATCTACCTCAAATTCGATACTACTAGGTAATGGAAAACCAGTATTTGTCGATATTAAAGCAGATTCAAAACTTATTGATGAAAATTTGATCGAATCACAGATTAATGAAAATACAAAAGCAATTATTCCTGTTCATCTTTATGGAAGAGTATGTAATATGAAAAAAATACTAGAGATTGCAGAGAAATACAATTTAGTTGTAATTGAAGATACATCCCAGGCATTCGGAGCTCGACCAGATTTTGCAAGTAAAACCTCAAATCCTAAACAAGTAAGTATGGGTGGAGATCAGCTAGCAGGTACATTTGGAGATATTGGTACCTTTTCGTTCTATAAAACAAAAAACTTTTCTACCTTTGAAGGGGGTATGATAACAATAAATAAAGGTTCTAAATTAGACGGAGAAAAAATAAGAGCTATCACAAATCAAGGACAAATTGGTAGATATAACCATGAATATCTCGGTTTCAACTTTAGACTCGCTGAACCACTCTGTTTGATCGGTTTAGAAAATTTAAAAATTCATAAAGAAGGCTTTCTTGCTGAGCTTGGATTAAGAGATGAAACAAAAGGACACTATCCCGAAGTTGTATACAATCAGCCAATTTATAAAAAATTAGGAATAAATGGAGACTGCCCTGTTGCAGAGAAAGAAGCACTATACATAAAAAATAATTTTTATGAATCTTAGTGCGCATCAACCTAATTTTTTTCCTTGGCTTGGATATTTTGTAAAAGTAGCTATATCAGATATTCATGTCATATTAGATGATGTAGAATTTTCTAAAAACAATTGGATAAACAGGAACATAATTGACACTGGAAAAGATTCCTATCTAACAATACCAGTCAAAAAATCTGATTCTAACAAGCCAATCAATCAAGTGAGGCTCGGAGAGGAATATAAGTTTTCTATAAATAAAATTATAAAAACATTAGATCATCAATACAAAAAATCTGACTCTTTGACATTTATAAAAAATTTATTGACTGAATCAAAAGATAAAAATTTTATATTTCTATCAGAATTAAATGTGTTTTACTTGACTAATATTTTTAAATTTTTTGAAATTTCAACTTCTATATATAAAAAATCAGAACTTAATTTAGGTATTGGATTAAACGCATCAATATTGTTGACTGAATTGTGCAACAAATATGATTGTTCAAATTACATCAGTGGTATTGGTTCAAAAAGTTATATTGATGAATCAAAATTCACTTCAAGAAAAATTTCAGTAACTTACACTGAAGACCTTCAGTTACTCTTTGAAGAATATAATTTGAATAAAAATTCAATCATACAGCTAATATGTAATGAACAATTTGATATAAAATCAAAATTTCCTACTTTAGTAAACGATTATAAAAAAAATTATCTATATAAAAGGTAAATTACTAACTAAAGTTTAGATAATGGAATTTAAATTCAGTAGCTATGAAAATTGCTTAAGTTTTGCTTTAGAAGAAAATTATAAGTTTGTTAATTTATCTAACGCTTTAGATTCAGATGAAAAAAGCATACTTTTAAGACATGATATTGATTTCTCTCTTGATCATGCTCTTAAATTTGCAGAAATAGAAAAATCTTTAAATGTACAAGCAACTTATTTTGTAAGAACTCATTGCAAGTACTACAACACTTTATCTTATAGTTCTAAAGAAATTCTTAACAAGCTAGAGTCACTCGGGCATATTATTGGTTTACACTTTGAAGAAGATTATTATTCAGAAGAAAATTTATATGTATCAATGCAGCTCGAGAAAAAAATATTAGATTCTTTATTAAACAGTCCATTAAAACACATTGCTCCGCACGAACCTACAAGGACAAATAGGCTGGAATATGATAAAAACAGACTGAATGAAATTGGAATTAATTTTCAAGCTTATGATAAGGATATATTAGAGAAATATAAATATATATCAGATAGTTCTGGAAAATTCAAAGATGGCTTCTTAGAAGAGCACTTAGTAAAAAATAAAGAAACACATTTGTATGTATTAACTCACCCAGTTTGGTGGTTCGAAAAGTCTCCTGTAGAGAGATACTAATCTATGCAAAAAACTAAAGTTCTCTTATTCGGTTTTGGAAGAATGGGCAAAATACATCAAAAGTACCTTGAAGAAATTTCAGTTGATTACTCGGTTGTCGATCCATTAATAAAGGTAGTAGATGAAAAATTTAAAAATGACTTTGATTTTCATCAACTTGGTATTTTTACACATGTGATAATTTCAACGCCTGATGAAACCCATTTTGAAATATATAAAAATATAAGATCTGTAAACAAAGAAATAAAAATATTAATTGAAAAACCTGCAGTTTTAGATATTAAGCATTTAAATGAATTATCATCTGATTTAAATTTATCAATCGGGTTAGTAGAAAGATTTAACAGTACAATAATCGAACTTAAGCAAATACTTGGTCATGATAAAACACACTATATAGAGTTTAAAAGATGCTCTTTGATTAATGATTCTAACCAAACAGTCTCTTCATTTAGAGACGTAGGCATTCATGATTTAGATTTATTTGATTATCTCATCGGAATTGATGATCAAGACATTTTTACAATTAACAGTGTTTCAAATACCTACTTTGCTAACCTAACAAAGCAAAATGATATTACAGCATCTTTTTTATGGAGTAATGAATTTTATAAAAAAGAACGAAGCATATTAGTTGTACAAAAGAATAGGACTCTTTATGTAGATCTTCTAAAGTATAGAATTTATATCTTTTCTAAAAATGAAGAGGAAATGTATCAGGAAGTAGTAGTTGAATCTCGATCATCAATTAAATCTGAATTAGAAAATTTTTTACATAATAAAAACTATATTTTGGGCATACAAGCTCATAAATTATTGATAAACAATTTAAATCAATAAATAAATTTATTTGAATCGTAAATTAATTACCAAAATTATAATTTGTGAAAAAACAACAATTCTTAAATCATTAAACTTAAAATATGAAAATAACATTATTTTTTACATACAATGTTTCACTTAGTGATTGGAAGAACGCCGGAATTTTATCTAGGGAATTAGAAATTTATAAGTATATTTATAAAAAATATAATATCAGGTTTAACCTTGTTACTTATGGCGATAAACAAGACTTAGAGCTACTGGATCTTGATGGTATAGAAATTTTTCCAGTATATACAAGGGTTAAATTTTCAGACAAAAAATTTATAAACATTTTTAAATCATTTACCATTCCTTTTATTTTTAGAGATATAATCAAAGACTCAGATATCTTAAAGACCAATCAGCTAAAAGGTTCTTGGGTTCCAATTATTTCTAAAATTATTTACAGGAAACCATTAATTATTAGAACAGGCTACGACCTTCTAAGATGGTCAGCTTATGAGAACAAAAACATCTGGAATCGTTCTTTTGTTTTTCTACTCACAAAAATTTCACTAATATTTTCAAATCAATACAACGTTTCTTCAATGTCTGATAAGTTATTTTTGGAAAAAAGATTTGGTAAGAAAAATAAGATTAAATTAAGACCTAATTTTGTTGACACCAACAAATTTTTTAATACTAATTTTGAAAGGAAAGAAGAAATATTATTTGTAGGTAGGTTGGAGTATCAGAAAAATTTAGATTTTTTGATAGATGAATATAAAAATTTTGAATTACCTCAACTAAATGTAATTGGTACAGGCACATACTCAGATAGGCTACAAAATGAAATAAATCAAAATAATTTGAATATCAATTACATAGGACATGTACCGAATGAAGAATTGTCTAAATATTACAACAAATTCAAATTTTTTATTTTATGTTCTCATTACGAAGGCAACCCAAAGGCATTAATAGAATCGATGGCATGTGGGTCAATCGTTATTGGTAATGATATTGACGGAATAAACAATATCATCTCAGACAATTTGAATGGTTTTCTGATTAATTGTGAACAAGGCGATCTAAAAAAAATTTTTGACAACTTTAAACTGCAAAAAAATAACTTAGTCGATGTTCAATCAAATGCCATAAGTTTTGTAAGAAAAAATCACACTTTAGAGAACTTAGCAAATTTAGAATTATCTGATTATACGAAACTATAAATAAGTAAAGAATCAATAAGTACAATAAAAAAAATCATTAAAGTTGTTAATCTTGTGATTAATGCTTAAAAAAGATAATATACTTTATTTCTTGTTCCCCTCCATTCTTATACTTTCTTTTATATTTTTAGTTTCAAGAAATAAAATCATAGGTTCTTATGATTTATTATTTCAGATGATTCCACCATTTAATCAAGGTAATTTAAGTTATGCTTTAAATCATTTCTATATTGATCAACCGCTTCTATTTTGGCCATGGATGGATTCATTAAGATCTTCTTTAATTGTTTCTGACTATGTCGGCTATTCTCATCTTATTGGTTTCGGTGTTGAATTTCCTTATCATTCAAATTTTGCACCATTAAGTATTTTTATTAACTTCTATAGATTTTCATCTAGCGAATTTATGTTGACCCTGGTCTTCTTTTTACAGATTTTAATTTGTTATTTTGGATGTATTTTGGTTTCAAAACATTATTCTACTAACGCAACAATTGGAATTCTGTTATCAGTAGCATTTTCCTTAAACTCGTTATTTATTAGCTGGATTAATCATCTTTTTATTTTGGGGCCATTTTGTTTTTTGCCTTTAATATATTTTGTTTATATTAAAAGTTTTAATAAACCAAAGTATTTATATTTAAATTTACCCATAATAATATTTTCTTTATTTTCTGGTTCAATTCAAACAACCCTTATTGTTGGTATATTTATTTTGATAGTCATATCAGCTTATAGAAATCAAATTAACAGTGAATATATCAAAAACTTTTTAATTTTAAAGTTTGTAGTGATTATCATGATAAGTCCTTTTTATCTTGATTTTATCGTTGGCTTTTTGGAAAACTTGTCCAATGAAAGTGGTAGACAACTTGATTTATTCTCACAATATAACATTGTAAATATATTTAAAAGAATATTATTTGTACCAATAAGCCAATTTCCATTTATTTTAGGTTCTTTTAACTCGTTCGACTTATCTAAGTTTTTTAATGTACTCTATGGAATACCCCATATTCCTTATATTGGTTCGAGTATTTTATTAACTATAATTTGTATGAAAAAAATAGAAAAATTATTTTTTATCGTACCTTTATTAATTTATCTTTCTCCATTGAAAAGCATTGTTTACGAAAGAATATTCATCATTTTGCTTTTTGGAATTTTTTTAATGGCTATAAGAGTTGATAATAAAACTGAAATTAACTTATTAAATTTAAAGAGATTAACTATATTTCTTTACATTTCAACTGGAATATGGATGTTAGGATCATTATTTTACCTAACAAAAACTGGTGGAAATGTTATAAAGAACACAATATTAAACAATATAGGTGGAGCCTATTTTCCTTTGGAAGATTATCCCGAATTTTATGAAGAACGTTTTGTATCAATTGGAAGTGATTTCTCGTTATTTAATTGGAAAAACTTTCTAATTTTATCTTCAATTTTTTTAACAATTAGATATTTAAAAAGTCGTGAATTTAAAAAAGTATATTTTATTAACTTATTTCAATTAGTAATATATATAATTTTTCATTTGTCTTTTCCTCTCTCAAATGACAATGTAAGACAACAATTTGATAATTCTTTTTTAAGCCTTAATGAAATTAGTTCTTATTCTAGAGTCATCGTATTGGACAACAATAACCATTTATTTTTAAAAGAAAACGTCTTGGCACTTCATGAAATTAATGATGTAGATTACATATCAGACATTTTTAGATCAAAAATAAAAAAAATTAATAAAGAGTTATTTAATGAGGAGGAAATTAAAAAACTAGATATCGATTATATAATTTCTGAGAAATCAAT
>Ga0163109_10004553_pt1 | contig 10513 bp, 7 predicted proteins | sample CRUFie1St13metaG_FD_108704 | JGI IMG/M metagenome (GOLD analysis project Ga0163109, IMG submission 108704) | Marine microbial communities from the Costa Rica Dome - CRUD Field 142mm St13 metaG | ecosystem: Environmental > Aquatic > Marine > Oceanic > Photic zone | place: Costa Rica: the Eastern... | reverse complement strand
TCATGAGGCAGGAATGCGACTTGTGCGTCGACCTCAAAAGCCTCGTTGGAGGCCCTTTGTCAGTTCGATTGACGAAGATGAATGCGATGAGTCTTGGATTCAGTTCATGAATCTCAAGAGCTAGGCTAAAGGTTGAGTGGCTTCTGCCACAGGTCTTGTGCTCAATTTTCTAAGGTTTTTCGGCTCGCCCTCTTTAGGGGTGCCTACATGATTCAACCCCGATGAGTGATGATCCTATTTGGAATGAAATTAGTACTGAGGCTGAAGCTGTGGCTTCTCGTGAGGCCGCCCTGCGTAATTTTCTGGAATTGACCGTCCTCTCTAGGAATTCGCTGGAAGATGCTTTGGCTAATTACCTTTCTCGTAAGCTTGGGGAAGGTACAACGGCCTTTCCTGCTGGCCTTTTTCTCGAGGCTTTCAATGGGGATGCTGAAGTGGCAAAGGCCGTCCGTAGTGACTTGGCTGCAGTGCGTGATCGAGACCCGGCTTGTTGCAGTCTACTCCCTGTATTTCTTTACATGAAAGGTTTTCTCGCAATCAGCTGCCATAGATTAGCGCACTACCTTTGGATGCATGCTAATCGTCAAGACCTTGCCATTTACCTTCAGAGTTTGATCTCAGAAATTTATACCGTTGATATACATCCTGCGGCTCGTTTCGGAAATGGTATCTTGCTCGACCACGCCACCGGCTTTGTAGCTGGCGAGACAAGCGTAGTGGAGGACGATGTCTCGATCTTGCACGCTGTCACACTTGGCGGTACTGGTAAGGAGCAGGGAGATCGTCATCCCAAGGTAAGGCGAGGGGTTCTGATCGGCGCCGGAGCTAAGATTCTAGGTAATGTTGAGATTGGCGAAAGCTCCAAGATTGGTGCAGGCAGCGTTGTCTTAAGAGATGTTCCTGCACACGTGTCTGTTGCAGGTGTGCCTGCAAAGGTTGTCGGTAAGACACATGATCTGCCTGCTCTTCGCATGAACCACGACCTCTGAAGATCTACCCGTTGATGTTATTCAGCCGTCCAATGGGAGGAGAGGGGAAGTTTCCACTCATTATTTTACATGGAATTTTAGGATCTTCACGTAACTGGGGAGTTGCAGGCCCTAAATTGGCAGATTTTTTTGAAGTTCACGCTATTGATCTTCCAAGCCACGGAAGTTCTCCCTCCTTGCAAGAAATGACCTTCCAGTCGATGGCTGATGAGGTCATCAAATGGATGGACTCTAATTGCTTCGAAAAGGTCTTTCTCCTTGGTCATAGCCTCGGTGGTAAGGTTGCGATGGTTCTGGCCAGTAACTATCCTGAAAGAATTGAACGACTCATTGTTGCTGATATTATCCCCCGAGAGTATCCTCCTCATTCTCTGGCTGCTATCGAGGCGATGTTAGCTCTGGATCTGACCACTATTAAATCTCGGCGTGAGGCTGAAGCTTTGCTGGAACCTGTCGCCCCTGACCTTGGTCTTCGAAAATTTTTGCTCACTAATCTCGTACGTAGTGAAGATCAGCAGTTTTTCTGGCAGACAGACTTACTTTCTTTGCGTAATTCTCTGCAATCACTGGCACAAAACCCGATGGGAAACCGCTCACCATACAGGGGGGGCACACAGTTTTTACTCGGAGAATATTCTGAATTTGTACGGGATGGTGATGAAGATCTGATCAGGCATTATTTTCCTGTCGCGAATATTCAAATTATTCAAAACGCAGGCCACAATCTGCACTTTGACAATCTTCCTGCCTTCGTTGATGCAGTCGCTGGTCTAGTTTAAGAGTTTTATGCATTCTTCACGGGAAGGTTTTGTTTGTCATCTCTTATGAACATGCCCAGCTTAGAAAGTCTTACCTCAATCTTTGATGATAAGCCGCTTAATCACTCCACATCTTTTGTTTTTGGGGTTGTGGATGACTGCTGCCGCGGAAATTGGTATTGACGATGTTCAGAGGTTACTGCGCACAGGAGAGTATGAGAAGTGCCTTAAACAGGTAGAGTCTGCCCGAGGAGAGGGCCAGACTGGAGTGGAGTGGGATCTTGTCCATGTCCATGCTCAATTGGCGCTAGGTCTTCAAAAGCCTGCAATGGAGACCTTAGGTGGTAATTTGTTGCGTCATCACTTTAGTCTACGTGCCAAGTGGCTTGCCCATGAAGTCTTCATTCGAAACGGCAATCTTGAGATGGCACGAGCCCAACTTGATCGTATCTATCGTCTCGGAGGCAGTTTTCATATCAATTTTTGGGATCCGTCTGAACTGGTTGTCCTTGGACGTACGCTCTTGGAGTTAGGCGCTGAGCCAAAGGTAGTTCTAGAGAATTTTTTTGATAAGGCGCTAGAGTCTGACCCTAACTGTCTCGATGCATACTTAGCATCCGGACAGCTTGCTCTTCGCAAACAGGATTATGGCCTAGCGCGTACCCAGTTTGAGAAAGGATTGAAGCGCGACCCAGAGGAACCAGATCTACTTTTAGGAATGGCGCAGGCACACTTTCACGGTGACCGCCGTCGAATGCAGGGACTGTTGGATCAGGTCTTAGATATCAATCCAAGATTTGCCGAAGCAAAGCTGTTATTGGCTGAACATCTATTGGATGTAGATCAGTATGCAGCTGCTGCTGAGCTAGCCGATGCGGTTCTGGAAGACAATCCTTTCAATCCTAAGGCTTGGTCGATTTTTGCCTTGGTAGCCGAACTTCGTCATGATACTGAAACCGCTAGTATTTTTCGAAGTCGTGCTCTTGATCAACGGCCTAAGAACCCAGAGGTAGATAGTTTTCTTGGTCGTAAGCTTTCCCAGAAGTATCTCTTCGAAGAGGGTGCAAAATATCAACGTAAGGCGCTCGTTGCTGACCCTTCTCATCTACCTTCCAAACTTCAGTTAGCACAAGACTTGTTGCGTCTTGGAAATGAGGATGAAGGGTGGGAGCTTGTCCTGGAAGTAAACGAAGCTGACGCCTATAATGTGACTGCTTTCAATCTCGCCAACTTACAGGAAAAACTTGCTAAATTTGCCATCATTGAGAACGAGCATTTTATCATCCGAATGGATGAGGTTGAAGCCAATGTTTACGGTAGTGCCGTCCTTAATCTTCTCATGGAGGCTCGAAATGTCCTCAACTCAAAGTATGGGTTCAATACTGAAAAGCGTACGACGGTTGAAATTTATCCGGATCAAGCAGATTTCGCTGTGCGCACCTTTGGCATGCCGGGGGGGGCAGGGTATCTCGGTGTTTGTTTTGGTAGCCTAGTCACTGCAAATAGTCCAAGCTCTCTCGCTGTAGGCGGACGTCATAATTGGCAGGCCATTCTTTGGCATGAGTACTGCCATGTGGTTACTTTGGGGCTTACCAAAAATCGAATCCCACGATGGCTGAGTGAAGGAATTTCTGTATACGAGGAACTTCAGCGTAATGGTTCTTGGGGGCAGCGTATGGATCGTCGCTACAAGCAGATCATTGAACGTGATGAAATGACGCCTGTCAGCGAACTAAGCTCAGCATTCTCTCGCGCACCCAACCCGATCTACATGATGTTTGCTTATTACCAGTCAGCTCTAGTCGTGGAGTTTATTGTTGAGAGCTATGGCTTTGAGGCACTTCTCAAAATTTTGTTAGATCTGGGTAATGGGGAGAGCATCAACCAGTCCATCGAAAACCATACAGCTCACATTGAAGAGATTGATGCGCAGTTTAAGCTTCGTGCGAAACAACTCGCCAATAGCTATGCTGGCAAAATGGACCAAGCCGTTCCTGAGCCCGAAGTTCAGAAAGATAGAGCAAAACTGGGAGACTGGATGAATAATCACCCCAACAGCCTCTACACGCTTTCCGAGACAGTTGCCATTCTTTTCAAGGAAGAGAAATGGGGTGAAGCTATCCCGCATCTGGAACATTGGATAAGTCTCAACTCAACCCAGCATGATGAAAACAACAACGCTTATCGTCTTCTTGCCCACGCCTATCGCAAGCTCAATGACCCCGAAAAAGAGCGACAAGCCTTGCTTGAGCTCGTAAGATTTGATGGTAGTGCAGTGGATGCCTTTAGGCGCCTTTTGGAACTGGGATTTGACGCTGAAGACTGGGCATTCTTGGAGAAACACGCCCGCAACTTTTTAGCGATTAATCCATTATTGGCCGACCCTCATCAGCTTTTGGGTCGGGCGTCAGAGGCTCTTGGTAAAAGTGCTCAGGCTGTTCAAGCGTACAAAAATCTCCTGCACCTTGAGCCGACCGACCCAGCTGATGTTCACTATCGTTTGGGACGATTGCTGAAGGATTCTGATCCCCATGCTTCCCGCCGGCATATACTTCAGGCTTTAGAAGAGGCTCCCAGATTTCGGGCGGCCCACAAGCTCCTGCTCGATTTCCAAGATAAAATCGATGATTGAACGCAAAGTCACTATCTCCTTATTCCTCCTGATGTTTACAGGCATGCTGGACGCGCAGCGTTTACTTCCCGACCCTCGTTACGACCGTAACGGTGTACCTGACTGGAAGATTGACCAAGAGTTCGGCCACGATGTATTCACTTTCGTTCGAGTTCGTTATTCGTCCTGGAACCGAAACCAAGGAAAATGGAGTACGGATTATCCTGATAGTGATCTCAACTTCAGCTACCGTCTCCAGCAGCTTACCTCCATGCAGGTGGACCCTAATGGCAAAATCCTCGAACTTACTGACAAGGAACTTTTCAACTACCCCTTTCTTTATATGATCGAGCCCGGCCATATAGAGTTGAGAGATGATGAAATCAAAGCCCTCCGTAAATATCTTCTTAATGGCGGATTCCTAATGATTGACGACTTTTGGGGATCACAGGAATGGGATAATTTCGCTTTCGAGATGCGCCGGGTCTTTCCTAAGCGCAAGTTTACCGAACTCGACCTGAAGCATCCGATCTTTCATTGTGTTTTTGACTTGAAGGTCAAACCTCAGGTTCCAGCTATTCAGACTGCTCTAGAAGGTCGCCCTTATGGCATTACCTGGGAGCGCGGAGAGGATGGCCGAGAACCTCATTACAAGGCGCTCTACGACGATAAAGGCCGTATGATGGCCATTGCTTGCCATAACACTGATCTTGGAGATGGATGGGAACGGGAAGGAGAGAACCATTGGTACTTCAAGGAGTTCTCTGAGAAGTATGCATACCCGATGGGCATCAATATTGTATTCTATGCCATGACGCACTGAGGAATGGCTAGGTACTCAAATATTCAATCCGCTTTCATTCGAATTTTCCTATCGAAATTAATCGGTCGAACTCTTCTGCTTTATTAAAATCATGAACGACACTTACGAAACTGAACGTCAGACTGTAGAGGAACTTCAAGGCGCCCGTGCCCGTCTCAAGGCGGAGTTGAGCAAAGTTATAATTGGCCAGGAAAAAGTGGTTGACCATCTTTTATTGGCGGTCTTTTCGGGAGGACATTGTTTACTTACTGGAGCTCCGGGACTAGCTAAAACACTTCTTGTTCAATCACTCTCCCAGCTCTTCAATCTGAGTTTTCAACGTATACAGTTTACTCCCGATCTCATGCCCGCCGATGTTACTGGCAGTGAAATTCTCGAAGAGTCTTCTGATGGGCGTAAGATGGCTTTTGTAAAGGGACCTATCTTTGCAAACATGGTATTGGCCGATGAAATTAACCGTACTCCTCCCAAAACACAGGCTGCTCTCCTCGAAGCTATGCAGGAGAACCATGTAACCTCTGCAGGGCGCACCCACGAACTACCTGCGCCATTTTATGTCTTTGCCACTCAAAACCCGATCGAGATGGAGGGAACTTATCCATTACCTGAAGCTCAACTTGATCGCTTCATGTTTAATCTTGTGGTGGACTATCTGCCAGAGGATGACGAAGTGGCCGTCGTCGCTCAAACTACTGGCGGCGTTGCAAGTTCGATCCACCCTCTCTTCGATGGTATCCAGATTCAAGCTTTTCAGAATGTAGTTCGAAAGGTTCCTATCGCCGAAGAAGTGGTCCGGCACGCTGTTAGATTAGCTGCAAGCTCACGGCCTCGTACTGAAAAATCGCCCGCCTTTATCAACGAGTGGGTCAGCTGGGGTGCAGGCCTAAGAGCCGCACAAAACCTCGTGCTGGGCGCTAAGGCCCGCGCTTTGCTTGATGACCGCACACATGTTCTCCCCGAGGATATTGATGCCTTAGCCAAGCCAGTGCTTCGTCACCGTATTCTAGTGAACTATCGTGCTGAGGCCGAGGGTGTAAGTGTGGACACAGTCATTGATAAGCTGCTGGCGGACAATGACTAGCTTGGCTTTTTTAGTCCGATTATGACCCTGAAAAATTCCTGAGTATTGCCAAGATGCCAACCGCTGCAGAACTTATAGATCCTGCAACACTCATGCGGATTCGTTCTCTGGAGTTCCGCGCGCGTATTGTTGTTGAAGGTTTTCTTCGCGGTATTCACCGTAGCCCCTACCATGGTTTCTCCGCTGAGTTCACAGAGTATCGCCAGTATATCCCCGGAGAGGATACGCGCTACATGGATTGGCGTTTATACGCTCGAAGTGATCGTTTCTACATAAAGAAGTTCGAGGACGAGACCAACCTGCGATGCCACTTTCTTGTGGATCGTAGTTCCTCCATGGCCTATACTTCAAGTGCCTACACGAAGGCGGACTATGGCTCCACTCTTGCAGCGACTCTTGCATATTTCCTCAGTATGCAGGGTGATGCTTTTGGTTTGGCCACCTTTGATGAATCATTGGCTGATTATATTCCGCCTCGCAACCGACCAGGGCACCTTCGTCAATTTATGCTTGCTCTGGAAGGCGCTCCAAAAGGGAGATCCACAAATCTTGTAACTCCACTCAGTCACTTGGCAGAAATTCTGAATCGGCGTGGAGTTATTGTATTAATTTCTGACCTCCTAGCGCCTCTTGAGGACTTAGGCAGGGAACTTGGCAAACTTCGAGCGCGAGGCCATGAAGTTTATCTCTTCCAAATTCTCGACCCTCTAGAGCTCAAATTAGACTTTGATGGCCCTTTAATTCTACAGGATATGGAGACTGAAATTGATCTCCATGTTGACCCCCAAAAAGCTTCCACTCGATATTTGGAGAATCTCAACGCACATTTAGAAGGCATCCGAGAAATTTGCACTGCAAATGGCATTCAGTATCAGCTTTTGTCCTCGAATGAATCTCTCGAATTTGCTCTTCTAGAGTTTCTTAACAGCAGATCCCGTCGCAGTCGCTCAAGCCGAGTTCATCGATGATGACCATTTTTCCCAATCCTGCTTTCTGCTCTCCACTTAGAGAGGTATCGTGAGTTTGCTTTTTCCACTCTACCTACTCGGTGCAGCGGCCATAACTCTGCCAATACTTCTACATCGTCGTCGTCAGCGCCCAAAAGAACGTACCCAGTTTAGCTCTCTTATGTTTCTTGAGGCGACACCTCCGCGGGTAAAGACACGAACGACAATAGAAAATCTCTTGCTGTTGTTTTTGCGCTGTCTTGCCTTTCTTACCCTCACGCTATGCTTCGCCCGACCATTTCTTCCTAAGCAAGACGATCTTGCTGGTGGTATGATCAATGAGCGAGTTCTGATACTTTTAGATAATAGCGCGTCAATGCGGCGAGAGGGTTTACAGGAAAACCTTCGCCAGCAATTGACTGAACGTTTAAAGCAAATTGGAGATCGCGATCGCCTCGCCGTGTTCGCTTTTGATCATGAGGTTCGACCTCTAGTCGAGTTTGCTGAGATGGAGGGGTTGGATCAGAAACAACGTAATCAGCTTCTGATTGAGCGTTTAGCTGGAGCGCCTTCCGGGTGGGGCGGTACTCATCTAGCTAATGCTTTTATGGCCGCAACAGACTCAATTCTTGAAGACGAGGCTCGGGTTGGAACTCAGACCCTACAGGGAGGACGTATCCTTTTTATTAGTGACATGCAGGAGGGTGATCGTCTTGACGAACTTGGTACTTTCGAGTGGCCCAAGAATGTCGTAGTCGACTTGGAGCCAGTTGAAGTAACCAGCACTTCAAATGCAGGTTTGATGCTTGCTGCTTCGGAGCAAGGTACTTTGAGTGCCGAAAGCGGATCAACTCGTGTCCGTATTTGGAATGCAGCAGATTCCGACTTGGAGAAATTCCGTCTGCGTTGGGATGGCGATGATTCTAAAAGCCCTGAGATTTATGTTCCTTCTGGTAAGAGCCGTGTTGTTAGCGCTCCTGAACGTCATATCCCAGGAGCCTCCACACTCGTGCTTTCTGGGGATAAGCATGATTTTGATAACCGCCTTCATATTGCGCCAGAATTGCCACGTCAGCTCAATATTGTCTATTTGGGTGATCGCAAGGAGACTGGCCCAAGTGGTTCACTTTTCTATTTGGAAAGGGTATTCCAGTCTAATCGCTATCTTACACCGCGTCTTATTTCCTTAAAACAACTGCCTGAGCCTGTAGAGTTTCGGTCTGAAGATGTTCACTTGGTCATTGCAGAAAGTCCCATTTCTGAGGTTAACCTTGATTCCTTAAAGCAATACTTGGAGGACGGACGTACGCTGCTACACATTTTAAACGATGCAGACGATCTCGGAGGCCTCAAATACTTGTGCAAGGCTACAGTTCGACCCGAAGTTGTTTCTAAGCCAGTTACTCCGGACGAAAACGAGTTTAATCTGATTCAGGAACTCGATACTAGCCATCCTGTGCTAAGGTCTTTTTCCGAGCCTCGATATCGGGACTTTACCAAGGTTCATTTCTGGAAATATCGTCCGTGGGCTGAAGGTTATTTCTTAGGGGAATCTGTGCTGGCTCGGTTTGATAATGGTGCACCTGCACTTGTGGAATTGCCGGTTGGGCGCGGTTCTGTTCTTGTGCTGATGACAAGTTGGCGTCCAGAAGACAGTCAACTTGCCGTCTCCACTAAGTTCTTGCCACTGCTATTCAGTGTTTTGGAGCAAAGCGCTGGTGCCTTGTCCAGAACATCTTTGTTCACAACTGGCGAGCAGGTGCCTCTACCCCAGACTCCTCAGGCTGTTGCTGTTGTGCGACCAGATGGTAAACGTTTCGAACTCAAGCCTGACCAAGAGTACTTTGCTCGCACAAACAACGTTGGATTGTATCGGTTGGAGACTTCAGAAGCCGAATTGACCTTTGCTGTTAACCTACCTGAAATGGAAAGTAGGACCTCACCAATGAATCCGGGGCGACTGGCTCAGTATGGAGTAAAGTTTGCTGAGTCTGTACCTGATGCCACTACTGAAGAGTTAAAAAAATCTCAGAAACCATTTGCGGAAATTGAGAATCGGCAAAAGCTTTGGAAATGGCTCTTGGCCGCTGCGTGTGTTTTTTTTCTTTTCGAGACCTGGCTTGCCGGCCGGTTGACCCGTCCGCTGACCGCCTAAGCCATTCGATGACCTATGCTTGAGAGACATTTAAGGATTCGGCTAGCTCCCATTGCTGCGCGTGCGCGCATCTTGGATTTATGGAAGAACCTCGGATGGAGCTGGGGGGCGGCTTTTTTTCTAGCTGCTGCCTTGCATTGGTTACGTCAACATGGGGACGCCATTTCCTTTACGCCGCTGGCTCTTGTGCTCATGGTTGGGGTTGGTGGTACGGGCCTTTCATTTTTCCGGTTCACCCGGTTTTCCCTTAATTATAAAGAGATTGCTTGGAGACTTGTAGAGAAACATCCCGAGGTGCGGTCTTTGGTAATGACCGCCGTTGAGCAAAAGTCTGACGAAACCAGCGGTCAATTGAACTACCTACAGGAAAGGTTGCTAAGAGAGGCCATCAGTCATGCCAAATCCAATCAGTGGATTCAGACCGTAAGTAGCCAGCGGCTCCTTTACACGGCAAGCTTTAGTCTGTGGATGGGGATAGGCTATCTTTTCTTCATCTATCAGGTGATTACTCAGGAACTACCAGTTACTGTTGCACAATCTGCCCCTGTTCCGGTTCCAGAAACTAAGCCTTTGGCTACAGAGTACATGGTAAATGTAGAGCCAGGTAATACAGAGGTAGAAAAGGGTAGTGGTCTTGTTGTTATGGCTCGATTTGGCGACGCGGTTCCGGAAACTGCTGTTTTGGTACTCGGTGAAGAGTCTGGCTATCCATTGAGACTCCCGATGTCTCGTAACCTCGGAGACCCCATCTTTGGCGTTCGTATACCAGAGGTCCCCTCCAAGACCACTTATCGGATTGAGTTTGCAGACGGCGAGTCTCAGAGGTACCGTATTAGCGTTTACGAACATCCGGCCTTACTCATGGCTGATGCTGTTGTCACCAACCCATTGTATTCACGTCTTCCAGACAAGGAGTATAAAGACGTCCGCTCACTCAGCATGCCTGAGGGTGCAGTAGTTCAGTACACCTTTACATTGAATAAGCCCGTTATGGGTGCATGGCTCACGCCGGAAGCTGGAGAAGCAATTCGTCTAGAAGCTGATCAGTCCGGTGACAACATTTACACCACTTCGCTGAGTCCTACAGAATCCGTGCGCTACCAGCTAGATCTGCAAGATGACGATGGTCGTCGCAACAAACTTCCACCG
>Ga0163109_10004552_pt1 | contig 10513 bp, 8 predicted proteins | sample CRUFie1St13metaG_FD_108704 | JGI IMG/M metagenome (GOLD analysis project Ga0163109, IMG submission 108704) | Marine microbial communities from the Costa Rica Dome - CRUD Field 142mm St13 metaG | ecosystem: Environmental > Aquatic > Marine > Oceanic > Photic zone | place: Costa Rica: the Eastern... | reverse complement strand
TCTGCGTCTTGGGTTGAGGAGAGGATCCCGAGACAGTCTTGCCACTGCAAGGTGGCTGAGGTGCCGGGGAGTAGGTCGTAGTCGAGTTCTAAAGTCTGGTCTTGTCCGTCGGGTGAGAGGAGTCGGTAGGCGTACGAGCCATTGTTAACTGTGGCAATTTGTCGGATGTCGTAAGAACTGGAGGCAGATGCTATGACTTCACCGGTGCTCTCAGCACCGATAGTCCCAGTGCCTGCAACAATTTCCCAGAGGTAAAGCTTGTAGGCGGTTGCAGCGGGGTTGGCAGTCAGTACGTAGGAAACTTGGCTGTTAGTTTCGTAGGTCTCAGGTCCAGATAGGGTGGTGGCTTGCCAACTCAGAGTGATATCAGATTTGACGTTTTGCTGATTGGAAATTGTTATGTTCTCCGTGTCCCTGGAACCGTCGGGCATTGTGTAATTTACTTCGTAGTCGCCATCAGCGACCATGGGTATGGCATACCCGCCTGAGTCTGGCGTGATAGCGTGGTAAGGACTTCCATCAACCTTAACGGTTATGCCTCCAATGCCTTCGCCTTCGTCGTAAAATCCGTCTCCGTCGGTGTCATAGTACGCTACGCCGGTGATAAAGGGCTGGTTATAGTCGCTTGAGGTAGCCATTGCGTGGGTGACAAGTAACGGCCCAACATTACCGTTGGTGCCTTCCACTACACCCACTCCGATTTCTCGAAAACCACTCCCATATACATTGTTTCGGTGACCAGCTGGATCCTGCATGCCTCCATAAGTGAGGCCAGTACTAGCTGAAGTGCCCCAGTCTACAATGAAGGCTGCGTGAGAGTCCCAGATTGAGCTACTGTAAGATGAGACATTTTCTGCAGTGGTGCTAAAGGTATAGCCTTGCCGTTGAATACGATCACCCACTTGATCGCCTTCTTGGTTGGGAGACAGTGCTCCACTTGAACTTCCATGACCTTGGAATTGATTGTTAAACATGTCTTGTGTATGGAGTCTTGATGCAGCAAGAAGCTTCGAGTTGGGTGCGAGGGGAGGAAGGGTAGTGGCGATAGCATTAGTATCACCGCTCGCTTGAGCTCCGGGTCCGAAGTTGCTACCTGCAAACTGCGAGGTCAAAATATCAAGGTCGACGCTGAAGTAATCATATGCGTGGAGAACATCGGTGTCAGTTGTTTCCTTCAACCGCTGGAGGTCAGCCTGTGAGTCTGCTCGTGCGCGGTTGATCAATTCTGTTACCAACTGCTCCTTTGCGGTAGGCTCTCCTATTGACCATTCACGAGTTGTGAAGCTTTCCCCTACCTGAATGTTGTCAAAGATCCAGCCCACGCCGGTCGAGTCACTTGGGAAGTAGCTGCCGGATGCTACGTACCTAAATCTTAGAGACAGAGTTTTTCCTGCATAGGATGATAGAGATGTCTCCTCTAAGCTGAAAAACGATGAGCCTGCTGAATTAGTACCTGACTGCGTCCAAACTGAGACCCAAGAGGTGCTACCAGATTCTTTGACCTCTGCATAGGCAATCTGAGTTGATGTTGCCCAGTTGAGACGGCTTTCAAAATATATTTTCGTATTCGCAGTCGCTGTGAATGAACTATCGAGTGTTATTGTCTGATCACTTTGGTCGGCGCCTGTATGCGTTAGGAAGAAGGCCTTGTTTCCCTGTGGTGCCACTTCGGTTTGAACATGAGAGTAGCTTGAATCGATTGCGGCTGTGACTGCTGGCGATTCCTCCTCAGCGTTTTCGGTGAGGGTGCCTGCTGAAGATATTCTTGCTGAGAGCAGGAACAAAGCCTGAAGAATTTTAAAACGTCTCATCCTATTTTGATTTGATTACGCTATAAATTTCTCTCAGATATTCAATTAACAATGGAATTTATAATTCTGATTCTCTTTCCAATGGGTCTTGGCCTGTGGGCACAAATGCGCGTTGGCTCAACCTACAACCGTTTTCTCCAAGTCCAGTCTCGTGGTCGCATCACCGGTGCTGAAGCTGCACGCTTTGTCATGCAGCGTGCCGGTATACATGACGTGGATATTGCTGTTACCCCAGGCAGGCTCACCGACCACTACGACCCAACCAATCGACGTTTGGCGTTAAGTCACGACAACTACCACGGTACCAGCCTCGCTGCACTAGGAGTTGCTGCGCACGAAGCTGGACACGCCATCCAGCACAAAGTTGGCTACTCAATGCTGAATCTCCGTATGGCGCTTGTTCCTATGACCGGATTTGCGTCTAAAACTCTTCCAACGCTCTTGATTGCATCGTTTTTACTACCGATACTGCCCATCCAGACTGTCCTTCCCTTAATTATTTTGATTTACATGATCTTGACCGTCTTCCAATTAGTCACTCTCCCTGTTGAGTTCGATGCCAGTAAGCGTGCCAAAGAAGAACTTGTTCACCTAGGCATTATCCAACAGGATGAGATGGCTGGAGTGAAACAGACTCTTGATGCAGCAGCTTGGACCTATGTTGCTGCCTTCGTCACAAGTCTTTCTACACTACTCTACTATCTGCTCATGTTTATGGGCCGTCGGGACTGACCGACTGCTTTAGATGTACTAATTCTATGCTACGAGAACTACCGCTATTCTCGTCGATATCTACCACGCATCCTCTAATAGCCACATCACCTGTGGCCACAGTAAACCTTCTTGGCATTCCGTCTAGGAATCGTCCTAAAACTGGCTGGATATCCCTTCCGAGTACTGACTCATACGGTCCGCACATCCCAGCGTCTGTCAAATAAGCTGTTCCCCTAGGCAATACACGATTGTCAGCAGTGGGAACGTGGGTATGCGTGCCGACGACTAGACTAGCTATACCATCTAGATACCAACCGAGTGCAATTTTTTCAGATGTTGCTTCCGCGTGTATCTCGACTAGTACGGCCTGAGCGCCTCTGGATTTTAAAGATTCAGCGTATTGGCGAGCGGTTTCAAAGGGACAACTTGGATGAACCCTCATGAATTGTCGACCAAGCACGGTTACTACACCGAGCTTCAAGTCTCCTTTCTCCAGAAGAAGTGAGTTCAGTCCTGGATTGCTTTCTGGAAGATTGGCCGGACGGCAGAGCCAGTCGAGACTATCAATTTCACGTTCAAATCCCCGTTCATCCCACAGGTGATCACCCAGAGTAATTCCATCAACCCCAGAGTTGCGCAAAGCGGTGGCAATGCGAGAATTGATACCAGCTCCACCGGCTGCGTTTTCTCCGTTGACCACAATGAAATCCAAACTGTGCTGAACCCGCAGTTCATGAATTTTTTCCATGACGAAGTTGCGACCGGGTCGACCGACTATGTCTCCTAGAAAGGCTACTTTCATGTTTTCACGCTTGTCTTTAAATGATGTATTAGGTTTTTTAGCCGCCTCTTTTGAGCTTATATACAACTAAATCACAAGGTTAAACAATGAAACCCCAATCCGTTGTGGACTTTCCGAAGGAACAGGACGAGATCGGCCCAGAAATGTGTGGCGCTGATATTCTTGTCAAGGCACTGGAACGCGAAGGGGTCGAAGTGATTTTCGCCTATCCTGGCGGAGCATCTATGGAGATGCACCAGTCGCTCAACCGATCAAAAAAGATCCGTACGGTGCTCCCACGCTTCGAACAAGGAGGTGGGTTTATGGCTCATGGCTATGCTCGAGCCACAGGCAAGGCTGGAGTCTGCATGGCAACCAGTGGTCCTGGTGCAACGAATCTCGTTACTTGCATCGCCGATGCTTACATGGATAGTGTTCCGCTTGTTGCGGTCACCGGTCAGGTTTTTCAGCAGTTTATTGGCAAGAGTGCTTTCCAAGAGACCGACTTTTTCGGAATGACTCTTCCGGTAGTTAAGCACAGCTTCCTAGTCTTGGAGGCAGACGAATTACCAAAAGTCATCAAGGAAGCCTTCCATATTGCTACAACTGGTCGTCCGGGACCGGTTGTCGTCGATATTCCCAAGGATGTGCAGCAGAAGATCTACAAACCTGTCTTTCCGGGATCCATACATCTACCTGGTTATCCTGAGCCTCCCAAGGCCACTGATGAAGAGCTTCTTAAGGTACTAGAGTTATTATCTGAAGCGAAGAAGCCTGTTCTTTACACTGGAGGAGGGATTCTTTCCGGTGATGCCCATGTCGAGATGCGCAAGTTCGCTGAATTGACTGGCATACCTGTGGCATCAACTTTGATGGGCCTTGGCGCCTTCGATCCAGACAGTCCTCAGTCACTTTATTGGTTCGGGATGCATGGCACTGTCGTTGGGAATTGGGCAGTATGCGATTCAGATCTTTTGATCTGTGCTGGTGCTCGCTTCGACGACCGTATTACTGGAAAAGTTGATAAGTTTGCTACGGAGGCGACTATCGTTCACTTCGATCTCGACACTTCAGAACATAACAAGAACAAGTTTGCACATTACCCTATCCACACGGAGATCAAATACGCTCTGCGCCGTCTAAATGAGTTGATTGAGGCTGGGCGTTTCGAAAAAACAGATCTTTCAATCTGGCTCGACCAGATTGCCCAATGGAAACAGGATCATCCATACCCTTTTAACTACAAGGACGGCGAACACATTACCTCGCAAGAGGCGGTAAAGGTACTTTATGAGGAAACCAACGGTGACGCTATTATAACCACTGGTGTCGGGCAGCATCAGATGTGGGCAGCTCAGCATTATTTGTTCAAGGAGCCCCGAACCTACATCAGTTCGCTTGGTTTGGGTACCATGGGTTTTGGTTATCCAGCGGCAGTTGGAGCAAAAGTGGCTTGTCCAGACAAAGAAGTCATAGACATTGATGGCGATGGATCTTTCATCATGAATATTCAGGAGCTTGCCACAGCTAGCATTGAAAAGATCAATGCCAAGTGCTTACTCCTAAATAATCAACATCTGGGTATGGTAATGCAGTGGGAAGATCGTTTCTATGATGGGTGTCGTGCCCAGACAATTCTTGGAGATCCCGACAACATAGGAAGTCCTGATAATACTGATGCCCTTTATCCCGACTTTGTAAAGATTGCTGAAGGTTTTGGTGTTAAAGGGCGACAAGTTGTTCGACGCGAGGATTTGCGTCCTGCCATAAAGGAGATGTTGGATCATGATGGTCCTTATGTTCTCGACGTTGTGGTTCCATACACTGAACATGTTTTACCTATGATTCCACAAGGTAAGTCAGCTAAGGAAATTCTTGTGGAGTAGTTGAGAGGTTTAGCGGGGGGATGTTTGTTTCTGGAAGTCGATGTATCAACCGAGGCGTTTGCTTGGTACAGGCACTTATTTTCTTATTTACCTCAGTAAATGCTTTCGCGGATAGCTTGAAAGTGGCAAATGGCTCTACCTTGACTGGTATTCTAGATCGGATTGCAAAGAAACAAGTGCACTTAGACACAGGTTTTGCTGGTATTCTGAAAATAGATCAAAATCAGGTTTTAGCGCTTCGTACGGATGAACCCGTCTATTTTCGGATGAAGGATGGTTCGACTGTATTGGGTCTTGCTACTGCTGGTGCTGAGTCTGGACAGATTGTCATTAAAAGTCGTAATGGTCCAATTAGAGTTCAAATCACCGATATTGTTGATGCTTGGCGTCGTGGACAGGAAGATCCTGCTGTTACTGAAATGAAAAATGAACAGGAAAAAAAACGCAGGAAATGGCAGTATTCAGCTGGAGTCGATCTTAGTGGACAGAAAGGTAACAGCAATGAATTTGGTTTGGCTGCTTATCTCGAAGCTAAGCTTAAAGGACCTCGAGATGCGCTAAAAATTTACTTCAACATTCGAAATAGTGAACGAGAAGGTGTTCGTATCGCAGATGAGACCAAAGGAGGTGTAGACTACTCTTCCGACCTCGTGGATCGCTTTGGTTGGTACACTCGATTTGAGCTTGAGAAGGATAAATTTGAAGGGATTGATCTACGTTCCACCTCTGCTGCTGGACTTAGTTATAAACTGCTTTCTGCAGAAACTCAAAAAATCAATTTTCGCGCTGGTTTTGCTTATCGTCATGAGTCCTACTCGACGCAGGAAAATATAGAAGACCCAGCAGTTGATCTTGGTCTTGATTACGATTTGGTATTTCGCGACTGGTTCAAGCTCGATTCTAGGATCACTTATGTCCCAGACTATGCCAATTTTTCTACAAACTATCGCCTTGGGCAGGACACGGGTATAGAGGTGCCCCTAGGCAAGGGAGGATTTTGGAAGGTTCGCTCTGGCATCTCCCATTTCTTTAATAGTGTCCCCGTAGTCGGCAAAGAGAAATTAGATACCAAATACTACTCCAGATTAGTTTTTACTTGGGGAGAGAAGTAGCTACAGATTAGTTCTGGATGATTTCCTGAAACAAAGGGCTATTTTTATACAGAAAAGGCGTACTTATTTGGCTTAATAAATGGCGTTCTGAAGGAATCAAACTGGTAGGATCGATATCCTTAAGAAAGTGCCTGCTGTCGTTTATCCTATTATTTGCATCTAGGATGACACCTGCAATCGCCTGATTAGAGGGGCTTTTGTAAAGAAAATCAATCTGACACTCTTCAAGTGCCTTAAGTGCTTTTTCGGGTTTATCGTTGACGTAGTAAGCCAGTCCAAGGATCAGTAAGCATGTTGGCTCATTGGATTGAGTGGAACATAATTCTTCTATTAAATTTAGACATTTCTCAGAATCTCTTTCATGGAGTATCTTCATGTGTACTAGATCTACTAGATGCTTTGGCGCATTAAGGTAATCTTTCGTATCCATCTCGTCCAATAATTCTTCGAGTTCCTCAACCTGGTTAACCTTGTAGTAGATTTTTAAGAGAAGTGCCTTAGCTATTTTAGAACTCTCAGGGACTTTGCTCCATTTCTGAAGCGTTTCAGTGAGTCGTGGTGTGTGTGGTATTTTGTCAAATATGTAGTCTATCATTGGTAAATCATTGGGCTTGGTATGAGCAAGTCCCAGTTCATAGTTAGATGCAGCGTAACGCATGGAACCCTTTTGGTTGTTAAGTGCTACGGATAGTAGCAGGTACTTCTCTGCTCTCGAAAATACCAATTTATCATTCTCCAGCAGTTTTATTGCTCTTTTTACTTCTCCAGAACTATTCATAACCTGCAGATAGTCTACATATGTAAATTTATGCTTTTTTGCCACATCAAGCGGTATGTAGCGCAGTATCTTATGAGGGAGTCCTATGCCATCTAACCAAGCAAGGAGTTCCTCAATCTGAGACTTTTCGAACTGCTCAGGTTCCTCTACAGAAAAGTGCTCTTTGATGAACAAATCTAAATCACTGTGCTGTACTAGACCTGATTGAAAACCATAGGTGAATGCTGACAACTTATCTTCCCTCAACGCTAAGGGGTGTTGGATATATAAAGGAAAGAATTGGGCTTTTTCATCCTGAGTGATATGAACTCCGGGATCAATTTTAATCAACCTTCTAAGGGCGACCAAACCTGACTCATCACGACGGTGACTCAATTTGTATATGTGACGTAGTCCTTCTTGATAAGTAGCAGTATCTCTAAGGCACAAGTCGATATAGATTCTATCCAGATTTGGTGATTGGAGCTGCTTTTCTTTAATGAGTCTTCTCGCGACATCAAGGGCTTCATCCTGATTGGAACGCCACTTCCTTGCCATAATTCTTAGCCTTAGTAGTTCGACTTCTGGGTTTATGACTACCAAGTGAGCGATCTTGGGAAAATACCTTTCCGCACGAAGAAAATCTTTCCTATCTAGAGCAAGTTTAACCAGAATCAGGTATTCCTTTGCTGATGAATTTGGGTTAAGAGCTAGCTTTTCTTGGAATTCAAGAACCGAGAAGTGATTTATAGCAAATGCTGCTTGCGCAAGTATGCGCAAATTATCGTACTTGTCTCTTCCGCCTGAGTGATATGATGAAACCTGTGCGCTCCAGAAGGCATGCTCTACATTACCCTCGTTCCAATATTTTTTCGCGTCATTGAATGCTGCCCAGGACTTGTATTTTCGCCACGAAGTCGGAGTGTAGTGCCAAATTCCAATAAGCAAGCCAGTTACTAGAATTACCAGTAGGAGACCAAGTGCAGGAGTTTTTTTGCGTCTCATCTGCCCCCGTCGTTGGGGCGTAAAAAAAATCCTTATTTGTTTTTTAAATCCCCTTAGTTTATGTTTTAGATTATACCTAAATTCCCCCCATTGCTTGTGCCAGCGCTTCTTAGTTAGATGCCAGCGTAAGTTGTAAATTCGCTTCTTCATGTTGGGAAGTCTTGGGGAAGGAGAGAAGGGACTACTGGGCTACATGGGCGAACTGTTGAAATATCCTCGCTGTGTTTTATTGCTTCCTTGCGGAAGCCATTCAATTAACACTGGTTCTTGTTCAATAGTTTGACGGATTTCAACCGAGGAGAGTTTGCTTGCTCTCTTTTGTGCGACCGTAAGAATCTCATCTCCTGATCTTATTTGGGCTGATGCTGCTGCGGAGCGAGGTCTGACTTGTTCCACAATTAATCTACCATTTTTTTCAGATGCGGTGATACCGAAGGGATTGAAATGATTATATCTTCTTCCTTGTTTTGTTAATAAATTTTGAGCTGGTTGAAAGAGCGTACGACGAACAGGTTTTGTGGTTGGGTTATGATAGACTGGATTCTTAGGTTGGAGAACTGAATTCTGTATAGATCGCAAACTGCCTCCATCCCTATTCATCGCCATCAAAAGTTTATCCAAGTTGCGATCGGGCAATGTGATATTTGGTAATATCAAGAGCTTTTGGTGCGCTGGGACTCCAGTTTCATACTGCACTAGTAAATCTCTATTTGATCGAACCTCATTAAGTTCAGAGAAAAAACTGTCCTTGTAGAATTTTACGTTTTTGCCATTCACTGACAAAATCCGGTCTCCGGATCGTATCCCTTTGTGATGGTGAAGAGCTTGCGGATTTGTGTAGACGACAAATACCGTCCCGTTGGTGTAATAAAAGAGCATGCCAAGGAATCGGGTGAGGTGAGGGGGAAGGCTTTCTAAGTGAGGTTCTGCTTGATATGTCCAAGCAGAAGCTTGTTTATTACTTTGCGGAGGGAGTTGTGCCTGCGGTTGAGAGACCTCTGCCTGTATTTCTTGGAGGGTGAGGGGTTCTTGGACGGCACTACCCAGTGTTTGTTGTTGCCGCATCTGTTCGCTGTAATACTGCCCATTTAAGGTGGTCGTGAATGCCACAATGATTAAGAAAGTTGTCTCAATCAAGGATGCCCCTTTTTTTCTTATCCTCATCGGTGTGCCCTCAAGTAAATTTGTTTACATAACACTGTGTCCAAGTGTTGCCTTTTCAAGCCAAATTGAAGTAATGGTTGAGTGTCTACTCTAAATGCTATCTAGCGAAATCGGTTACGGATTGAGCTAGAAATATTACGAGCAGAGAACAGACTAGGAGCAAGACAAGTCCTAACCCAACGCTTAGTTCCCTGTTTCCTTGTCGTGACGGTGGGTTGGGCTTGCGTGCGGGTTCGTAATCGTTAGGCTCGATGGGTACAGCCTTTCCTACTCGGCCTCTTGGTATCAAAGGTCTTTTACTCATAATTATTTAATCGCAGTCCAAAAAACTTTAGGTTTTGTTATTATCGTGGTCCGAACCGTGATGGAACGGGTTTAATTCCTTAACTTCTGATTCTATTACTGTCTCCTTGGTTGATCTTGAGATTTAGTAAACTGGAAGATTTTTACTCATGTTATTCGTTCGACAATAAGCATTCATAGGCCGTCGCTTATCCATGATCAATTTGAAGTGAGCAAAATATTTCCGGCAACCTAATACATCACCACGGCTTTGCGACACCTTTGGCTACCGTAGTGGATTTTAGCGGGCAGTCAGTCATCGGAACAGGGATTGCCGCTTTGAATGGAAAGCTTAGCACCAGTAATCCCCAGTTTACTTTTGGGGCTAGGTTTTGGCGCGCATTCAAATCTTGAATGACTAACATATTTAAAAAAAATAGAAGTAACATGAGAAACGAAAAATCAAGTAAACGCATACATCCCTCAGATGATCAGGAGAATCCCCCAGATGTGCAACAGTTGACACCGAATCCTAAGCTCCCATGGTGCCCAAAATGTAAACGGCATTCGGATTATCACCTAAAAGTCGTTACTGTCTATGAGCGAAGGGGTAGCCACTCCTATAGCTACTAGAAAACAGCAAGCATGTACACCTGCAACGAATGTGGTGGGAAAACGTGGAAACCGCACTCTCCTTTATTTATTAATCTCTTCTGTGTGGTTGTATTTGGATCTATGCTTATTCCCTGCCTTTATGTTATGGAAAAAGAGGGGTCGTTAGAAGACCCTGGAGCGTGGTTTGTGCTACTCATTATAGCTATTTTGGGTTACATTTTTTACCGCATCTGCTTGATGAATCAGAATCACTGGAAGGAGTTCTGGGTCTGGGCTCAAAGTAAAGGTTACCCAAGAAAATTACCCACGCATTCGAAGGTATGATCAGTTACCCTAATGCTGATTTAGGACACTAGTGGTGGCGAGACCCGGATTCGAACCGGGGA
>Ga0163109_10004551_pt1 | contig 10513 bp, 7 predicted proteins | sample CRUFie1St13metaG_FD_108704 | JGI IMG/M metagenome (GOLD analysis project Ga0163109, IMG submission 108704) | Marine microbial communities from the Costa Rica Dome - CRUD Field 142mm St13 metaG | ecosystem: Environmental > Aquatic > Marine > Oceanic > Photic zone | place: Costa Rica: the Eastern... | reverse complement strand
CAACGTAAAACACATTCGTAAAACCCTCCAGGAGGCTAAATCTACATCCCAAGACGTGGGAGTTCTCAGCGAGGCCGGTAATCCATGCATTGCCGACCCGGGATCAGTGATTGTATCAATTGCCCATGAGCTAAACTTCGAGATTCAACCTCTTGTAGGGCCATCAAGTATTCTTTTAGCTCTCACAGGGAGTGGCTTAAGCGGCCAACAATTTTCATTTCATGGATATCTTCCTGTGGAACAAGCTGCCCGTAACAAACGGATACGAGCAATGGAACAGTCCGTGAATGCCTATGGAGCGACACAACTTTTTATGGAAACGCCTTACCGCAATATGGCTCTTTGGAAGTCTTTGCTAAATCAACTTAATCCATCGACCTTCTTACACGTTTCTTGTGATTTAACGCTAAATACCCAGTGGATTAAAACAAAGAAGGTTTCGGATTGGAAAAGTGAATCCGTCGATTTACATAAGCGTCCCTGTATTTTTGCCATCGGGAGAAAAATGCGAATGAAATGATTTTATTCAAAGAAAAGCTATTCAGTGAGGCAATTTTTGAAGAACACTTTGTCTGCGACTTGAGCGCCTGTAAAGGAAAATGTTGTGTTGAAGGTGATACAGGAGCTCCATTAGAGCCGTTTGAGTTAGAAGAACTTGAAAATGTATTAGATGCTGTTCGACCTTATCTAAGCAAGGCTCATCAAGAAGTATTGGATGCTGAGGGACCCTATACACTTGATGATGAGGATGGAGTATTTAAGACTTCATTACATGGATCGAAGCATTGCGTATTTGCCATTGAAAAAGGGGAGGTTACTCTATGTGGTATAGAGGAGGCGTATAATGACAAAAAAGTAACCTTTCGTAAACCGATATCTTGTCATTTATACCCCATACGAATCACAAAACTTAATGACACGGAGGCCCTTAACTATGAGGAATGGGAGATATGTAAGGCAGCGTGTGCACTTGGTGAGCAACTGAAGACTCCTGTCTATGCCTTTGTAAAAGATGCCTTGGTCCGCAAGTATGGTGAGGAATTTTTCAAAGAGCTCGAACAGTTAGCTGACTATCTCAACAATGAGAAATCCTAGAATACAGTTATTCTTTCCATTCTTTTAAAAAGCCTTGGGCTTCCTTAACCTTATCACCATTGAGAGTAACTACTTCTTCCATGGTTTTCCGGGCTTTCTTAGGCTTGCCTAGAGCATGGTAGGCACGAGCGGCAAAAAACATGGCCCCTTCATTGGTTTCTTGTTCTGGAGAATAGGATTTCTTAAATCGCTTGATAATTTCCTTATATCGTCCCTGTTCAAATGCGACACTCCAATTATATGCCGAATCCTGTGTATAAGAATCAGCCATGTCCTCTGTGGATAGTGAATTTTTCCCACTGCTTCTGTATGTCTCGGCTGGTAGTACTTCATCGTCTATCATGGCATTTGGCGCCATATCATCTTCCATGAACTCCTCAGGTAGGTTTTCCTCTTGAGCAACAACTTCTGATCCTTGACTCGATGAGTTATCTTTCATATCAATGCCTGCATCAGGCTCCGATGCTGATTGTCCCTCAGCAATCACCTTGCTCGGCACGTCGATTACCCGAGGTGGTTCGGCTGGTGACGAACGTGGAAGGAGCTTATTGTTATAAGATCTAGCACGGGATTCTTGATCATCAGTCAATGCAGTGTCAACCTTTTCTTTTCTTTCAGTCTCTATATCGGAGTCATTGTTAGGTGCAACCGGCTCCTTCTTAGAAGATGCGGAATCATTCATGAGTTTCTCCTCTTTTATAACAGGTTCCGCTCCGGTCGAAGGCGCAGTAGTGTTATAGGAAGTAGGAGCTTGATTATTGACAGAATCTATGACCTTGTTGCCAATAAAGACCATAACTCCTATACATGCCGCGGCTGCGGCATAGCGCCATATTGGGATAGCAATTGGTTTTTTTGATGGTATTCTTTTTTGTGATTCAATTCGCTTATGAATGCGCGCTAAGGCCTCACTTGCTCCATCTTCTCCTAGACGCTCTAACCCTTGTTTGGCTTCCCATTCCAGGTCGGTATAGGCCTCTTTAGATTGCGCTTTAGAAAAAACCTTTTTTAGAAAGGAATCGCTTTTTGGAATATGTTTTTTGTGTTTACTCATGATCCTTTCTGGCTTCTACACGAAGGGCAAGATTTCGTTTTCCATTCTGAATATAACTTTTAACCTTTTTAAGTTCATATCCTTTGATTGTGGCTATTTCTTTATAGGAATGACCTTCTAGGTACATCATTCGCAGGCAAATTTGTTGTTCTTCGCTAAGGTTTTTGAGTTCTTCTTCCATGACATCGAACCGGTAATCGTCAACATACACTTGATGCAAATTGTCAGTAGATTCCATATGCTTTAACTCTGAGATATCAATGGAGTATTTACCCTTTTTTTTGCGAATTATTTGTAGGCAGTGATTACGGCTGACTTGCATGATCCATGCTCTAAAGTGTTGAATGTGTTGATGACGCAAAGGTTTTTGAATGTGGGTATATATGTCCATCACGGCATCTTCTGCATCCGCTGGTTGCTTAAGATATCGAAGGCATAAACCTAACACTTGTGCCGAGTAGCGCATAAAAAGTGTAGCAAGACTATCATGATCTTCAAAGGTCTGGTAGGCATGCAAAAGCTCTGCATCAGATTTATTTTTCATAAACTTTCGAAAGGCCACAATAAGATAGATATTCTCACGTATTAATAGTACTCTGTGCGAAAGGAGAGATCGCAATAGAGTTCATAGTCTTGGTTCGGTGCGGCGTTTCATTAAAAAGAAGCGCCGCATCTTTTTTATAGGGCCAAATTAAATCTTATGGGTTGGGCTGTGACTCTATATAAATCGATTGAGAAGGGAAGGCAAAGCTTAATCCTTTTTGGGCCACCAAGTCCATGATATCAAAAATAAGTTGTTCTCGAACCGTTAATTCCTCATCATAGGAGTTGACATCAATATATATAAGAAGAAGAATATCAATAGAAGATGCATTTAAGGTGTGCAAGTGCACAGAGCTAGTTTTCGTATCAATGTGCTCAGAATTGGAATAAAGTTCCTTGATGGATTGACAAAGCCCTTGAATCGCTTCTGGATTTGAGTCATAGGTCAAACCCAGCACGGTTTTCCATCTACGGAGGTTTCGTTCTCCCAAGTTATCTATAGTCATGTTTGATAACTCCCCATTGGGAATAGTGACTAATGAGCGATCAGGAGTGCGTAATCTCGTAGAGCGAATGCCTACGCTTTCAACTGTAGCTTCTACTCCATTAACTTTTACATAGTCACCAATTTTAAAAGGCTTATCTACAAATACAGTGACCGATCCGAGGAAATTCTTTACGGTATCCTGAGCAGCAAGTGCTAAAGCTAAAGCCCCGACAGAAAGTCCTGCCAAGATGGCTGTAAGGTCAATTTCAAATACTGTCAACGCATATACTGCCCCAGACCCGATGACTAAGATGTTTAAAATTCGAATGATTACAGGAAGCAATTGATCATCCATTTGATTGTCGGTTTTACCTACAAGCTTAATAAGATAATCGTGTAGGATCTTAACAGCTTGGAGCAATGCAAGGATTATAGTCAAACATCCAGCTAACTGAAAACATATGGTGATATAGTTATAGAAATGGGGATTTAGCTGTAGGCTTGAGCTCGCAGTATCTAAACTTTTTATTACCAGGAAAAGGCTGAAAAGGCGCAGCATCGCCAAGAGTTTTTCTTGATCAGGAGCATATTTTTTGAGTGCGGAGCGAAAAATAACATTGACCAAAAGGCGCAGGATTTGGGTCAAGACAAAACGAAGAAGCCAAGCCGCCAAAATTAAAATCCCTATCCCTGACCACTGCCACAGACATAATCCTAAAATCTTTTTCATTCCTACGTTATAGGGCAATAGGTTTTTTAGGAAGTCGACCCCCAAGGGATATATTGCGGTATAGGCTTCGTCCAACCCTTTTATTGTGGCCTCGGAGTATACCCAATGCCCTAAAGTGTCTTTAATCATATAAAGAGAGGCATCTTGTGAGGTAATAAAGTATACGTTTTGATTGTTGTGATTGGAGTCGATGTAATTGGGATCTTGCGGAATGAGTTCAGGATCTAAGTACAAGCCCATCCCATCAAAGAGCTCTTTTAATTTTATGGCGATAGCTTTTCTTTCGTTAAGGCTGCCTGCAGATATCGGAATAACTTTGGCCGCCCGTTCGGGATCATAGCTATCCTTTTGCAAAAATCGAAGGTGGGTTTCAATGGCATTTTTAGGAGTAGATAAATCCTCATCTATGTTGGATGCTATTGTAGAGGAGACGTTCAGGCTAAAAACTAAAACGCAAATCGAAAGTCGAATAAAAAAATTATTGGGCAACATAGTTAGTATTCTTGAGTGGGTTCCCATAAAAGAAGTTTAAAGTTAACAACTTGATTGTTTTCAACCTTTATACCTTCTTCTTCTAGCCTTTTTTTCATAGGGTATTCATGACTAAAAGATGCCTGTCCAGTCAACATTCCTTGTCGATTTACCACACGATGTGCTGGCAAATCAAAAGATGAATATCGACTCATTTTAAGCAAGCTTCCAACATACCTTGCTGATTTACGACTTCCGCAAAACTTTGCCAAAGCCCCATAGGTGGTCACTCTGCCTCGTGGAATTCGCATAACTGTGTCAATAACTTTTTCGGCAAAATCAGGTGTATTTTTCATGCAAACAAGTTGAACTCAACATACATGATTGTTTTCTTGGCCTTTAAATGCATCGCCTCGTAAAACGTTTGGATTTCCTGTAAACCCCATAGGCTACAAGGACAGGCATAAACATCATCAATTTGATGTTTGATTTGAAGTTTTTGCTCGTGAATTACCTCCAAGGTATACTCATAGAGTTCGGGGCTATCCGTTTTAAGTCGAATCGTAGCCTTTGGACTACAAATTTTTCGATAACGATCTAAAAAAGGAGGCGAGGTAAGTCTTCGAGAGGCTGATCTATTCCTTAGAAAGGGATCGGGGAAAATGATAAATATACCATCGACTTCTCCTGGGTTAAAAAAGTGCTCAATCAATTCTATTCGGCTTCGAATAAAGGCTGCATTGCTGAGCTCTTTCTCATCTACGAAGCCCGCTCCTTGATGCATTCGGGCCCCTTTAATGTCTACACCGATGTATCCATTGTCGGGGTAGTGCTCTGCCATGCCTACAGTATATTCCCCTTTTCCACAAGCAAGCTCCAGGATGAGTTCTCCATTAGAAACACCGGTAGTCGATTTCCATTGTCCATTTAGATCGACAGCTTCATTTTGGGCATCGAGCAATTGAGGTTCCTCAAAAGATAAATTCTCGAAGCAAAAGGGGAAGGATTTGAACTTTGCAAATTTTTTGAGCTTGTCTTTTCCCATTTTTTATTGCCTTGGCCCGAGTTTTATTGTTTTAGCTTAAGATGAGGTGTACCACGACATCGCCTTCATTGAGGAAATTGACCAAACCAGGAGTAAAGATCTTTTGTTTCCCCTTTCTATCAATAACCATTACCGGGAAAACTTCCTCACGACTAATCCAACTGTCTTGAAGGTCAGCTTTTGAAATCGTTCTGTCTTCGAATTGAGTATCATTGCTAAACTCAGCCATTATTCTTGGGAAATGTAATCTCCCTTTACCCATAACTCGCGCGGAAGTTGAGACGTTGCTATTCTCGGTTTCTGTTTTGCTACAAATTCTGCTCACGTTCTCATCTCCAAAGATTTTTTCAAATTTTTGACATGAAAAAATATTGACATCATTACTTGGAGTAATGGCTAACATTTGCCCTACATCTTCAGTCGTTAGCATTTCATCAATCTTATCGGATAAGGCGTTAACTTCCAAGGACCTCAGCCCTAATTTTTCCGCACTTTTCACGTTTTCATGATTGGTGTCAGCAAGAGTCACAGGTAAATCTTTCTGAGCTAAATGTGCCGCAAGATTTCGGGCAAAGGGATGAGCCCCTATGATAAGTAAGCCATTGGATTCTTGTTTTTTAACATCTAAGAGATTGGCTACTACTCCGGAAAATAAACCATTTAACAATACGGTACCTAAGATGATGGAAAAAGTTAATGGAACGAGAAGTTCCGCGTCGGCCTTCATCGTATCGGGGAGATATCCATTATCAATTCCATTATTAATCTTTAGCGCAAAAATCGCGGCAACTGCGGCGGCCACGATACCCTTGGGCCCAACAAAAGCAATGAAAGCCTTTTCTTTCCAACTTAGCGCTGAGCTTTGACTGCTCAACCAAACCACTATAGGTCGCAATACTAGGATAATGATTAAGAAGACAAAAATTATATTCGGGTCTCTGAGTCTTTGGATGTCTTGTCCACTCAAGTTTGCTGAGAGGACAATAAAAAGAACAGAAATCAATAGCATGGTAATGCTCTCTTTGAAATCAATTATTTCGTCTAGATAGTCTGCATTGGGTTTATTGGCAATCATAATCCCCATTATAGTCACCACCAAAAGTCCTGATTCATGTTGTACCCAGTCTGCGGTAGAATAAGACATAATTACAAAGGCAAGCACAAAAACATTGATAAGGTAATGAGGAACAAATTTTCTAGTAATACATTCGTGCAACACCCAACCAAAGAGCACGCCTCCCCCAATACCTGTGAGGAGCATGATCAAAAGATTTTTCAGGATGTCAACGGCAGAGTGGTCTGCCCCTGAGTGTCCCATGGCCATAAAAAAAATCTCATAAATCAATACCGCAAGAAGGGCTCCAATAGGATCTATGGTTATTCCTTCCCATTTTAAGATAGCCGCCACAGAGGGTTTAGGTCGTACGGATTGAATGATGGGCTGTATCACAGTGGGTCCTGTAACAACGATCAAGGTTCCAAACAGCAGGGCAACTCGGTAGTCTAGTCCAAGGATAAAAGTTGCGGCCAAAGCACCTCCTGCGGTCATAATGATAGCGCCGTAAATCAACATATTTCGAACTGTAGCGACCAGTCCTTTGATTTCATGGAATTTTAAGGTTAACCCACCTTCAAAAAGAATAACCCCCACCGAAAGAGATATAAAATGGGACATTGTTGCTCCTGCAAAGATATCCTTGGGGACAATCAGGGAGACGTTTCCTAAAAGGGCTGGCAGAGGCCCTGCGCAAAGACCGATAAGGATAAGGGGTAGAATCGCAGGAATTTTAATCCTCCATGCAAGCCATTGTGCGGCAATTCCAAGTATCAAAATGCTTGCTAGGCCCATCATTGAGCCTCCTGTTTCTGCACTTAGAAGTATGGTAGTGTAGGCTGATTGTAAATCCATAAATTGATTGATTCATGAATATGATAAAAAAAAGCTGTAAATGGAACTTTTTTCGTGGTTCTCTTACACTTTAACAAAACAATTACTGCATTCTTAGCGTATCTTTAAAGACTGAGATGAAACAATGTTTTCTAGCCATATGTATTCTTCTTTGCTTTAGTTTCCATAGCAACGCAACGCATCTTGTAGGCGGCGAGTTGACCTATGTTAGAATTCCCAACACCAATAGTTTGGAATTCACTCTTACCATTTACAGGGATAACTACAACGGAAATCCCAATGCACTATTCGATGATCCGGCTACAATAAGTGTCTTTGATGATGCGGGAAACTTTGTAGTATCGTTTTTCCAGTTTCTGGATGTTGATGAGACGATTCCCATTGAACTTAACCCTTGTCAAACGTCACCTCCAGATGTTGATACGGAAATCGGACAATATGTATTTACCGTGGACATGCCTACAGCTATTCCGGGATATAACCCCAATACCTTTTACACTTTTGTCTATGCAAGATGTTGCCGTAATGGCGCACTAGTAGATAATCTGCTTAATCCAGGGGAAAGTGGATTTACTTCTTCGGTAGTTGTCCCGCCTATGAATATTGTAAACAGTTCACCTGTCTTCGATGAGCCGGTCGAACAATATTTATGCGAGGATAGATTAAATACCATATTGTTTTCTGCCACTGATCCTGACGGAGACTCCTTAGTATACACTTTTTGCAGTCCACTCTTAGGTCTTGGGAGTGGACAGGGGAATAATCCGCCAATTGCAGATGCCAACGATTTAAATGCTCAAGGGGGTCCACCAACATTTAATGGATATACATTTTATGGACCGCCATTTTCGCCCGTTACGTTTGGACCTGGTTTTTCTCCAAACGATCCCTTCGGCCAAAGTTCTTCTTCTATTGACCCCATAACGGGTATTGCACAGATTGCGCCGCCAAATTCAGGAACCTTTTCCATGTCAGTTTGTGTTGAGGAATACCGAAACGGGGTATTGCTCTCCGCGATATCGCGTGATTTTCAATACACGGTGAGCTCATGCGACTTTCCAGAAGTTGATATTGCCTACGATCCGAGTATTCCTCAAGATTCTTTGACGGGGCTTTTTACCATTGACGCTCAGTGTGATGATGGAACCGTATTTTTTGATTTAGGGGTCGATTTTGGTATTACAGAATATTTCTGGGATTTTGGAGTTCCTTCCCTTACTGATGATACGGCAAACATTCCCAACCCATCTTTCTTTTATTCAGACACAGGGACATTTATTGTCACAGTTATTGGGACCTCTGGGGATGGATGTGCAGATACCGCTACAGGAATAGTACAGATGTATCCCATTTTTCGGCCTGGATATTTTCTCGTGGATTCATGCCTTAATCTTCCTGTGATATTTACCGATACTTCTTTTGCGACAACGGGATTCATCAATTCGTGGAGCTGGGATTTTGGTGATACGTTGACCAATGCTGATACATCCAACATTCAAAACCCAACCTATACCTACACAGAGGCGGGCACCTATGTTTCCAGTTTAGTGGTAACTACAAGTAAGGGATGTCAAGAAACAGTATACGATACAGTTGTAGTTCATCCTTTGCCGGAGTTTGCCTATTCCACATCCCTTCCCTGTGAGGGAGACTCGATAGATATAGTCAATGAATCCACCATTCTATCAGGAAGCATTACCTCGTATGAATGGGATTTTGATGATGGTAATGGGTGGTCAAGTGCGGCCATCAACCCTCAGATTCTTTTACCTGCAGGCTCCTATGATATACAGGTTAATGCCATTTCAAATTTTGCCTGCAGAGATACGGCCACCCTTCCCCTCGTCATTAATCCCTTGCCAAACATTGTGATCACACCTGATACGGTAATTTGTGAAGGAGATGCTGTTGCATTAAATGTTAGTGGTGGACAGGACTATTTATGGAATGCATCACCAAGCCTAACTGGCGAAACCACCAACCAACCCACGGTAAATCCTGATTCATTGAGCCAATATGTTGTATTAGTTACGACTGCAGAGGGCTGTTTTGACGAAGATTCGGTAGAAGTGGACGTGGCGTATACCGAAGCAAACTTCCAAGCATTGGACACCTGCCTAAATATTGCATCTCAATTTTTGGACGCGTCCACTACTACTGAAGGTAGCGTTGCAGAATGGTCTTGGGATTTTGGAGACTTGAGTGTATTGTCTGATACGTCGAATGTCACAAATGCCAGCTACAGCTATCCTCAATCGGGATTTTATCAAGTAAGCCTTGTTGTTCAGTCATCTTTGGGCTGTGTAGACAGCACGCTTCAAAATATTGAGGTCCTTCCTGTACCCAATGCAGATTTTGTGTTCGGTGATCTTTGCGAGGGGTCACCTGTTTTCTTTGTGGATTCCTCTTCATTGGACTCAGGCACATTGATTGCCTACAATTGGTCCTTTGGAAGTCAGGGCTCTTCCTTAGTTCAAAATCCCAGCTTCACCTTTGCTTCGGCGGGCTCCTACAATGTATCGCTCATTGTTACGTCATCTTTGTTCTGTAGAGACACCTTTTCCATTCCCATAGCGGTAAATCCCTTGCCCACAGTGAGCCTGACTACTGATACTTTTATTTGCGGCAGCACATCACTTCAATTAAATGCTTCTGGAGGGGTGAGTTATCAGTGGCGTCCTATGTCTAGCCTCAATAATCCAACTCTTGCGAGCCCGGTAGCTAGCCCTGTTTCTGCCACAACCTATATCGTCGAGGTAACGGATGGAAATAATTGCATGCAATCAGACTCCATGAGTCTTGGGGTATATCCAGCACCAAATATTGACGCAGGCCTGGACACCTCAGTTTGTCTCAATATCAACTTACCCCTTATCTTTAATGATGAGGTGCAATTACAAGCAACCGGCGCAGAAACCTACGCTTGGAGTCCTTTTGATGGCCTGAACGATGTTCTGATTAGCAATCCCATTGCTTCACCAGATACCAATATCCTCTATGTTGTTGAGGGGATTGATTCCAATAATTGCCTTGGTCGTGACTCGGTTTTAGTTACCGTGTTGAATCCTGCTCTGGAACTTATCAGTCTATCGGTTGACTCTACATGTTTTGGTGATACGGCACAGGTGGATGTTGCCGATCAGGGCTTAGTTAGTGAATATCTATGGACGCCTTCTGCT
>Ga0163109_10004550_pt1 | contig 10514 bp, 7 predicted proteins | sample CRUFie1St13metaG_FD_108704 | JGI IMG/M metagenome (GOLD analysis project Ga0163109, IMG submission 108704) | Marine microbial communities from the Costa Rica Dome - CRUD Field 142mm St13 metaG | ecosystem: Environmental > Aquatic > Marine > Oceanic > Photic zone | place: Costa Rica: the Eastern... | reverse complement strand
CCAGCGTAACTACCTTGCCGGACTTGCTTCAACAGGTCGGATACAAGACAGCTCACTTCGGCAAGTGGCATCTGGCCAATGACATGATTCCTGACTCACCTTTTCCTTGCAAATACGGATACGAAGACTTTGGTGCTTTCAATTGTTCTGGAGAGTAGATCCCTGTTCATGAAGACGCCAACAGCGCCATCGCATTTATCGAAAAGTGTCACAGCAATCAGAAGCCATTCTTCATCAATCTCTGGATTCATGAACCAAACACACCATTTCACACGGTGCCGAAATTCGAGTGGCGATTTCGGGCATTGGAAAGCCGCGAGGATCAGATCTATGCATTGGTCTTGTCGCATCCCGATGATCGCATCGGTCAGGTGCTGAGCACGCTGGACCGGTTGAAGTTAGGCGATTATACTCTGGTCATCTTCAGCTCAGACAATGGCCCGGCGCGAACGCCTAAACCCGCCGAATTGACCTTACAGTATGACACTTCCACCGGAGCTGGCTGGGGCATCGGTGCAGCCAAGGGTCTCACCGGTGGTCGTAAGAACTATAAGTCTGCACTCTTTGAAGGCGGCATCGGCGTCCCTTTCATCGCCCGCTGGCCAGGCAAAATCGCAGCGGGTAAAGTCGACAGTCAATTCATGATTCTGCGGTCGATCTGCTATTCACATTTTGCGAGTTGGCGGGTGTAAAGTTGCCAGAAGCTTATCGGCCCGACGTCATCAGTCAGGTGGCTGCCTTGCTCGGCAAAACCAATCCGATGAGGAACAAGGCGTTGCTCTGGAAGATGCAATCGCCCTGGCCTATCACAAAGTCCCGCCCTTACCACTGGGTTTCTTATGCGATGGTTCATCAAAATTGGAAACTACTCACCAATTGCGATGCCAGCCACGCAGAATTGTACGACATTACCGTTGACCCTTATTAGAAAGTAGACCTCAGCAAGGTAAAATCTGAAGTCGTTGTGGAGATGATGCAGCAGATTGACGATTGGAAGTCCACTCTTCCCACTGCTCCGTCCGCGAACCTGTTTTCCAGTGAACGGTCATTACCTTCCGTGGTTCAACCCGCTGAATCTAACCACTGATAGTCTTAGCAATCTTGTAATCACAGAAGTCAAACTTGGAGATGTCAACGGAGATGGGTAAATTCAAGGCCGAAGAACATCTAGAATTATCCCAAATAGACGAATCCCCAAGGCCAACACCTAGCCCCAAAGGACAAAGGTGGGAAAATGCTGGATATTACGTTTTTTATTTTCCTTAGACCCTACCTTCTGTAAAGCGGTGGACGAAAGTCTCAAGGAAGGCCTTAGGTTCCGAAGTCAGATACTGTATCCAATTGAACTACCGGTGTAATTAGAAGAAATAGGCTCTGTGCCCCTCTCCATCAACAAGGTCAATGAATTTGGAACATAAGGCGGGTTTAGAGGCTGAATTGCTTCCACTAACAGAATTTATGTGTTCTATAATCCTTACTATCAGTCCCTTTCAACAAACGAATGGTTTCTTGGGGATTGTGTTTTCTTTTATTTCCTTCGCTGTTATTTTTCGTCAATGCTGCTTATGGCTCGAATTACCAGTTATTATTTAATTGCGATTAGCTCTTTGATGATACACAGAATGCACGGTGAGGACGCTTCGGTTTTTCAGCCGCGAATTGTAGGCGGTCAAGAAGCTGGCCGAGACGAATTCCCATGGATTGTCAGTCTCCAAGGCCCTTGGTCCTGTGGCGCCAGCCTCATTGGGTCTGAGTGGATTCTAACTGCAGCTCATTGCCTCGTCGATGACGATGGTAATGTGCTGCCTGCAGAAGATATCCAGCTCGCAATTGGTGAACTCTATTTGAGTGAAGTTTTACAATATTATGAGGCCGAGCAGGTCATTATTCATCCGGGATATGACAGTTGGACAATGGAGCATGATATCGCGTTGATTCGTTTGGCTCAACCGCTGCCCGGTAATCATCCTAAATTGAGCTTTAATGTTGATCCAGAAATTCCAATCCCAGAAACCGATGCCGTCGTTGCCGGATGGGGGACCCTATCCCACGGTGGAAATGGACCGGATCGACTTCACAAGGTAACGCTTCCCATTGTGAGTTTGGAAAAAGCCAATGATCCTAAGGCCTATGGGGGCGCTATACTACCAAACATGCTGGCTGCGGGTTTTACCGAAGGTGGCAAGGATTCGTGCCAGGGTGACAGTGGGGGGCCACTGGTTATCGAAGTCAATAATCGGATGATACAGGTAGGAGTGGTCAGCTGGGGCAAGGGCTGCGCTGACCCATACGCCTATGGTATTTATGCTCGGGTGTCGAGTTACGCCGATTGGATTGAAGCCCTTACGGGTCTTTCAGGAGATGGCAACCAGTCTAATGGCCAAGGCCAGAATGGCGGTGAAATGGAATGGCTTAGCCTACCTTCATTTCAGAATTTCGAAAGTTTGGTGCTTGGCCCAAATTTGGATGAAACCCTGATCTCTGAGTCCGCCTGGACTAAAGTGGCTCCATTAGGATGGAGCATTGATGATTCGGGCGTTCCAGGTGCCGGAAATCCGACTCAAGACGGGGTGAGCGAATGGGCCGGTTGGAGCTTTGCTGAAAAATCGTGGTGGGCAGATGCTGCCGAGGATCAGCAACGTTCTGAATTTACCAAGGCTGAAGGCATTATTGCCGTTGCCGATGGTGATGAGTGGGATGATAAGCCTCATGCTGAAGGACTTCTTAATACCTTCTTGAATTGGCATCTTGATACTTCACAATTAAATAAACCAATTGAATTAACATTTGATTCCTCATGGCGACCCTATGCCCAACAAACCGCAGTTATACAGGTTGCTTTTGACAACGCGACACCTATAGAAGTGATGCGATGGGAATCGGATTCAAATAGTCCTCATTTCCATGACCATAATACAAATGAAAGTGTCCGAGTTGCATTGCCAGCACCGCCTGGATCCGGCAAAATGACCGTCTCCTTTGGCTATCTTGATGCTGGAAACGACTGGTGGTGGGCTATCGACAATCTTGAAATACGGGAAAGAAAAGAGCTGCAAATTCTTCGAGATCCTCAGTCATGGAAAGGGCCAGGTGGTCAGACAGTTGTTTTCTCAGTGCAGGCTGAAGGAGAGTTACCATTAAATTATCAATGGATCTTTAATGGGCAACACCTTGCAGGTGCCACTAGTGCCACCTACACCATTGAGAGCGTAGGGCCTGAAGATGCGGGTCAATACTCGGTGCAGGTGACCAGTGACAATCAACAATTAACAAGTCAGACAGCTTCTCTGAACTTGTTGGAGGCTATGAGTCTTGCCGATGGGCTCGATCAGCCGACTTGGTTCTTCGACACCGACGCTGGTGATCTTGGGTGGTATGGTCAAGGAGATTTCTCATTCGATAGAGTCGATGCCATTCAATCTGGAGCTGTGGGTGATATGCAAACATCAAACATTTCTGCAGAGGTAGCGGGCCCTGGGATTTTAAGTTTTTATTGGAAAGTGTCATCTGAAGAAGGCTATGACCGCCTCACTTTTTGGATGAATGGAGAACCCATACAACATCTTTCCGGCGAAAAGCCCTGGCAGGAAGTCCGGCTGCCTCTAGCAGATAGAGAACATTCTTTAAGATGGAGCTATGAAAAAGATGAAAACTTGAGCGATGGATTAGATACCGCTTGGCTTGATTACATTCGCATTGAACCGAGCAGAAAGCCTTTGCTGATAGAGTCCCCAGTATCAGTTTCAGCTCTTCAAGGTGAAAGGGCCATCTTCCACGTGGAAGCCAGTGGGCAGGGTCCATTGACTTATCAATGGTTTTTTGAAGGAGCTGCAATCGAGGGAGCGCAGATGTCCTCGTTGCAGATCGATGGCGCAGAGAAGATCAACGAAGGCTCCTATTACGTCGAAATTTCCATGGGCCGAGAAAAAGTAACAAGTGCCATTGCCTACCTTACGGTTATTCAAAATATTTCGTTTTCTGGTGTTCTAGATCAACCCAACTGGTCCTTTGAGACAAGTCAAACTCCATCAACATGGTTTGGCCAAACGAAATGGTCGAGCGATTCTCTGGATGCCGCTCAATCTGGTTCCATTGGTGATGGGGAAATATCTTCCTTTTCAACCCTTGTTGAGGGACCTGCAACCATCCAGTTTCATTGGAAGGTTTCGTCTGAGGAGAATTACGACTGGCTCCAGTGTTGGGTTGATGACGACTTGCAAAAGTCCATCTCTGGAAACGTGGATTGGTCTGAAGAACAAATATTGGTGCCTTTGGGGCTGCACAATGTTCGATGGGTCTATACTAAGGATGCTTCGGAGGCCGAAGGAGAAGATGCAGGTTGGGTGGATCAGTTAGTAAAAAATTCTTTTGTGGAATTAACGATTTTTCAGCAGCCCCAATCGAATGTTCATCAACTGGGTGATAGAGTCCTGCTTTCGGTGGGCGCCGTTGGTTTGCCAACACTCCAATATCAATGGTTTTTCAATGGTCAGGCGATTCAAGGATCGGATCAGTCAAAACTTGAAATTGTTACCTTTGATGTCTCCGATCAGGGCCAGTACTATGTAGAAATTTTTTCTACCGGAGCCCAACTATCGATTAAGAGTCAATCAGCCACCTTGACACTTGCCAAAGACATTGATCTTGCCGACGGTTTGGACCAACCAAAGTGGAACTTTGAACACTTGGAAACCGAATTAGCATGGCAAGGACAATCTTTTTGGACTTACGATCAGTTGGATGCAGTTCAGTCACCTTCACTTGCTCACGAGCAGTCTTCTGGATTTGCCACATTGCTGGTTGGTCCCGGGATTCTCAAGTTTTTTTGGAAAGTATCCTCCGAAGAGGATTACGATTGGCTTGAATGCTGGGTGGGAGATCAAAGAGAAAGACAAATTTCCGGAGTAATCGATTGGAGGGAAACTGAGGTTTACATTCCTACGGGCAGTCACATGGTGTCATGGGTCTATAGCAAGGACGTTTCCGACAGCGAGGGACTGGACGCTGGATGGGTAGACCAACTTCAATTTTTTCCTGTTGCAAGCCCAGCTGCCACTGTTTTTGTTGAAGGTTTTGACAGTGTAGCAGCTGCTTCTAATTGGGAAATAACAAGATATGATAACGAATCTTGGATGGATGAAACCTTTAACAGTGGTGGCTTCTGGACAGAAGAAGATACCAATAGCGCAGGTATAGAATTCCCTCTATCCAACGATTTTTATTACATTTCACCTACAGAGGACCATCCACAGATTGACTTGATACTTGGTAATTACTTTGAGAAGCAATATCAAAGCCTCTCCTGGCAAATTCAACTTACAGGAGATGCCGAAAACTTAGGATTGATGAGTTTGAGCCTATATCGAGAAGAAGGTGATGATTATCAGTTAGCCTACATTGACATCGAGCCTGTTGAATTTGACACGAATTCTACTCGATACACCGTTTACTTCGATGACCCAGACTGGGCCCTTCTAGAGGAAGACTCCTCCTGGGATTTCGATGATGTGATGTCTCATGTGACAGGTATATCACTCGAATTCTACTCTTTGGGGGAAGGATGGGATGAAGCCAAAGTATTTATCGATAATATAAATCTGACAAGCCATCCGGTGATAGAGGAAAACGTTCAGCTTGAATCCATACCTGCATATCAAAATTTTGAATCGCTTGAGCTTGGCCCTCCCGTTGATGAGGCACTTTCAGGGGAACGCGTTTGGACAAAAAACACTCCTTTGGGATGGTCTATTGATGACTCTGGTGTCCCTGGTATAGGTAACCCTGCACAGGATGGGGTAACTGAATGGGCAGGCTGGAGTTTTGCAGATAAAGCTTGGTGGACTGAAATCGCAGGGGACCAGTTGCGCTCCGAATTTACCAAAGCCGAAGGTATTATTGTTATAGCAGACGGGGATGAATGGGATGATCAGCCTCATGCTGATGGTTACATGGATACCTTCCTCAGTTGGTCACTCGACGTCAGTGAGATAGAGACAGAAATGGAACTCACATTTGATTCTTCCTGGCGCCCTGAATACGACGACTATTACCATCAAACCGCCAACATCAAGGTGGCATTTGACAATGAAGCACCGACTGAAATCATGAGATGGGAATCTGATGCCAATAGCCCATATTTTCATGATCACAACACCAATGAGAGCGTGAGTCTCGTATTACCCGAACCTGGGGGGGCAGCAAAAATGGTGGTGACTTTCGGATATTTTGACGCAGGAAACGATTGGTGGTGGGCAATGGACAATCTTAAGATTCAAGCTAAAGGGGCTGCATCGGTTGCTATCAATCTGAGGGAGAAACAACTAGTGATTGTCTGGCAAGGCAACATTCTCGAGACAGCAGATGAGGTTAGTGGGCCATGGGTTCCCATTACGAATGCATCGCAACCTTATTTTGTGGACAAATTAAGTGTTCGGGCATTTTTCAGGGCTAGATAGTCTATGTATTAAATTAAAAATAAGATGTTGCTTTTTGACCATAATGGATCATGCGCTCTGGCCGTTCGTATAAAAATATGCAAAAAAACCCTGCTCAAGAAAGATTCTAAGGTGTTTACATGTGTGGCATGAACTATGCTTTTAAGTAAATGTCTGTTCGAGTGAACAGGTTTTTTCATAACGACAATTGGAATTGGGAACTCACCCCACCAGCCTAGGCTGGTGGGGTTTTTTATCACCGTGACTAACATTCTTTTTTTCGCGCTGGTGAGCGGAGACCTGCTTTTAAGCTCTCGGTTACAGCTTCCTTGTTAAAGACCTTTAGTCTTGCCGCCACACTGCTGGGCTGGTTTTTTCGCGATTACCGGGAGTTTTCTTGTTTCCTTCATGGAGAAATGGAATAACTCCGGGGAAGGACAATATTCCTAAGACACATCCATGTTGACGATTCGAAAACTGGCAAAATCATTTGCCGGCACACCCTTGTTTGAAGAGGTGTCCCTGACGCTGAATTATGGTGAGCAGGTCGCGCTGGTCGGCCCCAATGGTTCTGGAAAATCAACCCTTTTTTCGCTCATTCTAGGCGATTATACAGCCGACTCCGGTGAAATCATTCGTGACGAATGGACCACCGTTGGCTATCTGCCTCAGGAAGGCGAGGCACTTGGGGAAGAAACGGTTCTGGAAGTGGCCACTGGTCGTGCTGGCACGATCCCCGCTTTGGAGAAAACCCTGCGGCAACTGGAAGAAAAAGGTCAATGCGAGTGCATTGAATACTATGAGGCTCAAGCGAAGTATGACGCGCTGAACGATCCTCAGTTTGATGCCAAAGCTAAGAAAATGCTCCATGGACTTGGATTTTCTGAAGAGCAGTTTGAACGCCCTGCTTCGGATTTGAGCGGAGGCTGGGTCATGCGCGCGCATTTGGCTCGCCTGTTGGCCATGAAACCCGATTTGCTCATGTTGGATGAGCCAACCAATCATCTCGACCTGAGTGCGCTCTTGTGGTTTCAGGAACACCTGAAATCACAGTCGTGTGCTGTGCTTCTGATTTCACATGATCGGCAGTTCATGGATGAAATTGCCGATAAGGTTTTTGAATTTTCCGATAAGAAACTGTTTTCCTGGAAAGGCAATTACTCTGCATACGAAGTTCAGAAGAAGGAGGCTTTCGTGCGTGAATCAGCTGCCTACAAAAACCAGCAGAAGGAGATCAACGAAATCAAGGATTTCGTGAGTCGATTCAGAAATGTTTCATCCAAATCGGCACAAGCACAGAGCAGGCTCAAGGCTTTGGAGAAAATGGAGATTCTGAAAAAGCCGATCCCGCCTCGCAAACCGTATCCCTTTCGCTTCCCTGAGCCCTTGAGGGGTGGCCAACGCTCCATCGCTCTTGAAAACATTCATATGGCCTACGGAGAGAACAAGATTTACGAAGGCCTGGATTTTGAAGTGCAGCGCGGTGATCGAACCGCCTTAATCGGCCCGAATGGTGCAGGAAAATCCACGTTGCTCAAGATCCTAGCGGGTAAAGTGGAGTTTCAGCAAGGCGTTCGCACCGAAGGCCACAACTGTCGTTTGGGTTATTTCAGCCAACACCGAGCCAAAACGCTGGATCCCAACAACACGGTGTTGGATGAGGTGCTGGCCGCTTCTTCGGAGATGCGGGATGATGAAGCTCGAGGGCTCCTAGGTTGTTTCATGTTTCGCGGAGAGGAAATCTACAAGAAAACCAATGTCTTGAGTGGGGGTGAGAAAAGCCGTTTGAACCTTTTGAAGTTTCTGATCAACCCGCCCAACCTGCTGCTGATGGATGAGCCGACGACTCACCTCGACCTTCTCACCATTGAGTCACTGATCCTTGCGTTGGAACGTTACGAAGGCACACTGCTTTTCATCTCGCATGACGTCTACTTCATTCGTCGACTTGCCACCAAGATTTTGCATGTGAATCATGGTCGATTGACCCTGTATGCGGGCGATTATGATTATTTTCTCGAAAAGACCCACTCCGAGGAGAACGACCGGGCTGCCATCACCGCCTGAGGGATTTGATCCATGGCAGCCAAGGACTCATGGCTTATCAGAATTACGAATCTCTGAGTCCAAGGGCATGAAAGGCTTGGGTCTTCGTATGGGTTCGCCATCGACCCAGCGCAGGTCATGGAATTGAGGAACCTCACCCTTTCACGGTTGGATGGGTGTGGGAGAGTGTTTGGATTTTGCACCCGCCTGAAAGATGAGTTCGGTGATGTCGTAATAATCGCTCATGGACTCTCCGCTTGCATTCGTAAAATCGCGGGTCGATAGCTCAACCTTTTGCCGGCCTGTTTTGTTCAACGAAACCAGGTCCGACCACGTCTCCGCCTTGCGCCTGGTGTAGGAACTCCAAGTATCGGTTTTCAATTCCACGGAAAGAATATTGTTGGCATGGGTGGTTTCGATTTCAAGGGACAAAGCCGCACCACGGGGTGCTTCCCATCTGGGATCCACCAACTTGCGAGTCGAAATCAGCCAGTGGTGAGGATTTCGAATGTTGAGGGTATACCAGTCGTGGAATCCACGCGAAAAGTCGTCCATTTCAGGGTGCACCCCCTGGGTGGCATTCACCTTTGCCGCTTGCAATTCTTCGGGATAGGCGGCATCTGCCACGCTGAGAATGAAGTGGTCAGGGTCTCCGGACTGACGTTCGTGCTCTGCGAGTTTGTAATGAACATTGGCAAAGGCAAACAGCGGCTCTTCGAGATCAAAAAGGGGGCACGGAGCTTCCCACACACCTTCTTTGGTGGTGGCTCTTCCGTCTGTCCAAAATCGATTTCTCGGATCGCGTTCGTAGCCGTAGTAAATATGAACCTTTTCGATCGGCCGGGATGTGTCAGGTTGCACTCGATAGACCGGAATACCATCTTTGCAAGTAAGGACAAGCTTTGCTTCTGGGGACTGGGGAAACGGCAATCGCCGTTGAAGATGGGCGTCGAGCCAGAGCGGTCGCGCTACTTCAGCTTCGGGTGTGAAGCGATGATTGAGATGCACTGCATGGGTGAGCCTTTTGTTTGGATGAGGGATGAGTTACATGCCCCTTTCGACGAAGTCCATGGGCGCATTGAAGTCGTTACTGGCGCTCAGGAAGAGCATCGGGCAATGAACCTTTGCCAAATAGATCTGACCGGCGATGGTTCTCTGAAACAAATCCACATCGCCTCTCACCCGCCTTGCAGAGCCGGGGAGTCCCCAAAAATCGGTCTGCAAAAACCGCTCCCTCCCACCGAGGGGGCGGCGTCTTTGACACGTCGATCGGTCCCTGCCACCAGACCTGTCAGGCGTCCGCCCATCGAATGACCGAACACGCCGATGCTGTCTGCATCCACTTCGGGCTGCTCCTCGAGAAAGGTGATGCCACGCCGGCATCCTACGGTCAGCAAGAACCAGTTGTTGTTTCGTGCCGAGGGAAAGGAATCGATACTCTTCTCGTTGGGTAAGATGTTGGAATACCCAGGGACATTGTTTTGCGTTGGGTCGACGGTTCCTCAGTCGGTGTTGGGATCTTCTGCTTGGGCGCCTTCCATGAGGCGACCTCCCCAGTTGACGGACAAGGCTGCGTAGCCTCGTTGCGCATACCGCTTGACGATCTGTAGAAAGGCTCGATGGCCCCCTCCATGCATGTGCATCACAGCTGGAAGGTCGTTTTGTCCGGAGGGAAACCCATAGAAACCCGCCATGATAGCAGGCTTTCCCTTAAAATGCCCGATGGAATAAAGAATGTATCTGAGATTACATCCCTCCTCTTCCCATTCACGGACAACCCTTGCCTCGATCGGCTCCAGTGCAGGGTCATACCCTGACCATACTTCCTCGATGTTCTGTGGTGTCTCCTTCAATGGAGGCAGCGATTCTGCGCCATGGCTTGCTTCCAAAAAGATCATTCCGAAAACCGCTGCCAAATGCCATTTCATGGTTAGACCCTAAGGATGCTGTCAAGGCAACGAATGAGGATCGCATCCTGAGAATCACCTCTAGTGACATGTGTGGCGAACGATTGGAGTTGGAGCTTTTTGAGTG
>Ga0163109_10004549_pt1 | contig 10514 bp, 13 predicted proteins | sample CRUFie1St13metaG_FD_108704 | JGI IMG/M metagenome (GOLD analysis project Ga0163109, IMG submission 108704) | Marine microbial communities from the Costa Rica Dome - CRUD Field 142mm St13 metaG | ecosystem: Environmental > Aquatic > Marine > Oceanic > Photic zone | place: Costa Rica: the Eastern... | reverse complement strand
TCTGTAATTGTTCTACTACTGTACCGTGTGTTCTGAGATATTCTTCGTAACATTCACCATAACAACCTTGTACTCTCTCATACCCTTTGTATTCTAAGTTGTTATAGGCCATAGCAATAGTGCCAGTCATAAACAAACAAATAATAAAAATATAACCTTTCATTATGCCTCTCTGTCTATATCCCAAGTGATAATATTCTTACCCTTGGTCGATGGTCTATTCTGCCAGAATTGCCATTGTTCTTGTTCTGTTCTCCAGTCTTTTAGCCATCTTGCACCGTCTCTCTCTGCATCTTTAAATATTGCATTTGTAAACGCAATAGGCAGTAATACCATCATGTGAATGATGATACTTAAAACGATATCATATCCTAACCACCCCATGTAGTAAGTTGCTAGAAATCCAAAATAAACTGACCACATTGTAAACAATACTAGTGTAAAGTATGTTTGTAGACTAGGGTCAGGTATGTACTTGAGTGGATTAAATCTTGCATCCATGACAACTCGCCATGAATCGACTACCCACATTGTAAATCTTCGAAATATGCTTGGTTGTTTCATACTATATGATTCTCCCTTCTTTTTTTGGCAGTGTGTATCTTACCTGAGTATTTGCCATAGAATGGTTTTCTCTCGATACCTTTCGTGCCTTCTAAGTTTCTAACTAATAGCCCGTATATACCTGCAAGAGATAATATACAGACCGCCATAATTAATCCTAATTCCATTATAATTTAAAGTCTGCAAATGTGTCATCTGTCACATCTTGCTTAATGCCTCCTATCACATAAGATTCGATCTCTGTTTCTTGTGGTGCGTTTTGTAATCCCTTACTGTTCAACCAGTGCTGAGTCCATGGTAATGGATTATTCGCTGAAGAGATATCGTATATAGGCTTGAGACCGATAGCCCTTAATCTCTTGTTTGCTATGTATTCTACATATTGACCAAGTAGAGGTACAGATAGGCCTATCATCGAACCTTCTCTAAACAAGAACTCTGCCCATTCTTTCTCTTGTGCAACTGCATCTTCATACATTGTATATACTTCAGGTTCACAATCTTTGATGACCTTGTTCATTAACTTGTCCTTCTCGTGATTGTAATAACACTTAAGTATATGTTGTGATATTGCAAGATGTTGTGCTTCGTCTCTTGCAATAAACGATATGATCTTGGCACTACCTTCCATAAGTTTGAGTTCACCAAAACCAAAACTGCAAGCAAAGGAGACGAAGAATCTAATGCCTTCTAAGATGTTGACTGAGATCAATGCCAAATACAATGCTTTGTATAAGTCATAGTCATCTACTTTCAGGCCGAGTAGTCTTCGTCTGCCTAACTCAATGAAATGGTCGTACTTCTCTGTAACCATTTCAGCTCTTTTGATGATTGCAGGTTCGTCTATAATTGTATCAAATATATCACTAGGGTCTGCATAAACATTCTTTATAATATGTGTGTATGATCTACTATGGATTGTTTCCATGAAGTCCCATGTAATAATACAAGACTCAAGTTCAGGTAGAGTGACAAATGGTAAAAATGCTATGGATGGCGCTCTACCTTGAACTGAGTCGAGTAAAGTTTGATATCTAAGATTCGATGTAAAGATATGTTTTTGTGCATCGTTGAGTGACAGGTAATCTGCTCTATCTTTTTGTAGAGATACTTCTTCTGGTCTCCAGAAGAAACCTAATTGTCTTTGTGTTAGTTTGTCAAATATAGGATATTTGAACTCATCGAATCTTTGTGTGTTTAATTCTTCACCGAAGAATAGTTTATTCTTTCTAAAATCTACATTACTTTTGTTAAATACTGTCATCTGCTTTTTACCTCTTCAAAATTGTCAAAGTAATTAGCGGTATACTGAAAATCTGGATTTTGACCTAGTCTCGCTGCTTGTAGCTCTTTGTTATACGAGTTTGTAAAATCTTCAAATTCTTGATTGTATTCAGGATTACCGTTATTACTTGAATACTGATTCTCTCTACCATCTAATTCTAGAGAGCCTACCATGCCCTTAGCTGGCAATTCAGCCATATCATGTCTAGCGTGGAAGAAGTTATTTAGTCTTTGCATACCTGAGTGGCGGTTGTACCAGTGTAAAAAGATATGATAACTGTAATCTCCTAACAGATAATCACGCCAATGTGGTATATTTGGTCCTTGATACATTAGGAGATCACCAGGTTCTAGTAAAATCTTTTTACAACCATTCTTGACTCTTTCTCTCTGAGACATATCTTGCGATTCATTTTTAATTCTTTCTGCCTCACTAGAGAGATAATTTCTATCATTTCTGACCCATATTGGCCATGGTGTTTCATCATCTGTTGTATAATCTAGACATAAAGTTGCACTTACCTCACACGATGGTCTATCTACATGTGTTCCTAGATATGCACCTCTATCATACTTACGAGAATATGAGTAGGTCATGCCTAAGTCCATGTCAAAATGATCATCTAACTTTTTGTGTACCCAATTGTGTAATGCATTACCCCATGGCGTACAATAACCACCCTTAGATTTACCAATAGATGATTCTGGATTTTTGTATGTAATGTCTTTCTTCTCGTGTTTGAGAATAGTGCCAGAGTCTGGATGTTGTTCAACACTACGCCACATATCCATAACCATATCGACTATATCTTTGTCTATAAAGTTACGAAACACAACATAACGATCTTTCATGAAGGCCCATGTCTCAGGATTTGTAGCACCATGAACATCTTTACGACCATCATGATCTAGTCTTTTATATTTTATTGTCTTGTTTTCAAATGGCACAGGCATCGCAATCTTCCTCACTGTCATTATTAAATGGATCGTAGTTACTTTGTACATTGGCTGCATCATCAGCTGCCACTTGAACTACATCTTCAACTTTACCGTCCATGGTATTTTGATAGTACGATGTTTTCCACCCATACTTATATGTCTGTAGTAAATCTTTGGCCATGACTGAGATAGGCACTTCGCCATTCTCATAGTTCTCTGGATTATATGACCAATTACCACTGATTGCCTGATCAAAAAACTTCTGCATCACTGCAACTACATTGATGTAGCCTGCATTGTCTGGCATGTCCCACAATAAAGTGTAGGCTGACTTCAGATGTGAATACTGAGGCACGATCTGTTTCAGTGTACCTTTTTTACTCTTCTTCACTGACAAGTAATCTCTAGGTGGTTCAATACCATTTGTTGCGTTAGACACAACACTAGATGACTCACTTGGCATTTGTGCTGTGAGTGTAGAGTGTCTCAGACCATGATTGCAAATCTTTTTCCTTAGACCTTCCCAATCCATGTCGTATTTTGGTTTGACTAATTCGTCAACTTCTTTCTTATATGTATCTATAGGCAAAATACCTTGTGAGTATTTTGTTCTACCAAACCATTCACAAGCGCCTTTCTCTTTAGCAATCTCGTTAGATGCCTTGAGTAGATAATATTGAAATCTTTCTGTAAGATTATGTACAAGTTCTAGTGCTTGTGAATCGTTGTATTTAACTTTGTTCTTTGCTAAGAAGTGTGCAAGACCAATGTAACCGATACCAAGTGATCTTCTTGCAAGTGTTGATCTCTCAGCTGCAACTACTGGATACTCTTGATAATCAATAAGTTCTTCTAGACCTCTAACTGCTAGATCACATAGGTCTTCCATTTCTTCATCTTTGATAATACCAACATTAACTGCCGACAGAATACATAGGGCGATCTCACCTTCACCATCGATGTGTTCTATCGGATCAGTAGGCAAAGTAATCTCTTGACATAAGTTACTCATGTTCACTTTGTCAAGAAAACTACTATGCGAATTACTGTGGTCTATATTCATGATGTAGATTCGGCCAGTCTCCGCTCTTTCTTTTAATAAATCTGTAATTAACTCTCTGGCAGATATTTTGGTCTTAGGGATAGAAGTCGCTCTTTCGTACTTCTCATATAATTCATCGAACCCGTCACTGCCGAAAGATTCGTAGAGACCAGGAACATCATGAGGACTAAACAAACTGATTTCTTCATTTTTCAAAAACCTCTCATAAAATAATTTACTCATTTGTATAGAGTAATCTAGTTTTCTAACTCTATTGTCTTCTGTACCCTTATTGTTCTTGAGTACAATAATATCTTCTATTTCTTGGTGCCAAATTGGGAAATGTACTGTAGCACTACCTCCTCTGACACCGTTTTGTGTACAGCATCTAACAGTGGACTCAAATTTCTTAAGGAAAGGGATAACTCCTGTATGTTGAACTTCACCACCTCTAATTTTCGAACCGATTCCTCTAATTCGACCAGCGTTGATTCCAATTCCTGCTCGTTGTGCCACATATCGCCCAATTGCCATGTCACTGCTGAAGATACTTCCGAGAGAGTCTCCTGAGTCGACAAGCACGCAGCTTGCAAACTGTTTAAGTGGCGTTCTAACTCCTGCCATGATTGGGGTCGGGATGTTAATTTTGAATTGCGAGATCGCATCATAATACCTCTTTACATAATCTATTCTATTATCGCCATAATTCTGAAATAGAGTCATGGCTATCAACATATACATAAACTGTGGTGTCTCAAAGATGGCACCACTGCTTCTGTCTTGTACCAAATATTTGTCTACTATTTGTTGTAGACCTGCATATGTGAAATCGAAGTCTCTACTATGTCGTAGATAACTGTTTAACTTTTTAAATTCTTTGTGTGAGTATGCTTCTAATATATCTGGATTATACACTCCTGCATCAACATTTCTTTCTGTAAGTTCTCTCAGATCAGGATAAATCTCTGCATCTTTCCATTTTGTATTGAATACTTGTTTCTGAATTGCAAATAGAAGTAATCTAGCTGCAACAAATTGATAATTTGGTGACTCTAATGATATCAAATCACTTGCACTTTTGACAAGTATCTTTTGTATTTCTTTTGTAGTGATACCATCAAAGAACTGTAGACCACTATTCATTTCTACTAATGACTCTGATACACCTGTGATGCCTCTACAGGACTTTTCTACCATTCTATGTATTTTGTCTAAATCAATACCGACTTTTGTGCCGTCGGATTTTACTACTCTAATTTCTGAGTTCATACTCGTTTATACTCCTTCAACTGTAATCTGGCTGAGAGACCTTTTACAGTGCATCTATCTATTATATCTTTCACTTCATATTCGGTCAAGCCACTTCTGATCATATCATTGATATCTTTGCATTGGTTGATTCTTTTATCATTCCAAATACAGACTCGATAACCAAGCGTGATCACTTCTTCGATCTTCTTTATAATTTGTTTATTTCGTGGTTCGTTGTCGTATATGAGTATCGCATTATCCTTTATATCTTCGCTAATCTTTTTAAAGTCACTACCTGCAACTGCAATACTGTTTGGTAGGAATAGACTGTCTATGGGTCCCTCTGTCACATAGATTGTCTTAGTTTTGTCCACATTATTTAAGTTGAAGATGAGTGGCACATCATCTTGAAACCTCAGTGTCAGATATCGTAGAGGCGAATCATTGATTGCTCTGCCTGTAACACCGATAAGTTTCCCATTCTCATTGTAGAATGGCAAGATGATTCTAGGATCAGTCCCTAATACTCTGTCTTTGTACTTAGGGCTTAGTTTAGACAAGACTTCAGCGTTCTCTACGAACCAAATGTCTTTCATCATGAACTCAGGTATTTTACGATCTAACAGATAGTTTCTAGCGTTGGCATCTTCTGTTACTTTAATAGCGACTGATTTCAGATCATCTGTAGTTGTATTTAGAATATCTGTCCGTGGGGTGAACTTAAAATACGAAGAATCTGGCATTTTTTGTACTGGTTTTTTGCCTTGTTCTTGTAACCATTCTTTCAAGTATTCTTTATGTACAGATGGATAATGATCTTTGATAAAGTTGATAGATGATGTTGACTTACCACAGTTGTGGCACTTGTAAATGAGTGATTGCTCTTTTACAAAATGATACCCTCTGGCTTTGTATGTGTTCTTTTGTGAATCACCACAGTAAGGACATCTGTGATTGAAGGTGTTTTCATTGATCCATTTCGCCATATCGAGATAAGGCGAGACCATATTAAGATATTTCTTTTCTAACCATAGCATAGAATACTATGATATCATAGATTTAGTCTGATTGTAAGTCTTTTTTACCGAATTGAGCCATCTGTTTTTTAGGTACTTGAATGACATATCGGTTCTCTACAACTTTAGGTTTCTCTTCTTCGGCTTTACGAGCAATCATACCAGTGGCAGATACAAGTAATAGGACAGCCAGTGGATCAAATACAAAAATTAGCGCAAAAATGACCCAACGGACAGCGTTGTCAAGATACTTGACAGATTCCTCTTGTCCATATATGACTTCCGCAACATATTTGATTGGTCCGATCTTAGAATCTTGTTCAAGTTGTTTTCTCTGAATAGGTAGTTTCTCTTCAGTATATTGAGTTATTAGATCGATTGACTCATCTATATCTCTTGCGATCTGAGCCCTCTCGTCTCTCTGTTGTCTATTGATATAGTTTCTGTCTTGAGGACGACCTGTGGTGATCACCAGGTCGAGTCCTGAGAGTCTTTCTTGTAGTCTTTGTATCTTTGACTCTTCTGCATCAATACGAGTGTCTAATATAGATAATTCTAGATTGTTACCATCACCTACTAGAGTAACTTCGATATTTGCCTTTGCAAGATACCCGAATATACCAAGAGAAGTGATCAACATCAAGACACCTACAGATGCGAGTAGATAATATTTTAGATAGTTTAGTTTCTGCCATGCCAAATGTAGATAGGCGGCAGTTACAAGTTTACCAACTTCTAGGGCTGTCATCATAACTACAGTACCAATATATGCACCTGCGAATATAGTGGCCATACCTATCACTGAGAAATAGGCTGCTATACCTGCAATCGCTAGCGATGTAAGTAGAGCCATGTAGTTTAGAAACTTCAACATTTGGATTAATTATATCTTCTTTTTAGAAGTTTTTGAAGTGCTTTTGTGTATTTTTCGTTATCTCTTCGATAAAACGCCTTTTTCATTACTAAAGGGTGATCTGTTGCTACAGCAGGACCAGTAGAATTTACAGGTGCATCTTCTTTCAATTGATCATATTTAAAGAATGACATCAATTGATCTGCTAACATTATACCTGCCTTGTAATCACTAGGATAATGTAGACCTGCGATCACTCTACCATATGCACAAATGTCAGCGGCGTCTCTCAAGTCTGCCTTGAGTTCTGGATGTAATTTACTGAGATAGTTTGCGACAACATATGGTTGCACTGTATGACCAGATGGATATGCAGGCGTCTTCGATGTATCAGTCTCGAACTTTTCAAAGTCGATGTTGAGTGCCTGTGCAACCATATATGGTCTTGGTCTATTATAATGGTTTTTGTAGTGTCTGACAATCGGTACACATTGATCTTCTATGTACTCGATCTGTTCTTCATCGAACTCAATGCCATTTTCATTGAGAACTTCTTTGATGTAATATGATGAATCTTCATCACACATTTGATATGCCACTTTCTCTTCGTCTGTGGCTTCTGCGTATTCTTTTTTGATTGTTTCGAGTTCTTGTTTGACTTCTCTTGATGAACTCATAGGTGGATTAGGAAGTACAATGCGTTGCCATCCATCTTCAAAGATTTCTATTCTATCGTATTTTGCTTTCTTAAGTTCTGATTGAGGTTTGAAGACTAACTTGTCGACTTCTAAAACTGCCTCAATAAACATCTTCGGCTGTGAATAAGATTCTTTCATTTCCGATGTACCCCTCGTATATCATGATACCATATCCTATACCATGTTCTCTGACATCTGTAACTTCTGTTTTTTCTGGATATATTTTAATCTCTCCGTTATCATCGAAGTTTTGTTTACATTGTCTTCTAAGATTATATGGTCTATCTTGATAGAGTTTGCCTACTTGTATGCACTCATCTAAGGCCTCAGGTGTAACTTTGTCTAACTCTTTTAAATGTGAATAGAATTTTTCATACAACTCGTCCATTTGTTCAGATGTCATGTTAGTTTGTTCTTTTAGTAACAATAATGCAACTGCATATGAGGCAAATGCTGACTTACCAAAAGGAACTTTTTCTATGATTTTCTTGAGATTGAATACGAGTCTATGTAGTGGTGTGAGTGAGTTTTTTTCTTCTTTAGTTTTTGGATTATTTGGATTCTTTACATTCTTGTTATTAGGGTCTGGTAATGTTTTGATACGATTGCCCCTTTCATCAATAAAACCAAACTTATATGCAGGAGTCTTATTAAAAGGTGTGGTTAACATCTTTAGAATCCTGAATACGATTAAACTGTCTATTACTCTATTGACCATAAGACTATTTATGCTTTCTGATTATAGATCACGGAGTCTTTGCGCTAATTTCTGATCTACTGATATATCTGGCATCCATTTCTCATCAATAAAATCTAAGTATAACAACATTGTTTTGATAGAGTGCCAATGTTCTTTCTCTTTGATCTTGAAGTTTAACATTCTCATGCAAGCCTCAAATCCAAAGACATTGAATAAACATATAAGATGATTTAACATTAGGCGTTCTCTCATTTCGCCAAGATCATGGTAACGATGTAGTAATCGTTTGAGATATCTAAAACGCCTTACATCTTCGTAGAAGTCTTCCATGTCCTCACACTGAGGATCATCGTAATGCTTCATTGCATAGGCGTTAAAATTTTTTGATGTGATTTTGTCAAAGAGACCCATAATATAATATAAAATTTAATTGTTGCACCTGTATATAGGTGCAACCAATTAAACTAGTGAACCGTAGACTTTATACATGTTGTTTTCAAGTTTTTCGTACTTAACAACAACATCAAAAGTTTCTTCTACTTTATCGAGTTCATCGATAGGTGTATCTACGGATTTACCCATGATCTCACCTCTTGAGAATGTCAATGACATCTCGCCTGAATCTTCGAATTCTTCAGGCATAACTTCACCCATGTCACCAACATTTTGTTGTTTGTAACCAAGTCTCATTAATTTAGACTCGATCTGACCAAGGGCCGCATTTGGGTTCATAAATTCGGAGACTGCTGTATGTCCCAATATAGCGTTAATTGCATTTTTTACTGAAGGGTCTTGAATATCATACGGTATCTTGTTTGATGATAATCCAGCCCCACCTAATGCGTTTTGACTTTCTTCTAAATATTCTCTAAAACTTTTCATAATTTCTCCTACTAGGTAGTAATTGCTACTCCAACACCTAATACCTCAGCATTAGCGGCAAAAATTTCATCTGAAGCATTTTTCTCTACAAATTCTGTTCTACCACCTGCAAGTGTGAAAGTGCCGATAAGAGTATTACTAGAATCTTCTACTGATACTAATCTAGCAGTAGTTCCTGAGTTATATAATCTCACAACTGTTGCACTGCCAAAATTAGAACCGTTTCCTGAACTTGTTCCACATGCGGCTTGTGAACCTAATACTTTAGTTTTCATTATGCTACACTAATAACTGCGTATGTGCCTGTACCTGTTGCGCCTAATAGATCGCCAGCAACAAATGCTTTATCAGATGCAGTAGATGTACCATCATCTACGATAGTTCCACTGATTGTCTGAGCTGCGATTGATAGATCACATGTTCTTGAAGGTACTGTAAATGCAAAACTGATTTTGTTCTTACCGTCATGTGCAGCTGCTGTAGCAGTTACATCTGAACCGCCTGTTGCACCGACTGTTAATGTTGCACCGTTAGTTACATCAACATTCTCGTTATAAACAACGATAACATTGGCTGAATCGCCTTGATCGTATGATGCAGCTTCAAAGTACACACCAGTAATGTCTGCGTTACCCAATGCAGTAGCAAGGTTTGTAGCACCACTAACTGCAACTAGAACTTCTTCTAGTTCTCTAGAACCGACAGATTTCTTAAGAACCCACCCCTCTTCTTTAGCAACGCAATTGTTCTTGTCTTCTTGCTTTAGGTATTTTGGTTTTGATTCGTCTGAATCAGTTACTCCCCATAATGCCATTTTTTATCTCCTAATTTTGGTTTGCAATCTTTAAGACTGCATTAAATACTTTATTGAAGGAATTCTTATCCTTCTGTAATAGTCGAAGGTATTTATCCCGAATCGGCGCTTTAACCTTCATTAAAGTGTCATGAACCTTAACGGCGTCTGACCTTTTGACTTTAACCTTCTTCATATCGTCTGTTCTGACTTCACCATCTTTAGTGACATCTTTGAACTTTCTCAACTGAACTAGAACATTAGCGTCTGGTCTATTTTGCACCCCTTTTGCTTTGCTTTGCATTGCATCTAAGGCTCTTTGGTAAACTTCATCTTCTTGTGCTTCTGAATATTTACCCCCAGCCATTGTAGAAATTTTCTCTATTTTGGCCTTTAAATCTTTTTCATTCTTTGCTTGTGATACAGCACGAGCAATCTTTTTATTACCTGCATCTGACATCATGCCAAAATCACCGATCTTTTCCATGATCT
>Ga0163109_10004547_pt1 | contig 10515 bp, 5 predicted proteins | sample CRUFie1St13metaG_FD_108704 | JGI IMG/M metagenome (GOLD analysis project Ga0163109, IMG submission 108704) | Marine microbial communities from the Costa Rica Dome - CRUD Field 142mm St13 metaG | ecosystem: Environmental > Aquatic > Marine > Oceanic > Photic zone | place: Costa Rica: the Eastern... | reverse complement strand
CACTATATTTCCCATCAACTCAAATCATCGCTCCTGTTAGTGCTACAGACACTGCGATATATGCTGAAGATGTCTGGTCATTTAAAAACATTGACAACCTTGGACAAACACAGAATGATGTTAAAATTATAGGGGCAGTAGGAACTGGTTTAACCACTCCGGTTACTGAAACAATGAAACAAATAACATATGGTGGTGATTATGGACGTGTTCTTGGTATTGCAACTGATCCATCTGGAGTCAATTCATTACCAACAATTTCATTTGACTTTATTCCGCATCCAAAAATTTGGACACAATCTAACGAAACAGGTAAGATTACCAAGTCTGGCATTTCCACAGGGGACTATTTTACAATTAGAAATAGTGTCATTGGAACTGGTGTTACTTCTATTGATGGTAATGTATCGACCATTGTTGCTATCGCACCTAATTTTGTTGATAATGTTTATCGTGCTGCTTCAGTTGTCGCCATTGCCGGAACGACCGCAGTTCGTGTATCTACCAATGTTCTCAGTTTGGCGGGAATAAACACTGGTGCGGATTTGGATGATGATGATTCATACCATGCAACATTCAGTTGGGGTAAGATAAATACAGGAAATAGAAATGGAAAAACTTTTGTATTCCAAAAGAATGATCCACTTTCTGGTCTTAGTACTTCTGCACACATTTCAAGAACTACTGAACTGTCAGCCAGTTATACAACATAAAAGCAGAGTACTAAATTTAGTATAAATAATCAAAAAATCGGACAGACATGCCTGCCATAATCACTGACCAATTTAGAATTTTGAATGCCGAGACCTTTACTAAGTCTGTGACTGGTATTGGTACGACTTCAAATTTTTACTATACCTTCTTGGCGCACCCAGATCCCACCAACACCGACATTCCAGATTATGGTGTTGCTAACTGGGGTACGACTGGAACCCCGGATCCAAGAGATTCTTTCCAACAAGAGGATAGATATCATGATTCGATGTTATTTTTGAATAAAATTGGTGTTAATGACTTTGCAAGAGTTGTAACAAGAATCAATTGGACTTCTGGTCTGACCTATGACATGTATAAGAATAATTATGATATTACCAATGAAGCACCGCAAACTAGTTCAAAGACTTTATATGACTCTCGCTTTTATGCTGTAAATTCTGAATTTAAAGTTTATATCTGTATCAATAATGGTACAAGTCCAGATTTTCCAAATGGCAGACCATCACAGTTTGAACCAACGTTTGTAGACACCAGTCCTCAGGTAGCAGGAGATGGTAGTGATGGATATCTTTGGAAGTTTCTTTATCAGATTATTCCTTCAGATATTGTTAAATTTACAACAGAAAAATATATGCCTCTCCCAAGAAACTGGGGAGATAGTAATACTGCGGTAGTAAAAGATGCTGCGGTTCGTGGTCATGTTGAAACCGTTCTTATTACAAAGAGAGGAACAGGATATACAGCAGGAACCACAACACATGATATTCTCGGTGATGGAAGCGGTGGAAAAGTTTCTATTACTGTAGTTGATGCAGAAGTTGATTCTATTGAAGTTACAGATGGTGGAAAAGATTACACTAAAGGTGTAATTAATTTTACTGGTTCTGGTGGATCTGGTGCTGAGTTTGAAGTTATCATTCCACCAAAAGGTGGTCACGGTGAGGACATTTATCGTGAGTTGGGTTCACATAGAGTAATGATTTACTCTAAGTATGACATTGCTGATGATTTTGCAGCACAAAATAATTTCTCAAGAATTGGTATTGTAAGAAATCCAACTAAATTTGGAAGTCAAACCGCCATTCTAAATAGTAATACTGCAACCGCTCTTGGTGCATTGAAGTTGACTGGTGCTGGAAAGACTTCCGACACTACGTATCCACTGAATGCCGAAATTCGACAATCAGTTGGAACTGCCGGATCATTTGCTGTTGGTTATGTTGCCTCTTGGGATCCAAATACTGGAGTTCTAAGATATTATCAACCTGCTGGTTTTACCGCTTTAGCGGTTAATAATTATAGAAACTTTGATTTTGAAGGTGGTGATTCCCCAAGCGCAATTAACACTGAACCGACTACCGCAATTACAGGACCTGCTCTAACTCCTGATACTAATTTCAACGGTTCTAGTATAACATCTAGCAATAGATTGTTTGGTTTGGGACAAAATTTCACTAAAGGAAAAGCAAATCCAGAGGTAGAAAAGTTTTCAGGTGATATTATTTACATTGACAATAGAGCACCAATCAGTAGATCTGAATCACAAAAAGAAGAAGTAAAAGTCGTAGTAGAGTTCTAAGAACATGACCCAGAACACCAATCTAAATGTTTCCCCTTATTTTGACGATTTTAGTGAAGATAAGAATTATAATAAGGTACTGTTTAAACCTGGATTCCCAGTTCAATCCAGAGAACTAACTACGTTACAGTCTATCCTTCAGGGACAGATTGAAAAGTTTGGACAACACTTCTTCAAAGAAGGATCAATGATCGTCCCTGGCGGCGTATTTTATGATTCAAAATATTTTGCGGTTAAGATCGATCCAACTTTCTTGGATGTTCCTGTTTCTGCGTATACTTCATATCTTAAAGACAATAACATTGAGATTCAAGGTGAAACCTCTGGTGTTAAGGCAACTGTGGTCAATTGCCTTTCAAGCACGGAATCTGATGATTCTGTAGATACTCTTTATATTAAATACACTTCTTCTGGAATAGATGGGTCAACGACAGAGTTTGCAGATGGTGAAACTCTAATTACATTAGAAGATATTAACTATTCCAATACTAGTATCACCGCAAATAATCCATTTGCTAAAGCAATTGTATCTGAATCAACAAGTATTGGTTCTTCTTCCTCAATTAATGAGGGAGTATTTTTTGTTAGGGGATATTTTGTAAAAGTTCCCGCAGATACTGTAATTTTAGATCAATATACCAATTCACCTAGTTATAAAGTCGGTCTCCAGATTACAGAAGACATCGTAACTGCTTCTGCTGCGAATCCTGATTTATTTGATAATGCTAAGGGTTTCTCAAATGAATCTGCTCCTGGTGCAGATAGACTCAAGATCACAGCGTCTTTAGTTAAGAAATCACTCAAAGATAACAACGATGCCAACTTCGTAGAACTGTTGCGCGTTGAAGAAGGAATTGTTCAGAAGTTAGTCAATAGAACTGATTATAATATCTTTAAAGATGAACTCGCAAGAAGAACATATGACGAATCTGGCGATTATTATGTTAAGAGATTTGCTGTAGATATTAGAGAAACTTTAAATGATAGACTTGGAAATAAAGGTATTTACTTACCAGGTCAATTAACTCAGCAAGGCAATACTCCTTCTGATGATCTTTTCTCTCTTCAAGTTTCTTCAGGTAAGGCATATGTAAGAGGATATGAAATTGAAAAGATTGGATCAACCTCTCTTGATAATTTTAAACCAAGAACAACAAAATCAAAAGAGAATGTCAGTGTTCCAGTTAAAGTTGGAAATAATATTCAGGTAGAGAATCTTTATGGTTCACCAGTTATTGGATTTAATAATTCATCTACAGTTGAGTTAAGAGATCGTAGACTCAATGATGACGGGATATTAGATAGTGCGGGTAGCGTTATCGGTAATGCCAGAATTTATGACTTTAATAAGAAAAATATAGCAGGAATTGGTACAGAGAGATTTGATTTAAGACTCTTTGATATTCAAACATTTACTGTCCTAACACTTGGACTTGGAGTTACTGCTGCCAATTCTGCTTTTGTAAAGGGTGTGTTTAGTGGAGCAAGTGGACATCTTAAGGATGCAGTTTCAAATTCAACAACTCTCAACTTACTAGATGTAAGAGGTCAATTCCAAATTAACGAACCAATTGAAATTAATGGAATTGTTGTAGGTAGAAATATTACAGCAGTTAGAGACCATGATATTCGTGATGTCAAATCAATTGGTAGAAGTGTTGGTGTTACTACTTTTGCTTGTAATGTTGCGATGCAACAGAACACGAATCTCATAACGCCTGGTTCAGCATTCCAGATTAGTGCTCGGTCTGCCGGGGATCCTACTGGAGTCACCACTGTAACATCACCATCTGTTGGAGACTTCAGAAATGTTCCTGTAAGAGTTGGTGATATTGTTTCGTTTACCATTCCAGGTAAAACTCAACCCACATTCAATAGAGTAAGTGCAGTTGCTGCCAGTGAAATTAATCTGGTTGGTGTCAGCACAGTAGTTGGTGTATGTGATGGTGCTACAGCAACATCAGCTCTTGATAATGTTCAAAACCTTAATGTTACTCAAGGTTTCATAGAAAGAGGAAATGAACCAGGAAAAACTGTCAAACTTCCCAATCAAGTTATTTCTTCTATCAATTTACTTGATAGTAGTTACATCATAAGAAAGCAAAGAACACTTAATGTATCCACAACCACACTTACTTTCAATGTAAGTGACTTTGGTGATGATAATCTATTCTTGGAACCATATAATCAAAATAACTATTCTTTAACTTTTGAGAATGGGCATAAGGAAATCATTCTTGATTCTCAGGTTGTAGTTTCTACTAACCTTAAGACACTTACAATTACTGGTCTCAGTCAGACTGGTAACAATGCGATACTTACTGTTACTTGTAGAAGAGGAACATTAGCATCTAAAACAAAGACTGTAACGAGATGCCAAGACTTGATCATTTCAAGATCTAAGAATTCTGGAGCAGGTATTGGTTCTACAACATTCGATGATGGATTAGATTTTGGAGATGGAAGTTTCCCATATGGAACAAGAGTCCAAGACGAAAGCATCACACTGAATGTACCAGATGTTACTAGAGTTCTTGCTGTATTTGAATCCAACAGTAATGGTGATCCAGTTCTTCCGGCAATTGTTGCTTCTAATCAAAGTGCTACATTCTCAAATAATGTAACAGTTGGAGAGCAAGTTATTGGTTCAACATCAGGAGCAGTTGCTCGTGTTGTGAATATTCCTAGTGGAACACAAATTAATTTTGCGTATGAAAACGATAAGAGGTTTGAGTTATTAGAACAAATTTCACTACAAACTTCTGGTATTATCGCAACTATCAATAACCTCATTATTGGTGACAGAAATATATCACAAGATTTTGATTTAGATAGTGGTCAGAGAGCAGAATTCTGTGATATTGCTAGAATTAATAGAAAGGCAGGTTCTGCAGAACCAGCAGCAAGAATTAGAATCATTTATGATCATCTTGCTACTGATGAGAGTACAGGAACAGTAGAATCTGTCAACAGTTATGTCAATCTTGATTATTCAACCGAGATTCCGGATACACCTGTAGGAAGAGCATCAGATTTTATCGATCTAAGACCAAGAGTCAACGCATATAATTTCAGTTCATCAGATTCACCATTTGCGTTTGAATCAAGATCATTCTCAAATTCAAGATCAGAAAGTGCTGTAACTGACAGAACTCTCATAGTTGATTATTCATTCTTCCTTGGAAGAATTGATAGACTGTATTTGACTAAAGAAGGAGACTTCTCAATTACAAGAGGGGAACCTTCAGAGTTTCCAAAATTACCAGTTGGAAACAGTGAGGGATTTGAAGTTGGTCAGTTAACTCTGTCCCCATATATGTTTGATGCTACTCTTGATAGTAGTCTAAAACTTATTCCTCATAAGAGATTTACCATGAAAGATATTGGTGGTATCGAGAGTAGAGTTCAAAATCTTGAAAATTATACTACACTTTCTTTACTTGAAACTGATACTAAAAATCTTTCAATTAAGGATCCCAACACTGGACTGGATAAGTTTAAGTCTGGTTTCTTTGTAGATAATTTCAGAAGTCATAATGGTGCCAATCTGAAAGGTCAATCAAAATTTGATATCGACTTAAAGCGTGGTGAATTACGCCCACGTTCTACTGAAAGAAATGTTACTTTACAGTTTGAAACTGTATCAACTGAAGCAAACTTCACGGATGCTGATTATGCTTGGGCAAATGATTTCTCTGATGTCAATGCGACTAGAAATGGTCCTGCTTTAACTCTGAACTTTGAAGAAGTCGAATTCATTGATCAACCACTTGCAACTAGAACAGAAAACCTGAATCCATACCATATTGCGTTGTATGCTGGATCAATCGATCTGTCTCCTGCTACGGACTACTGGATTGAAGAAGTTGTTCTTCCTACTCCTGATATCGTTCAGATTGACTCTGTATTCAATGCTATGGGAGAACTTCTTGCTGTTGAAGACCGTGAGAATGGTGGAATGGCAGCGAGTTGGTGGAACTCTTCTGAATTCACCTGGAATGGTGATGAGAGAGTAATTGATAGTCAATTAGTTAATAGCACAGTAACTGGTTCTTCAAGTGGTGGTAGTAGTAGCAGTAGTACTAGAATTGAGCGTGGTAGTCAAGGAATTCGTAGAGTTACTACTAATAGCAGCAGTAGTTGGTCAAGAACTACTTTCCGAGATGATTTTATAGACACTAATGTAGAAACTGGTACTGAAAGAATATTTGGTCTTGAACTTTCTTCCGGAAATGAAGAGATCAGTCTTGGGGACAGAGTTATCGGTGTTGAGACTATTCACAATTGCCGCTCTAGAAATATTCAGGTAACAGGCAAAAAACTGAAACCAAATACAAAGTATTATGTCTTCATGGAAAGTGTTGACATGAATGAATTCGCATTCCCCAAGAATCTGCCAATTACTATGGTCAGAGGTTCATTCAAAACTGGTGATATTGTAGATACGGTTGGCGGTTATATACAGGGAACTGCAAGTCTTCGCTTCCGCGCAGCACAACATAACCATGAGATTGGACCATTTAATAATCCAACGGTTACTGTTGATGGACGCAGTTCTTCCTACTCTGGAACTTCAGAGATAGTCAATGTTGATTTGGCAGGTCTTTCTAACCAAACACGACCAGATCATCTTGGTTATATCAAACAAGGAATGGTTATCGTTAATACTGATGGAACTGCAGAGGCAATAGTTGGAAATACAGAGTTGGTCACCGACGCTAAAGGTGAAATACAGTTCTCACTTCATATTCCAGATCCAACTTTCACTTCCAATCCTAAGTTCACTACCGGATCAAGCACAGTCAGATTAACATCATCACCTGTTAATTCTTCTGTTTTAGATCCAGGTGGTAGTTCTGCTGAAACTGACTATCTCTCATCTGGTTACGTTACCAGTTACGAAGAACAAGTTCTGAACATTAAAACACCAGAAATAGACAGAAGACAGGTTGGAACTCAGGATGCAGTAAGACTTACTCAATCTGAAAGATCTGAAACTAGAGTTGAGACAACATCTTCATCAAGTAGTTCTACCAATACTGGTGAGTGGTATGACCCACTAGCACAATCATTCTTAGTTGATACCGATCAACTTGGTTCAGCGTCTGATGGTGTATATGTAACTGGTGGTGAGGTATACTTCAAAACTAAGGATCCTACGATTCCAGTAACGGTTCAGATTAGAACCATGAGAGATGGTACTCCAACAACAACAATTGTTCCATTCGGTCAAGTCAATATCCAAGCAGTAGACGTTCAATTGTCCACTGATGGTAGCGTAGGAACACCATTCAAGTTTGATACTCCTGTTTACTTACAATCTGGTTATGAATATGCTTTAGTGTTAGTCGCACCTACAGAGAAGTATCTCGCATTCATCACTAGAATGGGTGAAGAAGATCTTGCTCTGAAGGCAGTTTATAACAAGCAACCATACCTTGGTTCACTATTCAAGTCACAGAACCAGTCAACCTGGACTCCAAGTCAGTTGGAAGACCTCAAGTTCAAACTCAATAAGGCAAAGTTTGTAACTAATACTCCAGTTTCAATCTCATTCTACAATAGTGAACTTCCAGTTGGCAAAATTAGAAAGAATAATCCAATCACTGCATATTCTAAGAGACAAACTCTTGGTATCCCAGTAACAGATGATAATTTTGTATTTGGTAATGAAATTCAACAAGGTACAAACAATGGTAAAGTCTTTGGTTCTGGCGGTCCATTATCAGTAAAAACTTCTCCAGCAAATGAAAGTATTTTAGCGATTCCTGCAGCAACTGCTACTGCCGGTGTTGGTTTAACTAATGGAACATTTACTGGTATTGGATTTACATCTCTCACTGGTTTCGGTGTATCTTGTACAGCAAGTGTTACTGTTGCTGGCGGAGCAGTTTCACAGATTCAGGTTACCAATGGCGGTGCTGGATATCAGGTCGGAGACCTTCTGCTGATGAATCAACTTGGTTCTTCCGGAAGTGGAGTGAGAGTTACTGTTGGTGTTTCTACCAGAACCAATTTACTAGTTGTTGATAATGTTAAAGATAATCTCTCTACCGGAGCATATAATTACTTCAATAGCAACGGAACAGGTGTAACCAAACCAGCAATTCAATTTGTCAACGATGATCCAATCAGAGACGGTAAGACAATGCTGTTTGATCACCATAATCATGGCATGCATTCAAGTCAAAACAAACTCAGAGTGTACAATGTCGCAAGTGATGTAGCACCAACATTCTTGACTGCAGCAATCAATGATGGTGATTCAGTCATTAAAGTGGATAGTGGAACTGATTTCGCTAACTTTGAAGGAGCAGCAGTTGGTGCTGCTAATACCGGTTATCTGTTAATTGATAAGGAAATTATTTCTTATGAAACAATCTCTGGTAACGATATTACTATTGCGAGTAGAGTTGTAGATAATAGTCTCAAGTCTAATCACGCAGCAAACGCAAGAGTATTCAAGTATGAATTCAATGGCGTGTCCTTGCTCAAGATCAATAAAATTCACAATATTGATCCAAGAGAGAAGACATTTAACAGTTATCATGTGAGTTTGACTGATACTACTAAGTCTTTCACTACAACTAAAGCAGGTGGTGGTGAGAATGTTGAAGTCACCCAAAACATGCCATTTGAATACGTTAATCCAAGCGTCAATTTAATCAGTCCTTCAGGAACAACTATTTCTGCAAGAATGAGAACAACCACTGGAACAAGTTTAAGTGGAAGTGAGGCATCATTCAGAAATCTTGGATACGAACCAATTACCCTAAATCAATTGAATCGTCTTGATAGTCCAAGATTAGTTGCTTCTAAGATAAATGAATCTGAACTTCTTGGTGGTGAAAAATCATTTGAACTTGAACTTCTGCTATCAACCACTGATGAAAATGTATCACCTATGGTTGATCTTGACACAACCAATATCATCGCAATCAGTAATCTGATTAATAATCCAGTCACTGATTTTACTACTGATAGTAGAGTCAACGTTCCTGGATTCGATCCTAACGCTGCAATTTATGAGACCAAGAGAATCAATCTTGAGTTTACTTCCAACTCCTTGTTCGTTCAATTTGACGCACATAGAATGGGACAATCGAACATCAGAGTATTCTATAGGTTGTTTAGAAATGATGAAAGTGACATTGGTCAATCATATGTACCATTTAATACTGATGGTTCACCAGATAAATTTGTAAACGTAAATGAGTTTGAAAATGGATTTAGTGAGTATAAGTATACCGCAGAAGATGCACCACAGTTTAATGGGTTCCAAATTAAAGTTGTTATGACTTCCCCTGATCAATCAGAGGCACCAAGAGTCAAAAACTTCCGAGCAATTGCCCTAAGATCATTTGATTCCGATGAATTCTGATTATTTAAAAGTTGATTCTGACACATCCCTTTACCGGGATGTGCGTAATGGTGCTATCGTCAATCAGAATAAAGGTGAATTTGAAAAATTTATGAAACTTTCTGAAAAAAAGTACAAAGAGAGAATGGAAATGAAAAATTTGAAGGATGATGTAGATAGTATGAAGTCCGACATTCAGGAAATAAAATCTCTCCTGTTAAATATAGCGAAAAATGATTTATAAATACCAGTAGATAGATCTAACTGACTGTAATAATGGCAGCATATGTAAGCAACATTGTAGTTTACGTTGGCGCAAATTTCGACCAATCGTTTAATCTTGAAAACAACGCAAATGCTCCACTTGATTTAACAGGGTTTACTGGTGAAGCAAAATTGAAAAAATCAGCACAGTCGCTGACAACTGCTGCTACATTTACTGTATCATTTCCAAATGCAACAGAAGGACAACTAAAGATTTCTTTAGGGTCCACAATTACTTCTGGACTGAAACCTGGTAGATATGCTTATGACGTTCTATTAACTGACGCTTCCTCCATTAAAACTAGAGTTATTGAAGGTAGTGCTATTGTTACCGCTGGAGTTACTACTTAAAAACTATGGCAGATATTAAAGTCAGAGTTGGATCACAAAATGCTATTAAGGTTTTATCTTCCTTTGCTGGAGGTGGTGGAACTTTAGGTGGATTATCTGATGTTGACATTTCGGGAGTTGCGGACGGTGCAGTTCTCGTTTACAACGCGACCACTAGTAAATTTGAAGCAACTTTAGAATTAACGCCTGGAACAACTCAAAATTTAGATATCAACGGAGGAAACTTCTAAGCCATGGCAAGTAT
>Ga0163109_10004546_pt1 | contig 10517 bp, 9 predicted proteins | sample CRUFie1St13metaG_FD_108704 | JGI IMG/M metagenome (GOLD analysis project Ga0163109, IMG submission 108704) | Marine microbial communities from the Costa Rica Dome - CRUD Field 142mm St13 metaG | ecosystem: Environmental > Aquatic > Marine > Oceanic > Photic zone | place: Costa Rica: the Eastern... | reverse complement strand
TGTTTTCTTTAATTTTTATTTATATTTTCTATAAAAAAAACATGAGTAGTTTTTCTTATGAAAATTAATTATAATTTATCTTGTTGAATTTAAAATGGTAAAAGAAAAAATAATATCATTAATAATTTGTTTTTTACTTCTGTGGAATAACTCAGCTTTTCAAATTGAATTAACAAGTATTTTGTATTATGGATTTTTAATTTTTTCTGTTTTTTTAATATTACCTAACAATAATATTTTTAAAAATTTAAATTTATTTTTTTTATCATTCATTTTTTTTATTCTAGTAAGTTTGTTACTAAATGAGATTGATCCTGTTTTTCAATCAAGGAATAGATTTATAGCATTTCTCTCAATTACACTATTAATCGGCCCATTAATTTCATCGAGAAATTTATTAATTTTTCGTAACACCATTTTTAATTATTTAAATAAAAGTTTTATTATTTTTTCTTCATTATCCTATTTATTTCTAGTATCTGGAATATATACCGGTAGAAAAATTAGGGGAGATTTTTTTGATAGAGTTGATTTTACGGGTCTTTTTAGTCATTCTATGATTCTGAGTCCGATTTCTGGTTTAGCTATCTTGTCATTGACATATAATCTAACAAACAAATCGTATTCGAAGCCGAGTATCATAGTGCAATTATCATTATTGATTTTGTGTTTTATGTCGTTGATTACATCTGGTTCTAGGATAGCATTAATTGCTACTATATTTGCCATTATTACATTGCTTTTAAAAACATTTAAGAAAAAATATCTGGTAATTTTTAAGTATATTTTACCAGTATCCATTATAGCATCTTTAACTTTCAATCTGTGGGGAGATAATGCTGATTTCCTATTAAGTAAATTTGCAATTTCAGATGAATCTATCGTTTACTCTCGATTTTCAAAATGGGAGAACCGATTATTAGAGATCGAAAAATCACCTATTTATGGAATTGGATTTTCATCTGTTGATAGTAATAATATTTATTATGATATGAGTTCTAATGGTACAGTTGAACCCGGATCATCTTGGTTAGCTATAATGTCAATGACTGGTATTTTTGGTTTAATTTCATTCTTATTTTTGATTTCATCATTAATTTCTAGAATGAAAGAATCATCGAGAAACAACTTTCTGTATTCATATGGATTTTTTTTTATGATTCATTTTATTGCTGAGGGATACATCTTTGCAAGTGGAAGTATTTTATTCTTCACTTTTTGGCTTTTAATTGGGCTAATATCCGACACAAATAATTTCCCCAAACTTATTCGTTAAATTTATATAATGAAAGTAGTTCACGTGATACATTCTCTTGACAAATTAACTGGTGGTCCTGCCAGAAGTGTTACTCATTTAGTTAAGTCTATTTTAGATCTAAATTATCAATTTAAGATTGACATACATACTAACAAAAGTAAAAGACCAATAATTGAAAGATTTATAAATAAAAATGGTTTTATTTATTTTCATAAATATGGTTTTTTATTTTTTGCAAAACTTCTTTCAAGAATGGAAAAAAAATATACTACCGATATTTATCATGGTCATGGATTGTGGCAGATTCCAGTTCATCAAATGTCAAAATATGCTAGAAAAACTAAGACTCCATATATAATTACAACTAGAGGAATGCTTGAAAGTTGGTCCTTAAATCAAAGTAAGTTTAAAAAAATTGTTGCATTAAAATCTTTTCAAAGAAAAGATTTGCAGTTTGCAGCATGTATTCATGTGACTTCACAAATGGAGATGAACTCAATTAGAAAAATAGGTTTAAAAAACCCAGTGGCTATAATTCCAAATGGAGTAAATATCAAAGATTTTTCATCTAAAATTCCTACCAAGGATAGCTCTGTAAAAAAAATATTATTCCTCTCCAGAATTCATGTTAAAAAAGGAATTGAAAATTTAATCGATGCATGGGGGCTAATTTCAGCTGAAACAAGAAAAAATTGGCTAATTCAAATTGTTGGAAATGGAGAAGAGGCTTATATTAAAAAGTTAAAAAGAATTGTGATTGATAAAAAAATTGAAAATCAAATTAAATTTATGGCTCCAGTATTTGGTAAATCAAAAATCGACTTATTTAGAGATGCAAACTTATTTGTATTGCCAACCTATAGTGAAAACTTTGGAATCGTTGTTGCTGAGGCTTTAGCAAGTTTTACACCTGTTATTACAACTAAAGGTACACCGTGGAATGAATTAGAAAAAAGAAACTGTGGTTGGCGGATTGACATTGGGGTAATGCCATTAAAGAAAGCTTTTGAGGAAGCCTTGAATAAGTCCAATGATCAATTAATTGAAATGGGAGTAAACGGAAGGAATTTGATTAACGAAAAATATAGTATGAATTCAGTTGCAAATAAAATGATTTTATTATACAAATGGATAAAATCTAATAAACAAAAACCAGATTTTATTTATAACCTATGAAAAAAATTGATTTATCTAAGTACAAGAATACATTATCAACCAAAGATCAAATTAAAAGAATGTTGTGGGTAATAACTTGGACATTATTAGCAAAACCATTACCCAGAAAAACTTTTAATTCATGGAAATTATTTTTACTAAGAATTTTCGGAGCCAAGATTCATAATACAGCAAATGTATATTCCTCAGTGAGAGTTTATGCTCCATGGAATTTAGAAATGGGAGCATACTCTTGTTTAGCACCAGAGGTAGATTGTTATAATGTTGACAAAGTTTTTATTGGATCAAACTCTACTGTTTCTCAAAAAAGTTATTTATGTTCAGCATCACACGACATAACAAAATCAAACTATCCTTTGATTACAGCTCCCATTATTATACGCGATCAGGTTTGGGTTGGAGCAAATGCATTTTTATCAATGGGTATAACTATTAATCAAGGAGCCGTTGTGGGTGCCAGAGCTGCTGTTTTTAAAGACGTAGATGCGTGGACAATTGTTGGTGGGAATCCTGCAAAATTTATAAAAAAAAGAGAAGTTAATGAATAATACTATTCCGATTTCAGTTATAGTTTCAGTGAAAAACGAGGAAATTAATTTAACACAATGTTTAGACAAACTAGAGCATTTTTCAGAGGTTATTGTTGTTGATTCAATGAGTACAGACAAAACCCCTGAAATCGTCCATAAATTTGGATATAAATTAATAAATTTTAAATGGGATGGTAAATTTCCCAAAAAGAGAAATTGGACTTTAAGAAATATAGATCTGAAAAATAATTGGGTCTTATTTTTAGATGCAGACGAATTTTTAACCGACCCTTTTATAAACGAAATTTCAAAAAAAATATTATCAACAAAACATGTGGGGTTCTGGATTAATTATAATAATTTTTTTATGGGTAAAGAAATTAAATATGGAGACAAAATGAAAAAGTTAGCATTATTTAATAAATGCTTTGGTGAGTATGAAAGGATCGATGAGGATTCATGGAGCCATTTAGACATGGAAATTCACGAACATCCTATTTTAGAAGGTAGTATTGGTAAAATTTCAGCTCCGATAATTCACAAAGATTTTAAGGGATTAGATCATTACATTCAACGCCATAATGCCTACTCAAGTTGGGAAGCTCATAGGTTTTTAAAACTTAAAGAAAAATCTGGAATAATAAATTTGAATAAGAGACAAATCATTAAGTATACCTTACTGCAAACTGGTTGTTTACCTTTTATATATTTTTTTGTTAGTTTTTTTTTAAAGCTTGGATTTTTAGACGGATTTGAAGGTTATAGCTTGGCTAAGTTTAAGTCAAATTATTTTTTCCAAATTCAATCAAAAGTAATTGAACTTAAAAATAAAAATAAATGAAAAGAATTTTAATAACAGGAGGTGCTGGTTTTGTCGGGTCGCATTTATGTGAAAAATTAATTAAAAAAGGAAATCATATTATTTGTTTAGATAATTATTTTACAGGTACAAAAAAAAATATCGAGCCCTTTTTAGAAAACTCCAATTTTGAACTCGTAGAACATGATGTAATAAAGCCTTACTATGCTGAGGTTGACGAAATTTATAACCTTGCGTGTCCTGCATCGCCAGTCCATTATCAGTACAATGCAATAAAAACAATTAAAACTTCAATATTAGGAGCGATTAACACCTTAGGGTTAGCAAAACGTGTAAATGCTAAAATTCTTCAGGCATCAACTTCTGAGGTATATGGAGATCCTAACATACATCCCCAGCCTGAGTCATATTGGGGTAATGTTAATCCTATTGGAATTCGCTCATGCTATGATGAGGGAAAACGATGTGCGGAGACTCTATTTATGGACTATCATAATCAACATAATGTAAAAATAAAAATCATTAGAATCTTTAATACATATGGGCCAAGGATGAATAAAAACGATGGTAGGGTTGTTTCAAACTTTATTGTTCAAGCTCTTAAGGGTCATGATATTACTATTTTTGGAGATGGATTACAAACGAGGAGTTTTCAGTATATTGATGATTTGATTGATGGTACAATAAGAATGATGAACTCTGATATCGAATTTTTAGGACCTGTTAATATTGGAAATCCTTATGAATTCTCAATGTTGGAGCTTGCAAAGAATATAATAGATCTTACAAACTCTAACTCCAAATTAGTTTATCTTCCATTGCCTCAAGATGATCCTAAACAAAGAAAACCTGATATTTCATTAGCTAAAGAAAAATTAGAAGGATGGGAACCTAAAACAAAACTTAGAGATGGTTTAATTAAAACCATTGAATATTTTAGTAAAATTTTATAAATGAAAGTATCTTTAATTACGGCAACTTTCAATAGCTCTAAAAATTTGAAAAGTTGTTTACAGTCTGTTATAAAACAGAGCCATGAAGAAATTGAACATATAATTATAGATGGTGTTTCAAATGATAACACTTTGCAAATCATAAAAAATTTTCAAAAAATTAATCCAAAAATTAAGTTTATTTCTGAAAATGATAATGGTATATATGATGCATTGAATAAGGGTATTAAAATTGCATCAGGAGATATCATTGGTTTTATTCACTCGGATGATTTTTTAAAATCAGAAGATATCATTTCTGGAATTGTCAGCTTAATTTCTAATGAAAAATTTGACGGCATTTATGGAGACTTACAATATGTTGATAAAAACAATCCCAAAAAGGTGGTAAGAAACTGGAAAAGTTCTGAATTTTTCCAGAAGCTTTTGAAAAAAGGTTGGATGCCCCCTCATCCAACTTTTTTTTTAAGAAAAGAGGTTTATAAAAAACATGGCCTGTTTAATTTAAAATATTCAATTTCTGCAGATTATGATTTTATGCTGAGGGTTTTAAAGGATTCTAATTTAAAATTTAAATACTATCCTAGAGTAATAACAGTTATGAGGCTGGGTGGGGTTTCTAACAGCGGTATGAAAAATATTATAAGAAAGACCCTGGAGGATTTTAGAATTATAAAAAATAATGAGATTGGAAACATTTTAACATTAATTTTTAAAATTATTTCAAAGATCAAACAGTTTTTTTAATGTATTAAATATTTTTTGTGGAAAAGTTTAATGAAAATTATATTCTAACTTTTGCTGCGCAATTATTGCATCCAGCTAAAGATGTTGACATTACTTTTTTTCCTGCATCATCCTTTTTCTGGAAAAATTTAGTAAAATATGCAAGTGGTCATTTAGTTTTACCTGCAATTTATTCAGCCCTTAAACGTAAAAATTTAGTTGATGAAGTCCCAAATGATTTGCTGATTTATTTAAAAGAAATATCAAAAATAAATTGTGAAAGAAATAAAGAAATACTTAAACAAATATTTTTTTTAAGTAAGATTTTAAAAGAAAATAATATTGGACATATTTTTTTAAAGGGGGCAGCAATGCTAATATTAAAACCTTATAATACTTTAAGTGATAGGATGATTGGAGACATTGATATTTTGATTTTAAATAATAGTTTAGAAAAAGCACAAAGTATTTTAATTAAAAATGGTTATTCCAACAATAAACAAGAGGACTTAGAATTTACCAATGATGTTGACAAAATATCAAAAAAACACCTCCACAGAATTGTTCATCCAGATTTTATCTCTGCAGTTGAACTTCATAGAGAACTTTTGGATGAAAATAGTAAAAATCAATTTTCGGCTAATCAGATCTCTCAGCATATTGGTTTTTTACATGATATCCCTATTCCATCAAAGATGAACCTTTGGAAGCATGCTATTTTTAATTGGCAATTCAATGATAATGGGTTTATATATAATAACTTTTCGTTAAGATCATATTTGGATGTGATATATTTAGAGCCACAAAAAATTGACAATAAACTAATGAGAATTCCAGCAATATCTCATTTCTACTCATTGTGTTCGGTTTTTATCGATTCATATAAAAATAGCAATGCTACAGCGAGTCTAATTTTTAGATATAAATTACGTAATTCAAAGTTTAGATTTTTATTTAATTCTGTAATTACATTTAGAATCACTTTTTCTTTGATATGTAAAAGATTATTATTGTTTATTCAATCTAAAGTTTACAGAAAAAATTTATTAGAGAATCCAAAATTAATTTTAAAAAAAATATATTTTTTTTGGAAAAAACACTAATTAATTTTTTAAACTATTTACAATACTTAATTTTTCACCAATTATTTCTTGAATTTACTAAAGTTTAATATAATTTTTTTTAAAACTTATTATTTCTAAATTTGTTCAAAATTTTTTTATGAGGATTTTAACTACTTTACTTTTTATATTAATCGCATCTTGTTCAAGTAAAAAAGATATTTTATTGATTCAAGATTCCAATCCAGCTGCAAATTACAATACCAAATTTGAAGAGATAAAGATACAGCCTGATGATATTCTTAAAATTAAAATTTCCTCTAAGGCTGTCGATATTGCTTCTTTATATAACTCTCAAAAGAGTTTAGTACAAGGGCAATCTATATTTGGTTATCAAGTTGAAGGATATTTGGTGGATTCTAATGGATTTGTAAACATTCCAACCCTTGACCCTGTTTTGGTTAGTGGATTGACAATAAACCAGGCCTCTAGTAAAATAAAGTCCATTTTAAAAGAAGAAGATCTGCTGAAGAACGCAACTGTTGACATAAAGATATTAAATGCTTATTTTACTGTGATAGGTGAAGTTAATGTTCCTGGTAGATATAGTTTTCTGGAAAATAATATGAATATTCTTCAAGCTATTGGTATTGCGGGTGATTTAACAATTAACGGTAAAAGAGATGATATCAAGGTGATTTCAAAAAGAAACGGTAAAATGATTGTTAATTCAATTGATCTTACGTCATCTTTGCTACTAGAATCAAAAAGTTTTCAGGTATTCCCGGGTGATATTATTATTGTTAATGCCAATACTGCTAGGGTTAAAAATGCAGGAATAGTTGGGAATTTTGGAAACTTATTGAGTGTAATGTCATTTATTCTTACCTCTATAATATTAATTACACAAAATTAATTATGCAAAAATATACAGCGCAATATGAAACTGAAGAAAATGATAAAATAAGAAATGAGATATTAAGATACATTAGCTTTTGGCCATATTTTTTAATCTTGTTAATAACATTTTTTTGTTCAGCTTTTTTATATCTAAAGTATACTACAACCTCCCTAAAAACTACGGCAATAATTGAAATAATGGATGAGTCTCAGGATAGTGAAATGGCACTTCCCACAGAGTTGACAGTATTTAATAGGTCAATGATTAATCTTGAAAATGAGATAACAAGACTTAAGTCTTACACTATTAATGCCTCAGTTGTCAAAGAGTTAAATGCCAATATTCTTTACTATAAAATTGGTAGAGTAAAAAATTCTCAGAGTTCTCCTGAGCTATGGTATGACGAATATGAACTTGATTTTAAGATTGATACCGATTTGATTGATGACAAATCAACTTATTTAATTAGTACCTCTGATAATTTACTCAAGATTAGTTCATTTTCTAATGAAAATGATTTAATCAAGACGTATAACTTCAAATCTTTATCAACATTATATCAAAACCATGAATTACCTTTTGAAATAATTATAAAATCTGATAATAATTTAAATGTCGATAGAGAGCTAATTTTATCTCCTGTGAAAAATCAAACTAATAAATTTAGAAATAATCTTGATGTTTCTGTATTGGGAAGAGATAGTGATCAATTATTATTATCAGTAACCCACGAAAATCATCTTATTGCTGAAAGTTATTTAAATACATTAGTTAAGGAATTTGATAATGATGGAGTTTTTGACAGAAAATTGGAGTATGAGAGGACAATTGAATTTGTTAATCAAAGAGAGGTAATCCTTAAACAAAATCTTAATGTTATTGAATTAAGAAAGCAAAACTATAAACAAGAAAATAACCTGACTGATATAAGTTTGGATGCTAACAATAATATTGATTTAAAATATACTTACAATAGCGAAATTTTTCAAATAGAATCTCAAAAACAAATTTCTGAATATTTAATTGAATTCATTTCAGAATTAGACTATGGATATTTACCTATAAATATTGGACTTGAAAATTTTGACCTGAATAATATGATAAACGAATTTAATAAAATTGTTTCTGAAAGATTCAAATTCCTAAATGAAGCAGGTGCCAATAATTTTTTGGTTAAATCATTAGAGACACAACTTGATAATCTAAAACAGAATATTTCCGTGACCCTTGAAAATTTTTCAAATTCTCTAGATTTAAAACTTAAAAACCTTAGATTAAAAGAAAATGAGTTTGACAATGAGTATAATATGGTCCCTGAAAATGAAAAAACACTGCGAGCTATTGAAAGGGAACTATCCATTAAAGAGGCATTATATTTAGTGCTATTACAAAAAAGAGAGGAAGCATCTATCAATTTAGCCGTTGTTAAACCAACTATTAAGGTGGTTGATCAAGCTATAACAGACTTCAATTCTGCTCAGCCAAATTCAAGAATCATTTATTCTGCATCCATTCTACTGGCTATTATTTTGTATTTTACAGTACTATACATTTGGTTCTTTTTAGACACCAAAATTCACAATAAAGATCATTTAATTAAACTTTTGAATTCTGAAATTCCAGTTATTGGAGAAATACCTTTTCTAAAAGATTTAAAATTCAATTCCTCTGCTTCTGGCAGATCGTTAATAGCAGAGAGTATAAGGATGCTTCTGTCAAATCTAAGATTTACAAGTATAAATTCTGATTTTAAAAAACATAATATAATTGTTTTTACATCATCCATTAAGGGAGAGGGAAAAACTTTAGCTTCAGTTAATACTGCGTTAGGTTTAGCAAATGACCTAAACCGAGAGAAAAAGGTTATTCTTTTAGGTACTGATTTAAGAAACCCACAGATTCATAAGAGCTTTAATGTAGATAAGAAACAAGAAGGAATTTCAGAAATAATTTATAGGTCAGATACTAAGAATTACAAAAATTATATTAAAAACTTCGACAATTTAGATGTTTTATTTTCAGGATCTATCCCACCAAATCCTACAGCTTTGTTATCAAGTGACATATTTAAAGTTCTTATTTCTAAACTAAAAAATGATTACGATTACGTGATAATAGATTCTGCTCCATGTATGTTAGTCTCAGATACTTTTCAATATATTGACTTGGCTGACTCTGTAGTTTATTTATTTAGGGCAAATTTTACTGATTCTAAGATTACTGATTTTATTAATGAGATTTACTCTTCTAAACAAATTAAAAATCTTAATGTTGTTTTAAATGCAGTAGGGAGTAGCGCCAGTTACGGATATAAGTATGGGTATCAATACGGGTATAAATATGCGTATAATTATGGGTATGGTTATGGGTATTCAGAAGCAAAATAAAATTTATATCTCAATTTCTAAACCGATTATTGTTTTCAATTATTTTATTAATATCCTCAATAATATTAGAGTTAACCTTTTTTTTAAATGCTAATATATGTCGGTAATTATGAATGTCACTTCCTACAAAGTCGATTAACTCATTGATAATTAATTTTTCTAAATTTTTGCTTACTCTCCGTCCATAAAAATCTGTTAAAGACAGTAAATTAGCTTGAAATAAGCATCCAAATTTTTTAAGTTTTAAATATTCTTTGAAATTTTTGATAAATAAATATCTTTCTGGGTGTGCTAAAACGGGTATATAGCCATTTACCTTGATTTCATAAATTATTTCATATAAACCAATTGGTTTTGACAAATAGCTCATCTCAACTAATACATAATTATTTTTTAAACAGAGTAGATTTCTACTTTGAGCTTTTTCAATTAATATATTGTCAATCATATATTCCGAGGCATAATCTATATTTATTTCATCTTTTAATTTATTATTTAAACTCTTAAATGATTCTTTAATTGACGCATTTGTATTTTCATAAAGACCAGAATAGGTATGAGGTGTTCCAATAATTTTTGAAAAACCCATTTTTTTCATTTCTGAAATTAATTTTAAAGATTCATTTACATCTTTTGCGCCATCATCAATTCCTGGTAGGATATGTGAATGAATATCAACAAATGCCTTTGGAATTAGCTCCTTTA
>Ga0163109_10004545_pt1 | contig 10517 bp, 10 predicted proteins | sample CRUFie1St13metaG_FD_108704 | JGI IMG/M metagenome (GOLD analysis project Ga0163109, IMG submission 108704) | Marine microbial communities from the Costa Rica Dome - CRUD Field 142mm St13 metaG | ecosystem: Environmental > Aquatic > Marine > Oceanic > Photic zone | place: Costa Rica: the Eastern... | reverse complement strand
TGCCTTCTTTCCTACTTCTTCTTGGACAAGAACCCAAAGCCATTATTCCTATGTCTATATTCCTCAATATCTCAATATCTCTGACATATCCGTCGATAATAATACCTGACCATCCATTTTTTAGAGCCATTGAAGCAATCATATCGCCCAATAGTGCAACTTTTTTTGACTTATTTCCGGATACCACAAGAACTCCGCCATCACTTTTTTCTGATAACTTCTCTTTCACGAGAGAATTATCCTCAAAGCATTCAACAGTTGATATCTGCCCAAAGAACGAAGACACCGCACCGAAGTGATTAAAATCAGTAATTACTTCAGTATTAGGATATTTATCATTAATATCAGGAGTAGAAATCATGAAATGAGTATATCAGAATAGAGTGAGAATAAGGCGTTATAATTTAAGACAAATATTTGATGTTTCAGTGTAGAAGTCTATAGAGTGATAGCCACCCTCCCTGCCGATACCTGACAATTTGGTACCACCAAAAGGAGTTCTTAAATCCCTCAAGTACCACGAATTGATCCAAACAATACCAACATCAAGCTTGGCTGAAAAAGAGTGAGCTCTTTTTAAGTCTTTTGTCCAAACAACCGCAGCTAGGCCATAATCTGTGTCATTAGCCATTTGAAGAGCTTCATCTTCTGAGTGAAATTTACTCACATGACAGACAGGTCCAAATATCTCATTTTTCATGAATTCAGAATCCTCATCCAGACCTGTGAAAATTGTTGGCTCTACCCAGAATCCAGACTTTCTCTTATCTATAAATTTTGGGACCGACCCACCCGTAATCAAATTTCCACCATCTGAGAAGGCCTTAGAAAAAGCATCTAAAACTTTTTTTCTGTGATCTTCTGAAATTAGAGGGCCAAAATTACTAGCATCTCCTTCAGGCCAATTCACAATCAACTTTTCTGCCTCTGATGTAAATTTTTCCATGAATCTGTCATATAATTGGCTTTGAACATAAACTCGCTCTGTACATAAGCAAACTTGTCCACAATTGGAGAATACAGATTTAATTGTCCCATGCACTGCTGCATCTAGGTCTGCATCATCAAAGATAATTGCTGGATTTTTTCCTCCTAACTCGAAGGACAGCGCTTTGACACCTGGTGCGGCAGATTTCATGATTTCTGAACCCGTAGATGATTCGCCTGTAAAAGTAATTGCGTCTATTCCTGAGTGTTTGGTCAAATACTCACCAACTGAAGCTGGTCCAAAACCATGCAATAGATTAAAAACTCCCGGAGGAAGCCCTATTTTGTCAAAAACTTCTGCTAATAATGTCGCACTTCCTGGTGTTTCCTCAGAAGGTTTTGCGATGACACAATTACCTGCGACAAGCGCGGGCGCGAGTTTCCATGTCAACAACAAAAGAGGTAAATTCCAAGGGGCGATAACAGCGATCACGCCCCTGGGTTTCCTGATCGAATAATTTAATAATCTTTCCCCATCATGAGTTTGTGATTCATAGAGTTCGGTACCCATTGATTTAATATAATTCGAAAAAAAACGAAAATTCTCCGCGCCTCTTGGTATGTCGATCGTTCTTGCTTGTTTTAATGGTTTTCCAGTATCAGCAATTTCCGCGTTTACAAAATCATCGAACCTATTGTCAATTTCATCTGCAACTCTACTTATTAGAGCGCATCTTGAATCTAGATTCATCCTTGACCAAACTCCATTGAGGGCTTTCCTTGCAGATTTAACTGCCAGGTCAACATCAGCCTCATTGGCTTCTGAAACTCTCGCAACTAATGATCCATCATAGGGACTTGTATCATCAAACAAATTATCAGAAGATTTAAATTCGCCTGAAATATAATTTTTGTATATTAATTGGCTCAAAATTATTGTAGATATTTACGTGGTAGTTTATTTTTTGTATTTCAATTCACCACCAACAAATGTCATTTCAACCTCAGCTGATGGAATCTCTTCGTAGTCTACAGTTAATAGATTCTTTGATATCACTACAAAATCTGCATATTTTCCTGGTGTTAAGCTGCCTTTGATTTCTTCTTCAAAAGCTGAATATGCGCCATTAATAGTATAGGTCTCAAGTGCTTCTTGCCTTGTCATAATGTGCTCGGGATAAAAAGCATCCCCATTATTCATTCTTCTTGTTACGGATGAATAATATGATGCAATGGGATCTATTCTTTCAACTGGAACATCAGTACCGTTTGTAATGATCGCACCCGTTTCAAAGAGTGTTCTCCATGGCTGAGAGGTATCCTTCGCTCTCTCATCTCCAAGTCGACTGGGTATCCAAGGTCCATCAGATGTACCATGAACCGCCTGCACAGAAGCAATTACCCCTAACTCACCAAATCTTGGAATATCATCAGGATGAATGTGTTGCGCATGCTCTATTCTCCAACGCAAATCCTTTCCATCTACTCCCATATCCTTCCAAACATCCTCATAAATATCCAGCACTTCTCTGTTAGCTCTATCGCCTATTGCATGTGTATTCACTTGAAATCCATGTTTAACGGCGACCTCAGCTGTGCCAGTAATATCCTCAACTGTTTCTAGCACCAGCCCGGTAGTCTCGGGAAGATCGAGATAAGGTTCTAATAACCATGCGCCATGGGCTCCTAATGCTCCATCTATTTGTCGCTTTATAGATCTGACCGTAAGAAAGTCATTACCCTCAGGAAGCATTTTATACTGAGGTAGTGCAGCGTCCATAATTTCGTTAGATTCTCTTCTTACCATGACATAGAGACGAACATCTAATTCCCCTTCACTTTCTAGTTGTTTAAAAAAATCAATTGTTTCAAAGCTCGCACCAGCATCATGAAAAGAGGTGACGCCGAATTTTAATGCTTCATTTGCAGCCATTTTTGCACGCTCACGATTATCTAATTCAGTCTCCTGAGGTGTAAGCCTGCCTTCGTACTCATTTCGAGCCTTGCTTATCAGTCTTTGCGCTGTCTCTCTCATTAAACCAGTTGCTTTGCCTGTTAGATCCCTCACGATTGTACCGCCATCTGGATCTGGCGTATCATCATTCACCCCAGCAATTTCGAGAGCGGCATCATTCCAAAATGCTGCATGACCACTTGCATGACCAAGTACCACAGGATTTTGTGGAGATACCTTGCTTAAAGTATCATTGATGGGCACACCATCTATTGCATTATCAGGAAGGCTATCCCATTTGTCTTGATGCCAACCCCTACCAAAAATCCATTCTCCTGGCTTAGACTTATCAACCTCTACAGCAACTTTTGATACGATTTCTTCCCATCCTTCAACATCATTCAAATCTAGAATTTGTTTCGATCTACCTAAACTCATAAAATGACCGTGACCCTCAATAAAGCCAGGCATAACAAAACGTCCATCAAGATCAATAACTTCTGTGTTGGCACCAATATATTCATCAATTTTCTGATCATCACCGACTGCAGAGATCAAGTAATCGTTGATTGCAATTGCCGTCACATTGCCTATTTTAGGATCAACAGTAGCTATAAACCCATTTTTTAATACAAGATCGGCATATTTATTTTCTGCTCCTATTTCTGTTTTACTAGAATTATCAGTACAACCAAGAACAGCGAGTAATGTACTTATGACAACAAAAAAAGACAATTTCTTCATTATTATTACCTCAAATCAAAAAATGATAAAAAATAAAAATAGCATAAAAAAGAAACCAACAATTTAATTTTTTATAAATTTTTAAGTCTCAACTGGTTTAAATCTGGCTAATTTCTTGATATATTGCACGCGCAATTTGAGACGATCAAAAAAAGTAATTTTATAATCGGTATAAATTTTGTCAGATAACAATAATAAATCAGACTATAGACCATGGATATGGATTATAGTGGCCTCTCTTTTCATTACATTCATGACTGTGTTCGTGCTTCAACTAACAGAGGACATGGTAAAAAAAAGAGCTGTTAGAAAAATTGTAACAGTCGAAGAAAGGCTGGAACCATTTGGTCAAATCAACCTACCGACATCTGTAGAAACATTGTCAGTAAAAAATACTGAAGAACCGGATCTCCCAGAGCAAAAAGACAAAGTTTTAGCGCCGGCCATGAAAGTTGAACTTTCAACTGGACCTGAACATACTATCAGAATGCTGAATGTCGGCCCTACAGGGACCATGGTTTTTGACCCAGCCGTGATAAAGGTCTCTCCTGGAGATACTCTTAACTTTGAAGTCACAGATATGGCCCACAACTCAACCTCAATCGCAAATATGATACCTTCTGGATCTGAGGGCTGGGTTGGACAAATGAATCAGAATTTTAGTGTCACTCTTGATGCAGAAGGTATATATGTATATCAATGCGATCCACATCTGATGATGGCTATGGTTGGAATTATTCAGGTTGGAGATGCAGTTAATCTCGAAGAAATAAAGAAAAACTCCGAAAATCTAAAAAAGAATTTTGCGATGAATTCAGATAGGCTCGATTCCTATTTATCTCAGCTCTGATTAATCAGTCAAAGCCTAAAAAATCTAGTAGAATAATATTTGTAATAATGTTTTCTCATAAGAGGACAAAGATATGCAAAATTATTTAAAAAATATAAAGAAAAAAATTACCGAGAATTTACCAGATGATCTAGAAGCCATCAAAGGTGATCTCCAGCAGAATATTCAGTCACTTATAGAATCTCAAATCAAAAATCTTGATCTTGTAACTAGAGAGGAATTTGAAGTGCAAGAACAAGTACTAAAAAGAACTCGAGAGAAACTAGAAGAGCTTCAAAAACAATTGGATAAAAATAATTAGAGACACTGAAATCATTATTTTGCTTGATAACTAAAAGTAAGAATACATTAACTTAAAAAATTGGCATTTTTAATAACTATCGGAAAAGCAATATTATTAAGTAATATGGTTTTTTTTGGAGGCCAGATTGATAATTCGGATTGCAACGAGAAAGAGTAAGCTTGCACTATGGCAAGCCAATCATGTTTCTAATTTACTAAAAAAACTCCCAGAAATAGAAGGTGTTGAGTTACTCCCTCTCAGTACGAAAGGTGACCAAATTCTTAATAAAAATCTCCGAAAAATTGGAGGAAAAGGTCTGTTCATAAAAGAACTCGAATATGCAATTCTTCAAAACAAAGCAGATATTGCAGTTCATTCGATGAAAGATTTGCCAGTTCTTTTGCAAGAAGAATTTTTCATAGCAGCGGTGCTCAAACGTGAATCGCCATTTGATTGTCTTTTATCTAAAAAAAAATCAAAACTAGCTGAACTGAAATCGGGATCCTTGGTTGGTAGCTCAAGTTTGAGAAGACAATCACAAATATTAAAAATTCGTCCTGATCTAAGGGTAAAAAATTTAAGAGGCAATGTGGACACAAGAATCGATAAATTGGAATCTGGTGATTACGATGCCATCATTCTTGCAAAAGCAGGATTGGATAGACTTGAATTATCAAATAAGATTTCTCAAACTTTTTCAACGGCAGAGATGCTTCCAGCTGCTGCTCAAGGAGTTATTGGTATAGAATGCCTTAAGCAAAAAGCAGAGATCATTGATGTAGTAAGCAAGCTAAATGATTTTGAAACTGAAGTTACTACTACTTGTGAGCGGTCAATCAATAGCGCGTTGCTTGCTGATTGTCACTCTCCAATTGGATCATATGCCACTTATGCAAATGGAAAATGCAGTCTAGAGAGTATCGTTATTTCTCCTGATGGTTCTCTCGAGGCAAGAGATTCAGTAACCGGTAGTGCAAATAATGCTGAAGAACTCGGATTAGAGCTTGCAGATCGTCTAAAAAAAATAGGCGCGATAGAGATATTAAAACTAGCCAGATAAATGACTCCACCAAAATTAAACCAACAAGAAATACTGTTAACACGCTCAGAAAAATATGACAGCAACTTGATTAAGATATTAAGAGCACAGAATAAAATTCCATACGTATTTCCAATACTGGAAATATCGCCTTTCTCCTCAAATAAATTAAAACAGAATGTATCGGCGTTATCGAAAAGTGACATATTTATCTTCATCAGCAAAAATGCTGTTGAGATTAGTCATGAATACGTAGATCTCAAAGAATCAAAAATTGTTGCAATTGGACCAACCACGAGATCATGTATTGAAAAATTAGGTCTCAAAGTAGATCTCTCACCATCGAAAGAATTCAGTAGTGAAGGCCTCCTGAAAGATGATCTCTTACAGAATGTTGAAAATAAATGCATCACCATAATTCGTGGAAAGACTGGAAGGAATAAACTTGAATCGGACCTTCTTGATAGAGGGGCAAACATACAAAATCTTATTGTTTATGAGAAAATCAGAGCTAAGCACAGCAATAGAAAGATTTTAGAGATAAAAAAGAAATTTAAACAAAATAGTTTTGCTTATATCGTAATATTAAGCTGTGAGGTATTCGAAAATTTATTCTCAATTATGATAGAACATGATGTCAATATGAAAAAGTTGCCAACATTTGTTATCCCTAGCAAGAGAATAGCAGATGCAATAAGGAGCAAGATAAGTAATGCGAGATGCATAGTTACATTTGATCCGAGGAACCAAGCGATATCGGATGCACTAGTTAAAGGATATTAAATTGGAAGAAGAGGCTGAACATAAAGAGAAGAAAAAGAATACGTCAAGGCTTCCAGTAATTATTGCTGTATCTTCTTTTTTATCTATCGTTAGTGCAGTTATCCTCTACATCTATTTTCAGAAAAACTTCATATTTCATGATGATATCGAGGGTGAAATAAAAGCTAAATATGAAAATCTTTTGGACACGAATATCGAGAATTTGAGCGTCATTGTCAATGAGTTAGATAAAAGACTTGAGGATGTTGAAAAGAAGCAATCTTTTATAGAACGAGAAATTACCTCGATAAAAAATCTTGATCGCTCATCAAGCTCCAATAACAGAACAGAAATATGGTTGGTCAATGAAGTAAGATATCTACTGAGAATAGCAAATTTACATGATCAGTTTACCATGGATCATTTTTTCATTATTGGAACGCTTCAACAAGCACTTGATCTTATGGTGGAATTTAATGACCAAGATGCTCTGAAAATAAAAAAATTAATGGCATCTGAAATTGAAAACCAGACAGCAAGATCAATAAAAAATAAAGATCAATTAATTACAGACATAAATAAATTTATTGACGATGCTGTTTTTCTGAAAAGAAAATTACCGCAGCAGTCATCCATGAATAGTGATGATCAATCAACATCAATTTATGAAGAGATAATGAAATCATTATCTAGTTTATTGAATGAGATGATTTCTATTCAGAAATTGGATCAGTATGACCAGAATAAAAAAATTACAGAAAAAATTGTCTCCCGTCATCTACAGCAATTACTATTTGATGCTAAACAATCATTAGAGATTAATCGTTGGATCTTATTTGAGACCTCAATTGATCAAGCTATAAAATGGCTTGAAAATCATTATGACAATGAAGATACAGAAGTCGCATCAATCCTTGAGAAGCTTAAAGAACAATCAGTTTATAGGACGAGTCAGATAAAGAATCTGCCAGAAATAATTAATATGATCGAAGATTATCAGATACTTCTTGAAGAGAGAGCGAAAGATTAAATGAAATTTGGATTTTATATTATTTTAACAATACTTTTAGGCGCTTTACTGGCTCAAAATTTGATTGATTTTCCCGGACATATATCAATTTATTACAAAGATTTCGTTGTAGATATATCTTTAGTATTCTTTTTATTGTGTTTGAGTATATTTTTAGTTTCTATCTACATATTGTCCAAAGTTCTCGGTGCTCCAGGCTTTCTTTTAAATAAAGCCAAAAATTCGAAACGAGATAAATCGAACAAACTCCTTGAAAATAGCATTTTATCAATGTCTAAAGGTGACTATCAAAATGCTCAAAGAAATGCTCTAAAAGCTTTACCATCTTGTGATAATCCAATTCTCGCGTACACTCAAATAATTCAAGCATATGATTCACAAAATAAGTACAAAGAGAGAGACGAATGGATAAAAAAAGCTTACGAAAAACTCAGTCATGCAGAAACACATATCCTCTTAATTCAAGCCAATACACAATTGAAGTCATCGAATTATGAGAATGCGAAAATAACGCTTGAAAAAATAAATAAAATTGAACCAGATAATACAATCGCGGCGGTACTCCTCGCGGACTTACAGATAAAGTTCTCAGAATGGAAGCAGCTTGAAAATAATCTTGCTTTGCTCAAATCCTTAAATCGCACTGAAGAAGAAAAACTTTTTGAATTGGAGTTAGTATCAATCACTGAGCTTATTAAGGATGCAAAAACCTCTGATGTTCTCAAAAAAACTTGGAAAGGAGCATCAAGCTCAGTGAAAGAGAATTCCTATCTTGTAGATACCTATTGCAAAAAATTAAAAGAATTGAATGAAAATGAAATCGCTGAAAAGATATTATTAAATTTTTTGAAGAAAACATTCGATGAAATTCTCATATATACCTACATAAGTCTCAACCAAGATCAATCTGACAAAGTTATAAAAAAAATATCGCAGTGGCAAAAACGATATGTAAATAATTCGAAATTAATGAGAATACATGCAGAAGTCTTAATGAAGGATCAAAGGTGGAAAGAAGCGAAAGAATGCATTGAAAAAGCGATCGAAATAGATCCTGATTCCAGGAATTATTTTATTTTAGGTGAAATTTTATTTCATTTTGGCAAGGTCGATTCTGCGTGTGAAACCTTCAGGAAATCGATTAGAGCAAAATCAAAAGAAGATGACAAAGGATAGTTAATGAATTTTATAATTGCTGGAGCTGGTTACACAGGATTAAGGGTTGCTGAAAAACTTTCAAAAAGTGACATTTGTCTTGTAAGCCGCAATTTCGATCATGATATACAATTTAAAATCCAAAAAATAAATTTAGATTATGATAGTAATAAGATAAGAACTGTTGATCCTTTTTCTGTTCTTTACACCATTCCACCAAATAAAGAAAAAACTTTAGATCTTAGATTGCAAAATTTTACAAATAGTCTGAATACTAAACCAGTTAGATTTGTCTATTTGAGTACTAGTGGAGTATATGGAGACAGATCAGGTAAGCTCACTGATGAGTCAATTGAGACAAATCCCCATACTCAAAGGGCAAAAAAAAGAGTTGAGGCAGAACTCTTTCTTGAAAAATGGTGCAAGAAAAACAATGTTAGACTTGTAATACTCAGAGTTTCTGGTATCTATGGACCGAAAAGATTAGGCACGAATAGATTGAGTAAGAATTTTACTGTCATTAGTGAATCAGAGGCCAAACCAGGTAATCGAATTCATATTTCAGACCTTGTAAATTGCTGTATCAATGCGCTGAGAAAGAAAAATCTAAGTAAAATTTATAACATTTCGGATGGGTGCCACAATAGTCAGACATGGTTTTATAAGTCTGTTTGTGAATATTCTGGTATCAATATGCCCAGAGAGATAAAAGTCTCGGAAGCAATAAGAACATGGGAGGAAACAAGACTGTCTTTCATAAGAGAATCAAGACGCCTTGATTCAGCCAGGATGAGAAATGAATTAATTGATGAGCTCAAATACTCGGACCCCAGAAATGGCATAATTGATAGTCTCAAGGAAGAAAAATTTTCCATTGATTAATTTCAGGAGCAAAGAAAGACAGATGTCAAAGAGAGATACAATAAGTGAAAAAAACGTAAGAGAATATTTACAAAAGAACCTAGATTTCTTCCTTGATAAACCTGACATATTGGCCAATTTAGAAATACCTCACTCAAAAAAAGGAAGTGTATCTCTTGTTGAACGGCAAATTGATATACTCAGAAAAGAAAATAAAGACTTAAAGAATAAGCTCAATGAATTTATACAAAATGCGTCATCAAACCACAATCTTATACATAAAATTTATGAATTTGCATACAAGCTTATTCATTCCAAAAATTTTGAAGATACGATCAATATTTCCCGTAAGAATTTAATTGAAGAATTTGATGTCTTGGAGTGTACTTTCTTATTCTTTAATGATGTCAAACTAAAAAATAAAGATATTCTATTCTACGAAAATTCTCATGATTCACTGAAGCCATTCAAGTCATTTATTGATAACAATTTACCCCGTTGCAACAAGTTGAAAGGCGAGCAACTTAAATTACTGTTCAAGCAGCCAAATAATGTTAAGTCTTGCGCACTCATTCCTCTGGGAATACAAAAAAAATTGGGCTTCCTGGCAATAAGCAGTGACAATGAAAATCGATTCAATCCTGATATGAGCATGGACTATCTCAAAGTTATCGGACAGCTAATATCCCAATCTCTTAAATCTAATCAGCTAAAATCAATTTGATATCTATGCTTTCAGGTGAGCAAAAGGAGTGGATTGATCGATATATAAGGTATCTCGAATTTGAGAGGAGACTATCTGAATATACATGTAAAAATTATCAAAAGGACCTGAATATATTTATTTCTTTTTGTAAGGAAAATAAAATATCTTCCTGGAATAAGATAGATAGCGAGCATATTCGTTCTTAT
>Ga0163109_10004544_pt1 | contig 10519 bp, 8 predicted proteins | sample CRUFie1St13metaG_FD_108704 | JGI IMG/M metagenome (GOLD analysis project Ga0163109, IMG submission 108704) | Marine microbial communities from the Costa Rica Dome - CRUD Field 142mm St13 metaG | ecosystem: Environmental > Aquatic > Marine > Oceanic > Photic zone | place: Costa Rica: the Eastern... | reverse complement strand
TTCGCCTTCATCGGGAAAGGCGTACTGGGCAGATTCAGTGTAGATTTATAGTCTGTCATAGTTGCGTCGACCGATTTCCTGACTCAGCCTCGTTGGTCAGCTGGCGTGCCCATCATCTCTCTAACTTTTTCGATGTCTCTGCTCATCTGGGCCTTGAGCACATCGAGTCCATCAAATTTCATTTCTTCCCTGATCTTGTGACGAAATATCACTTCTATGGTTTTCCCGTACAGATCTTCATCAAAATCAAGAAGGTGTGCTTCGAGTAAGGCCGCTCTCTCATCGGTCACCGTGGGCTTGTAGCCAATATTCACCGCTGCAGTAAAGAACCGGTCGGCCAATCTCACCTCGCAGGCAAAGACGCCATGCAGAGGGAGAGAACGACGCTGCAAATCCAGATTGCAGGTTGGATAACCTAAGTTACGCGCCAGTTGCCTTCCCTCCTGAACCTCACCTCTGATTGAATATGGCCGACCCAGCAATTGCTCGACTAAGGCAAAGTTGCTGCCAGCCAGCTCCTGCCGAATGTATGAACTGCTGATCCGGACGCCGTTGTATTCATAGGATGCAGTTTCCTCAACCTCAAATCCCATCTCCGATCCGCGCTGCTGGAGCAACGCAAAATTACCCTGCCGCCTGGAGCCGAAGCGAAAATCGTTACCGATGATAAAAACGGCTACACCGAGACCCTCAACCAAGATTTCCTCTATGTAGCTATCGGCACTCAGGCTGCTAATCTTTTCATTAAAATTCAGCTGAAACACAAAATCGACCCCGAAGCTTTCAAGCAGCTCCAGCTTTTCCCTAACCACATTCAAGCGCGCAGGTGGCTCGCCATCTGGTCCAGCAAAAAACTCTTCAGGATGCGGTTCCAGCAATATAACCAGTGTGGGCAGATTCATCTCTTCTGAACGCTGCTTCAGCTGATCAAGGATAAGCTGGTGCCCCAGATGCACTCCGTCAAACTTACCGATGGTAGCAACACAGTTCTGGTGAAACTGCGCAAACCGATCAGGATGGTCGAAGATGATCATTCAAGGTAGGCTCAAGGTGAAAAAGCGCCGTATTATACTCTTTTCTCGAGTTACTGTGCAGACGCAGTCAGTTCGTAGAAACCCGCTTAGTCTTGTTGAGGGGTGTCTGAAGTTTCTCCAGAGAGGGCCCGCCAGGCTTTTCGCCCTAAAACCCTGGCGAATGCCGCCAGACAAACAATCAGCAGACCCTGTCCAATTATGGCATTAACGACCGAGATCGTTTCGGGTCGTGAGCTGATCAGCACCAGATTTACCAGAGTAGCCACGGCAAGCGCAGCGGCCAGAATCGCGAGCAACAACTGAAGTAAAGAGAAGAATTTGTTCATTCGCGCATGATAAAAGGCCGGCGGAGAGAACGCTAGGCGGTATTTTTAACCTCATGAAAGGACAAAAAGTGTTTCAGGCCTTCCGCTCCAAGGAACCTGCTCAATGTCTTCTGCTCGGTATTTCGCGTATCAACAATGATCAGACCTTCTAAGGAATTATTAAAACTCGAGTGGATATTGAAACAAACCAGTTTTCCATTCAGAGACAGGTAGTGACGCAGGAGTACTGGCACCGCCTTGCCGGGGTCGCAGCGCCCGATAAGCTTGCTCAACATCTTCACGTTAGCCAATTCCTCAAGCATATCATCTGTCCAGACCCGGTTCATAACTTTGAGCGGGTTAATCGGTTCGACCAGCTGAGAAAACTCCTTCGCCCTGAAATTGGTGAGCATCGTGTCTGCTATAAGACTCCGGGCAAGGTCACTGTATTCCCTCGAAATACTTACCGAACCGAATAAAGTGTGATACCTGGGCATTTTAACAAGCACCTGCCCAATCCCCCGCCAAAGCAGATTCAGAGAAACAGGGCGGCGCTGATAGTCAGGATGTATAAAAGAACGGCCCATCTCAATCGCGAAGCCCAGTTGGCGGATAAACGCATCGTCATACTTATAGAGTGAGCGACTGTACAACCCTTCAACCCCATGAGTGGCAACGATCTCATCAACCAGACCAACCCGATAGGCTCCTGCGATACGGCACTCCGATTTATCCCACAAAAAAAGATGTCGATAATGCGGATCAAACTCATCGGAATCCTGAGAAAGACCGGTCCCCTCTCCCACTGCACGAAACGTCTTCTCCCTGGCAATGGCGATCTGCTCCATGACCGGGCCAAGCCGCTCATAAGGCGCGAAATACACATCAAATTCGTCATGCTCGACAATCCGAAAGTCAATCATCTTTGCGACCGTCCGCTGTAATTCGTCGGAGCTTTGCTCATGACTTAATTCCGAAAGCATCTCCGGCTCATCCGGCTGGGACAGGCCTCCCGGGTTCTGAAGCGCATCTGTGGCGACACGAAGATACTGTGTCACCGCCACCGGATTCTGCAGCAGCCTCAACTCCTGCGAGGGGATCGGGCGCCCGATAGCCAGGGGCAGAGTAAAGCCCTGTTTATTCGCCAACTGCCGCGGTAGCAAAAGGGTGCGAAGGCGCGGATGCACAAGGCCGGCACCGTAGAAATAGTTACTGTTCCTGCCTCCGACATAGACCGGCGTGCAGGAACATTCATATTTTTTCAGCAGCTGTCCGGCTAGGCGGTTCCATTCTCGGTCCTGAATGCGGCGGTGGCTGAATTCATACGCCGACACCATTCCTGCTGGAAACAGCAGTATCGCCCCCTCATTCTTCAGGTGCCTGTGAACCTGCTTGATACCGCCGACGTTGCCCGCCGCCGCATTGCCGGACAAAACATTAACGCCGATAAAAATTGGTGCCAGTTCGGGGATCAAGCGCAACAACTCGTTCGTGAGCACCTGCAGATCAGGCCGGTACTTGCCTATAACTTTGGCAATCGCCATTCCTTCAAGCCCACCCAGCGGATGGTTGGCAACGACCAGCACGGGGCCGGACTTCGGGATTTCCTCCAACAGCGCCTCTTCATCAATCGCAATTTCGATCCCCAAGGCATCAAGCGTATAGTCGAGAAATTCAAAGGGATCACAGTTTGGCGGGCGACCATCGTAGATCTCCGCCAGAGGCTTGAGACCCAGCAGGCTTTCAAGCGCTGAAGCGATAACTCTGGGCTTCAGAGGTAATCGGCAGGGATTAGTCATTATCTGGATATTGTCGTACCAAATTCGATTCGTGTCGCCAGGCCCAATCCAGCGCGCTCAAGCCTGGAGAACGGGTGAGCTTCAATACCCAGAGACTTCATACCCTGGGGGACGTGGGGCAGATTCTGGTCTGACGCTCCGTGCATCTCAGGTTGAAACTAACAGCTTCGTCAATTCAAGTGTCTACCTTCCGAGCCGTTATTTTACGAACCACGACCACAAATTATCAATAAGTATCCGATTATAGCGTTGATCCGCCACTGGTGGCGACTGGTCAATCCTTTGCATGCATTGTTATGATGGTTTGGCAGGAGCCGCAGCGTGATGCGGCCAAAGAGGAATCCGCAATGATAGGCAAGATACTGCTCACCCTGGCTGTCATAGTCGTTGCCTACCTGATGGTGCGCCGAAATTCTGAATCAAAGCCTGACACAGTAATGTCTGCCCCCGCGAAAATTGCCGCCGGCGTAAAAAGAAAATCACCTGACCCCACGCTACACGACGATCTGCGAACCGCGTCCTATTTGTTCTTGTTTTTCATGGTGGTAGTGGGTGCTGCCCTTTACTACTACCGCTGGCAGGATGACCACCAGCTGATTACGGTTAGACTTTACAGCGCAGATCAGGCAGACCCGACCAGTTATGAAGTCTATAAGTATCACCTGGCCGAACGCTCCTTCACCACTGTTGACGGGAGGGTCATCACGGTAGCCGGCTCTGACCGGATGGAGGTCATCGGGCTGAATGAATGATAAACATGCCGGCGGCGCCGAGACCATTGGCGGCGGTTTCAAGGCCATTAACTATGTGATGTCTATTGCCCACCAAGTGGGTGCCCGCAAACTCAGTGCCAGCGTTCGCTCAAAGAACGCTTGCAAGGCCTGCGCCTTTGGCACCGGAGGCCAGCGCGGAGGCCTCCACAATGAGCACAGTAATCGGATTGAAATCTGCAATAAAAACATTCAGGCGCAACTGAGCGATCATCGCGCATCCATTCCGCCGCAGATCTTTCAGCAAAACAGCCTAGCGGAACTGCGCCAGCTTAGCGGCAAACAGCTCGAAGCGCTCGGACGTCTCTCACATCCGCTGTATAAGGCACCCGGAGCCGACCGCTACGAGCTTATCGACTTCGACAGGGCACTGCAGCTGGCCGGCCAAAAAATGCGCGCGACGCATCCTGACCGCTGTTTCTTTTACGGCTCCGGTCGCTCCTCCAATGAAGCCGCATTCCTTCTCCAGCTCTTTGCGCGTGTTTATGGCTGCAATCACATCAACAGCTGCTCCTATTATTGTCATCAGGCCTCAGGGATCGGACTGAGCGCCACCGTGGGCACAGGTACAGCGACCATCCGGTATGCCGACCTTCACGCCGCTGACACCATTTTCGTGTTTGGTGCTAACCCTGCCTCTAACCATCCACGCTTTGTCAAAGTGCTGCTCGAATGTCGACAGCGAGGAGGCAAGGTCATTGTCGTCAACCCGGCTCGCGAAGCCGGTCTTGTCCGTTTTGCCTCTCCGGCCAACTTTCGTTCCATGATCGCCGGCGGAGGCGAGGTAGCCTCCCACTATGTCCAGCCCCATGTGGGTGGCGATGTTGCCTTTATTGTCGGGGTTGCCAAATGCCTGCTGGACAACAACGGTACTGAGTCACCGTTCATCAAGCAGCACACCGAAGGCTTCGATACCTACCGCGACTTCGTCGAGCAAACCCAGTGGCAGGATATCGTGAGAGAGTCAGGAGTCGATCAAGAAACGATTGTTAAGATCAGCAAGATCTATCAGGCATCTCAGGCAACCGTAATGGCATGGGGCATGGGTCTGACCCATCACTACAACGGTTCAGAGAATATTGAGGCAGTTGTTGCGCTTGCGCTGCTCAGGGGCATGATTGGGGGTCCGGGCAAAGGATTACTTCCGCTGCGCGGCCATTCGAACGTACAGGGTATTAGTACCGTCGGCCTGACACCTGCAATCAAAAGCCAGGTGATGACAACACTTGAGCAAGAACTCGGTATCGCACTTTCTGCGGGAGAAGGCATGGATACTCTGGCCTGCGTACAGGCAGCAGCAGCCGGACAAATCGACTTTGCTCTACTGCTGGGTGGTAACCTTTATTCTGCCAATCCAGACTCGCGTTTTTCGGCGGAGGCGCTGGATAGAATACCGTTCAAAGTCATGCTGAACTCCACACTTAACGAGACCCACCTCAACGGTGTTAAAGGCGAAAATCTGATCCTGCCTGTGCGGGTGAGGGATGAGGAAAAGCAGGCCACGACACAGGAAAGCATGTTTAATTTCGTTCGCCTAAGCGATGGCGGATTTGATCGCCTGCCTGATTTACGGTCCGAAGTGGAACTGATAGCCGGCCTCGCTGAGCAGGTGATACCAGCCAGTACTCTGAAGTTTTCTGAATTCGGAAAACATCGAAATATCCGTAAGGTCATCGCGAAAGTTATACCCGGCCTTGAAGATCTGGAACACATCGACGACAGCAAGGCAGAGTTCCACATCAAGGGTCGGCATCTCGATACACCGCGCTTCCGGACGAAGTCAAACAAGGCACACTTTTGTGTCCCGAAGACAACCAGCTGGCACAGACGCAGAGCTGCAGGCACCTGGCTCTCAGAATTCGTCCTGACCAGCGTCAGAAGTGAAGGACAGTTCAACACCATTATCTACAGTGACGAAGACAGCTACCGTCGTCAGTCTGACCGACGGGCTCTCTTCATGCATCCGGACGACCTAGGCCGATTGGGCCTTGAAGAAGGTGCACTGGTCGACGTACACAATGACACCGGCATCATGTCTGCCCTTCGAGCCACCCGATACGACATCAGGCAGGGCTCGGTGATGACCTATTTCCCAGAAGCAAACGTGCTGATCCCTCAGGACACTGACCCACGCAGCAAAACGCCGGGTTTTAAAAGTGTTTTGGTGAATGTCCAGCCTCATCAGCCAGAGAAGTCAGGCTCAGGGTAATCTTCTGAAGCTAACAGACCGGCTATTCCGCGACGCATTGACATCAACACTGCGAGGGACCCAAAAACAAGCTCACGACCGGCGTGATCTGTCCCTTGAGCGCACGCTAAACTTACCTGCGACCACCTGTTACGCTATGCTTCCGCGCTGGATGCCTTCATATCATACAGATTACCGAATAATCATTTCAGACACATGAGCCGTTTCAATACTTTATTCCCGCTGTGGGCCATTCTGCTCTCCGGCGTGGCCTTCTTTTTCCGTGAACCCTTCTCGTCTATGGCCTCCTTGATTATTCCGCTGCTCGCCGGGGTTATGTTTACCATGGGTCTCACTCTGAAAGCGATGGATTTTAAGCACATCCTTAAAGATCCCCGACCCATTCTCGTGGGTGTTTTGTTGCAATTCATACTGATGCCGCTGTTAGCTGTAGTGCTCGCGAAGATGTTCGGGCTTTCCAATCAGCTCACCGCCGGGCTGGTGCTAGTGGGCTGCTGCGCTGGCGGCACAGCCTCTAATGTGATCAGCTACCTGGCACGTGCCGATCTGGCCTTGTCGATCAGCATGACGGTTTGCTCAACCCTGGCCGGCGTGATTGCGACTCCTTTGCTGACGGGATTCTATCTTTCCACAACAATAAACGTTGACACCATGGGAATGCTTGTCAGCATCATTCAGATTGTCCTGATCCCGGTACTGGCGGGCGCTATGCTCAACGACCTTTTTCCTGATCTCATCCGGCCTCTGACTCCCGCGTTGCCAACAATCTCTATTCTGATCATCCTCACCATAATTACGATCGTGGTTGCGCTCAACAGCGACAGTCTGCTGGAAGTTGGTTCCCTGACACTGATGGCGGTAGTGCTACACAACCTGGGCGGCATGTGTGGAGGGTTTTATCTGAGCCGGCTACTGGGTTTTGATACCCGTCAAAGCCACACCATTGCAATCGAAGTCGGTATGCAGAATTCTGGCCTGGGCGTCGCACTGGCTCTGGAATTTTTTTCAGCCAAAGCAGCCTTGCCCGGCGCGCTATTCAGTGTGTGGCACAATATCAGCGGCTCGCTGCTTGCCTCTCAATGGAGCCGTAGGCGGGAATCGCTCGATTATCTGCTCCAGGACGAACCTCTAAGACACGACGAGTAGCTGACTTCAGACTGAACCGGCAACACCTCGGGAGACGCCCGGGGCTGAGAAAGGGGTGTCGAAAAGCGCCCCCGATTGCTCCGACTTTTCGCGAAATCCCGCATCCTGCCAGCTGGACTGATTAGCTCTGGGCTATATGCGCGACCGTCAGCTCATCTGATGCGTCAATCATGCTCGCACTACGGTAGTGCGTACCGCCAATTACTCAACGTCGAGTGCCACAGTTGAGTGCAATAATTTGGGTTGTCACGGTAGGTCTTTGCTCTGGGGCATGATAGAGTTTTACAAGAAGTGATATTCGCGGGCGGAGACTCAATCAACACTCATCCGACCTGTTTTTTGCACCAGAAACGGGCGCACAGCACGATCGCTGGACTTCTACGCAGTAATATTCAGGAGAAACCAATGAAACTGATCACCGCAATTATCAAACCCTTTAAAGCGGACGATGTGCGTGAAGCACTCTCAGCGCTGGGTATCAGTGGTATGACTTTGACCGAGGTAAAAGGCTTTGGTCGACAAAAGGGGCACACGGAACTTTATCGCGGAGCAGAGTACGTAATCGATTTCCTGCCCAAGGCCAAACTCGAGATTGCCGTTGCCAACGATCTGGTTGAACAGGTCGTCGATGCCATCTGCAAAACTGCGGGCACGGGCAAAATTGGAGACGGCAAAATCTTTGTTGCTGATCTCGAGCAGGTCATCCGAATCAGGACAGGAGAGACGGGCAATGACGCCCTCTGAGGAATGAGACTCATTATGCGAACAAATAAAACCGCCTGCCGCTTTTTTGCTGCACTAGCCGCCATGCTGCTTCCCTCCTTAGCACTTGCTCAGGATGATCTTAATGGCGCCAATACCTCTTGGATACTGACCTCTACTGCGCTGGTTCTTTTCATGACCCTACCCGGGCTCTCGCTGTTCTATGGTGGCCTGGTTCGAACCAAGAATGTTCTGTCCGTTCTGATGCAGTGTTTTTCGATTGCGGTGGTGATCTCTATTCTCTGGCTTTTGGTCGGCTACAGCATCGCTTTCGGCCCTTCAGAGTCTGCTTACTGGGGCGGTCTCAGCCGCGCGATGTTTGCCGGCATCGACCTAAACTCAATGTCCGGAGACATTCCGGAAACGGTCTTCGCTGCCTTTCAGATGACCTTCGCTATCATCACGCCCGCGCTGATCGTTGGTGCTTTCGTTGAGCGCATCAAGTTCTCTGCAATGCTGCTGTTCTGCACGCTCTGGACCCTGGTCGTCTACTTTCCCGTGGCCAACTGGGTTTGGGGAGGAGGCTGGCTTGGCCAGATGGGCCTGATTGATTTTGCCGGTGGCACCGTGGTCCACGTCACGGCCGGCGTCGCAGCCCTGGTGACTGCCATGATACTGGGACCGAGAAAAGACTTCCTCTCAACAGCCACCCTGCCCCATAACCTAACAATGAGTTTCACTGGCGCCGCCATGCTGTGGGTTGGCTGGTTCGGCTTTAATGCCGGCTCCGCACTTGCAGCAGATGGCGCGGCAGGAATGGCACTGTTTGTGACCCATATCTCGGCCTCGGTCGGCGCACTGACCTGGATTATCATTGAATGGCTCAAGTATGGGAAACCCAGCGGACTGGGAGCGATCACCGGCATGGTTGCCGGACTGGCCACCATTACACCCGCTTCCGGCAGCGTCGGCCCAGCAGGTGCATTACTGGTCGGTTTGAGCGGTGGCGTGATCTGCTACTACGCCACGTCCTATCTCAAACAGGGTTTGAAGATCGATGATTCCCTAGACGTTTTCCCGGTACACGGCGTAGGCGGGATCGTCGGCACTTTTCTGGCGGGCATTCTGGTGTCAGCGGATCTCGGCATCTTTTCCGGCAACGGCCTGCCAGAGGGAGCAACCATCAGCTCACAGGCCGGGGTACAGGTTATCGGAATTGTCGCTACCGGCGTGTACACTGCCATTTTAACAGTCGTATTACTGAAGCTCGTATCCGCGCTTACAGGGGGTCTGCGCGTCGATGAGGAGCAGGAACAACAGGGCCTGGACATCAGTGATCATGATGAGAAAGGCTATTCCATGTGAGCGTGAATCTGACCGGACAAGAAACGGCCGCCAATGCGGCCGTTTTTGGTTTTCGCGGTCAGCGACAATCATCCGCTTTTTCGCAAGGTCGTAATCGCGTAAACCAGCTTATTGCCGTCGAGATCCAGAAAATGCGTTGCCACCAGACAGGTTGTGCGACCGTTATTGATAAGCTCACCGCGCAATCTGAATGTCGGACCCAAGACCGGTGCGAAATAGTCTATACGCATATTGACGGTTGCAGACCACTTGAACGCATTCTCGTCATCAAACAGCGTTCGGCAGGTATAAATGGAGATCATATCCACGTACGTGCCGGTAAAGCCTCCGAACAGCTGATTGCGTGGATTCAGCAAATGCTCTGGCAGATGCGCCTCGACCTCTACCAGTCCACGCTCTTCAGTCAGTATCTTCCAACGAGTCGACTCAACCAGATCGCCCGCGTTGTGACCGGGTTTCAGAAAAATAGGTCGTTCTTGTTTAACCGTCATGTGAGTTCTACTCCGTTCAACCCTTTACGAGCGCAAAAACTGACGCCTGATACCCAGCGCAGAGCTTACCGACGCTGGTCCAGCAGCTGATACATTCTTCTGACGGCTCTGGGATCAATCCCTACCTCACTAATTTGTGGGAAATCAGTACTGTGGTTTGTCATATCAATTTGTAAAGCCGCTTCTCCCCAGCTGACTCCCTCTCGATAAAATCGACCGGTCTCGAGCCAGAGATCACGGAGGAAGGCTTGAAGCTTACCGATTGGCTCCTTTGATTCCATGATTGGTCCGTGACCTGGAAGCCAGTAATCAAATTCAAGACTCTTGAGACCTTCCAAACTATCTGGCCATTCATCTACATGCCCGTCTCCCATATATGGCAGCCCGGGGAGCATCATGTCTCCAGTGAACGCGACCTTCTCTTCAGGCAGGAAAACCACTACATCACCACCGGTGTGCGCACGCCCAAAATGCAGCAGCTGGATTTCTCTGCTGCCACCATCGACTGCCTGGAATAACGTCATCTTATCTGTCAGAGTGATATTCGGTGGCGTCGGTTGCACCTCCGCAATTGCTACAAGATACTCCCGCTGTACTCTCAATCGCTCCTGCAAACGGAGCCGACGATCTGAGTTAGTTTCCGCCGCGGCCAGTCGCTCCAGATTAGCTACGGTCAAGGCAACTGGCTCTGAAAAACT
>Ga0163109_10004543_pt1 | contig 10519 bp, 8 predicted proteins | sample CRUFie1St13metaG_FD_108704 | JGI IMG/M metagenome (GOLD analysis project Ga0163109, IMG submission 108704) | Marine microbial communities from the Costa Rica Dome - CRUD Field 142mm St13 metaG | ecosystem: Environmental > Aquatic > Marine > Oceanic > Photic zone | place: Costa Rica: the Eastern... | reverse complement strand
TGACCTCTATTATATTACCTGTTCTACCAACATTTATTAATGTATTACCATTATCTAAACGATTACACTCACCTCTGGAACCGGAAAATAAATTATTAGGTAATATATACTCCCAAACCAAATTCAAGGAACCAGCCACTTCATCGTACGCAAATTCAATGCATCTAGATATTTCAGGTTGTAAATAAGTATGATTATCAAAAAAGAGAACATTACCATTAGACAGTTCCTTAACAGAATGCTGTTGCGAAAACTCAATACTATTATTAAAATAAATTTGATTCATAAAATCTTCTTCGCCAATGTGCCAATCTAAATTTTTAGATTCGTAATCTATTTTTAATATTCTTGATAAATTTCTAACTGATATATATACTTTCCCATTATTATAAAAAATAGAATTCGAATGCGTCCAATCCATTGTATCATCCTCAGAATAATTTATAGATAGTCTATCTAGGTAAAGAGGATTAAAATCATTTAAATCAATATAATCAAATGAATTCCACTCCCAAATTAATTCTCCATAATTACTGATTTGAATAAATCTATCTCCTAACCAATTAATATCTTCAGGCAAATTATCTGGGCAAGGTTCGGGGCATGGATGCGATTCAATTAAACCATCCAATAAAAAATAACTATTCTCATGTTTCTTAAAATCATGGTGTACACCAAATTCACTTGGAGTTTGAAATAAAATCTCACCATCAATATTAATCTCATAACCATTACCTGCTCCAAAACCTATGAAATTACCTGATTTTAAAAGCTGAGTTGTTAAAATTTTAGGCGGATTAAAATTATTTTTATCTACAAACCAAATTGGATTTCCAAATTTATCTAAAATCACAGAAAATCCTAGTCCATCAAAATCTAATAGATTAAGACCCTGATGATATCCATCATCTAAATAAACAAGATTGACATTATCTGGATAATAGTCAGGTAATTCACTTATAGAAAAAAAATTGTTATTAAAACACTCTATAACTAAATTGTTTTGATCATATCCACATACGCTCCAACTATACTGGCCACCCCAATTTAAAAAATCAGTTAAAATATATGAATTTTTATTTACATCAAACTGGATGAATGAAATTGAATCATTAATAATTAATTCATAATGACTAGCTTGCGGTATTTGTGGCCAGGTTAATCTAGAATGAATATAGTTCAAATTTGCATTTTGAATAGGCGTAAACTCGTTTGAGAAAATAAATGTAAGACAAATATAAAGTAATTTTTTTTTTATTTTAATTAACATTTTCTAAATATATGAACTGCATAGAACTAAGTTGTGATAAAATAATGTAATGAAATGTAAGTATTTAAGGAGCAATAAATTGTATTTTGTCATTTTTATATTCAAACCTTATGTGGCCATCGTGATGTAGTTCTAAAATATCAATTTTTCTTACATTTAATTCAATGAAACAAAAATTTTTATATCCAATTTCACTATCCTCTTTTTTTGGATTCATTTTTAAATATTCAATCGGAATATTAGGATTCCAAGATTCTAATTTATAACTGGGATCAAAATCTCCCATATAACATTTTCTGCTTTGAAGTCTTGTACTTACCCATTTTTCATATGATTTAGAATTGTTATTATTTATTGTTGCGAAACAAGAAAATCTTAGCTGTACTTTTCTAATTTTATCATAAAACATTGCGGAACAATTACAGTTATTACTTAAATGGTTAATCTTAGGGCTTCTTTTGTCAGTATTGAATTGCAACCTAAAAGGTGATTTTTCAAAACCTCTTAAAACTACTGTTCTAGTTTCTGGTACATCTTGATTTATTGTTGAAAAATTAAAAAGATGAAAAGAATTTTTTGAATTTTTTACTGCATCTTCTAAAAAATTAATTTCTCTATTCAAAATAGATTCAGCATCAGCTATAGAAATATTCTTCATTTTGAAGTAAAATATTTTACTTTGACATACAAAGCAGTACAAAAAATAAGTTCAAAAGCAATAAATACAAAAAGATTTAAAGCTACATTATCAGTAAAGCCATAACTATGCAAACCAACACTTAATAAATTAACACCAAACCAAGCCAATACTACGATAATGTTTACAAGGGATGCATAAAAAGCAAAATCTAATGGTTTAGCTAAACCTGTTATTCTTAAGTGGAGTACAAGCAAATGCCACATAACAATTAATAAAGCTCCGTTCTCTTTGGGATCCCAACCCCAAAACCTTCCCCATGATTGATCCGCCCAAATACCTCCCAGAATTGTTCCAAATAAAGTAAAAAATAGAGCAATTAAAGTAAGTCCATATATGTTGTCATAAATACTTTTTAATTGTTTATCTTTTTTACCAAACCAAAATGCTCGAAATAAGTAAACATGACCCATTAATCCTGAAACCAGTGATACACCGTATCCAAAAGTAATAGTTGTAACATGAATAGATAACCAAAAATTTGAGTTTAAAACAGCTACAAGCATTCCTAAAGTATCTCCATCTGCAGCATACTTTAATCCAACAAAATGAAGAATTGCACCACCTACAATTGCAACAAAAAGACCAAAAGAATCCTTTTTTACTAATTCATAGATCAGTGCAATTAAAACTAAAACAAATCCAACAAATATAATTGATTCATAAAGAGTAGAAACAGGAGGTCTTTGCATAATTATCATTCTATATATGATACCAACAACATGCAAAATAAAGCCAAAAAGTATAGATGCAATTGATATTTTTCTAAAAATACTTTTTTTGTACATCCAACTAATCCCAAGAAAAATAAAAGCTAGAATATATAAAATCAAGCTTTTGGAGAAAAAATTTATTTTGTTATTGTATATTTCTCTACTAAGATTAGAATAATTAATTTCTTCATCAAATGTTTTTAGAATGTTATAATAATTTGATATTTGATTATCATTATATTCCATTTGGATATATTGATTAATAAATTGTTCTAATTGAAAAATTAACTGAGCTTGCTTCAAAGTAACAGAATTTATATCCATAACTTGCCAAGGAGACAGCCACTCAACTCCAGAACTATCAGCAGGTACAACCTTCAAAGAAGTAGCATAATCATATTGACTCAAAGTTTGTAACTCCATTGCAATTTTATTTAATTCTTTTTGTTTATCGTTCCAATTTTCCGGGCTAATTTCTAATAATTCTGCCATAAGTGGACTAAATAGAGATATATTGTTTACAAAAAATGAATAACTAACCTTAGTTGGGCCTTTGAGATTAAGTGATGTTATTATATCTGTATTTTTAATTTCAATTTCAGGTGTAATACATTTAAAACTATGAGCAAGCTGATCAAATAGAACTACTTTATTATATAAATCAATAATTTGTTTTTCTACATTTGTATATTCTGACTTAGGCTTAGATTTTAAACCATCAAGTAAAATTTGATTTTCTCTAAAACCTTCAACAACTTCAAAAAAACTGTATCTGTGTGAATCTCGACCATCTAAACCTAAACTTATCTCAACTTCAGGAGAGTTACTCCAATTACTTATAAAAAAAATATTTTGATTCAATCCTTCGTTTGGATTCATCAAAAGATTGATTAACCAATCAATAGCTTCAATTTTTTCTCCATTATGACTATGTCTTTTTGAAATATAATCTTTACCATGAAATAATATCAGCTGATTTCTTGCAAATGATTCAAGTGGTTTTATTCTTCCGGATTCTAAAACTGGGATCAATGATATATCACTTTTGATTTGCAAATCATTTGATATAAGCAATGAACTGTAAATAAGAAAAAATATTATATTTTTAAATAAATTTTTCATAACTCTAAAATTTAAATCTCCTTGAAACCATAACTAGTAGATGAAAAAGAATTCCAAAACTCATCACAATTGTTGATATGTAAGGGAATAACCTACCATAATTTTTCACAGTTGCTAAAACAGTAGTTTGTATATTATTTTCTTCAATAAAAGATGCTTGAAAAAAAGTGTAATCATAATGTCTTAGAGGAGCATTCATTTCAATTAACGTTTTTCTTGGTACTCCTTTTTCAATTAAATTCACTTCTGAACTATAACTTTTTGCTACCTCAGTGCCTGGATGCATTATCTTATCAAAATCAACTAACTCAATCTCAAATGGCAAATACGTTCTATAGGGCCTAATTTGGAATTCGAACTCATAATTCTCAGCTTTAACAGTTTGAGGTATTGGTTGACCCATAAATAGAATATATACACCATCTACTTGAGGATCTCCAGATTCTATAATTTCATAAATAATTCCTGCTCTATTTTTTTCATAATCTTTCTCTGGCGGGATTTCTTGAAGATAAAAATTTCTTGCCATGCCTTTATAAAAGTTATTTTGAATAATGGTACTTTGTTTTTGAATTGGATTACAATTTGGATAGAAATCTAAAATTTCAATTTTAAAAGGAATTTGAGAATACTCTAAAAAAGAATTTTTATATAATGACTTCTCATCAAAAATAATATAATTATCATGTTCATTACTTGATTTATCAATTATTGCAAACTCTTTGACATAATAATTTTCAAAAAAATTAGATTTCTTACCTTCATCAATAATCATAGTACCTTCTATACTAAACACAGATGTTAAACCTGAACCTAGGAGTAAAAGCATAATTCCAATATGTGTTATAGTTACCCCAAGTTTTGAAAGAGTAAAAATTTTAGGCCTGAAGAAAAAACCCGATAAATTTACAAACATTACAAGCATTGTTAATTTTGCGCTAGGTGTTGGGAGTGGTCCGAACCATTTAATCCAACTAGAAAAATAATCCATTTGAACTAAATATAAACCATAGTCTTTTTGAGCTATTGTACCAAAAAAAACTAATACCATAAGCCAAATAATTAGATATACAAATATCTTAGGACTACCAATTTTGTAAATCATTAAATTTCTAAATTCAACAAAACTCATAATCTTGTACCTCTAAAAGATGAACAAAATTCATAAAAAACTTTTTCTAGAGAATTAACAATATTTACTGTGGCTTTCAATTTTACAAATATTGTACTACCTTCAATAGGTAAAATTGAACAAAGGAATGCCTCATTCTTATTATTACTTTCAATTTTATATATGAAAAAATCACCAATTTGTGAAGACCCTATTAAAGCATTACTCTGTATATCTTTTAGAGCCATTGGTTCCAAGCCAAGTTGCCTTCTCCATCTATTAACATTTGCAACAATACCTCCTGCATCTCCTGCAAATTTTGTTATCGATAAATTAGCGAAAGTATCATTAAATGGGATTTCATAATTTGCTAAACTAAAAGAGTCATTATCTTTTTCTAGCCAATCATTAGGTTTATCCCAAAATATATCTTCTGTGAGTACTGGTTGTACTTCATCTAAAAGTGTATTATCTAAATTTTCCTTTGGCAATTTATACGTTCTTGGTTTACTTTCGCTTTTGCAAGAAAAAATTAAAAGTAGAGATATAAATAATATATGATGCGTAGTTTTCATTTTCTATTAATCCATTAAATTATTTTTCATAAAATCTTTTGAAAATTCAAACGATTTTCTGCGAGACTCTTTATGTCCTCCAAATAAAGGATTTCTTTCAGCACACATAGCAAAACCTATTTTTTGTAAAAATGGATTTGTCATTGGGATATTTAAAAAGTTCATCAAAACAGCACCATCATCTCTTAACTTAAATCTACAATCAGTGAACTTATATCCGTTTTCTGCAACCTTTAATTCAGTTTTTCGATCAAATGAATGATGAGCATCTTTATAAACATCTATATCAATATTAATTTTATTATTCTTCATTAAATTAACTAAATCATAACAAGCTTGGGCTGGAACCCACTCGTCTAACTCACCAATTAAAATATGCATTGGTGAATCTGTAAATTCAACAATTTCGGGCTCTGCAAAACATGGGGGATAATATGATAAATGAGCTGCAAATTTAAATTTAGAATTGATAGCATCCATTACAGGTTTCCAGCCAGAAAATAATGCGACACCACCTCCAAGACTCCATCCAGTTATCGCTACATTATCAATATCAATCTTTGGATGTTCACTTAGTTTCTCTAAAGCTCTATAACTATCTAAAATAATCATTGGTGTAGTTACAGTATTTTGAGTTCCAACAGTTGAAATTTCATTTCTACTTTCAAAACTCTGTAGTTGGAATGTTGCTATTCCCATTTCTCTATACATTTGAAGGTATTCAAGGTGATGTTCTCCCCAACCTATACTTCCAGCAACACCTATTACAAGTGGAAATTTATTTTTATCATCTGATTCGGGAATTTGTAAAAGCCCTTTAACTTTTTGAGTATCAAGTTTTTCAATATCAAGAATTATATCTTTAAGTGAAAAAGGATTTGAACTTTCAAATACAATAATCTCATCTGTATGAGATAAGCTAATTAAAAAAAAGAAAATTATATTTTTAAAATATTTCATATTAAGATTATCCATTATAATTAAAAATCAAATTAATTCTTTTGCTCAATACAAAATTTTTGAAATGTATCAAGAACATGATCAATATGATGATGTTTAATTTCTGTAGATAAAAATAATGCTTCATAGGCAGACGGAGGAAAATAAATTAAATTATCAAGAAAATATCTATGTAGCATGTTATAATTATCAATACAAGTTTTAGTTATATCTTTAAAACTATTAATTGTATTATCAGTACAAAATATTCCAATCATTGAGCAATATTCATTAACAATCAGTGGATATGAATGCATTTCTGAAATATTTTTTAATCCATCGCTTAAATATTTAGAAATCTCTTTCAGATGACTATAAACTTTATCATTTTTGAGTTGTTTTAAAGTAGCAATTCCGGCAGACATTGAAATAGGATTTCCAGATAGTGTACCTGCTTGATATACTGGACCCTCTGGAGCAATAAAAGACATAATCTCTTTCCTACCTCCATATGCACCCACTGGCAATCCGCCTCCAATAACTTTACCTAATGTTGTTAAATCTGGCTTAACTGATAAAAGTTCTTGAGCGCCACCATGTTTTACTCTAAAACCTGTCATAACCTCATCAAATATTAGTAAGGAATTATTTTTAGTACATAATTCCCTTAGTCCATTTATAAAATCATTTTTTGGTTTAATGACGCTCATATTTCCTGTTATTGGTTCAACTATTACGGCAGCAATTTTATTTTTATATTTTTTAAAGGCATTTTCAACTTGCTTAATATTATTAAAATCTAATGTTATCGTTGAATCAACAACAGATTGAGGAACACCAGGACTTGATGGCTGATCAAAAGTAGCTAAACCTGAACCTGCATTCGACAAAAACAAGTCTGCATGGCCATGATAACATCCTTCAAATTTGATTATTAAATCTTTTCCAGTAAATCCTCTAGCAAGCCTAACTGCACTCATAGTTGCTTCTGTACCTGAATTAACAAATCTTATCTTATCTATAGATTCTACAGCTTCTATAATTAATTCTGCGAGTATATTTTCTCTTCTGGTTGGTGTGCCAAATGATGTACCAAACTCAATAACTTCTTTTATACTATCTTTAACAATTTTATTATTGTGCCCTAGAATCAAAGGACCCCAAGAACATGTAAAATCAAGAAATTTATTATTATCTTCATCAAATATAAAAGGGCCATCTCCTTTAGCTATAAAATGAGGTATTCCTCCAACAGCTTTAAAAGATCTAACAGGACTATTAACACCACCAGGCATTAATTTTTTCGCATCACTAAATAATTTTTTTGATTTTATATTTTTAATTTTCATTTAGTTTAGATTTCGCAAAATCTTTTGCAAAATAAGTAATTATTATATCGGCTCCAGCTCTTTTAATTGAAAACAAAATTTCATTCATAATTTTATCTTCATTAATCCAACCCATTTTTGCTGCAGCCTTAACCATTGAATATTCACCACTAACGTTATATGCAGCTATGGGAACATTAACAATTTTTTTAATATTTTTTATTATATCCAAGTATACCATAGCTGGTTTAACCATAACAATATCTGCACCTTCACTTATATCTAATTGAACTTCTTTAATCGCCTCTTTTGAATTTTTAAAATCCATTTGATAATTTTTTCTATTACCATATTTGGGTGCAGATTCAGCAGCATCTCTAAAAGGGCTATAAAATGAAGAAGCAAATTTCACAGAATAACTTAATATTGGTAAACTGCTAAAACCGTTGGCATCTAGAGCTTTTCTTATATATTTGACAGAACCATCAATCATACCTGATGGAGCAACCATGTCTGCACCTGCCTTAGCATGCGATACAACCTGTTTTTGTATATACTCAAGTGTTATATCGTTATCTAATGAATCATTTTTAATTATCCCACAATGACCATGACTTGTAAATTCACAAAAACATACATCTGTAATTAAAAATACATTTGGGAATCTTTTCTTTATATCTCTCAAAGCTGTTTGGACAACACCATCATCTGCAAAAGAATCTGATCCATAATCATCTTTTTCTTTTGGTATTCCAAATAAAATAAATTTGTTAATTTTTAATTTTAATAACTCTTCAATTTCATCAAGTACCGTATCCTTTGAGAACTGATAAATTCCAGGCATTGAATCGATTTCAATTTTAATATTTCTACCAGATTTTATAAAAAGAGGGTATACTAAATCATCTAAATCTACTTTTGTCTCTGATACAAGTGATCTTAAAATTTTAGAATTTCTTAATCTTCGTGGTCTTACTTTTAAATCTATATTATTTTTCATATATTTTTTGCAATTTCTAATGAATTCAATATATTATTTTCAAGAGAAATTCCATTTATAAAATTACCATTAAACAGCAAACCTGGGCAATTAGTTTCTACTGATTTCATTAAATCTATTTTCTTAGAATAATCTAAATCATATTGAGGTATTGAATGAGGCCAAAATCTGGTTGTTATAAATTCAGGCTTTATCTTAAAACCATATATTACTTTTAGATCATCTAAAATTATTTTCTCAATTTTTTTGTCATCTAGCCTTGCTAAAGAAGGCTGTCGAGAGCCTCCTACAAAAACTGTAATAAGAGTTTCATCATTAGGCGCACTATCATTAAACATTGATGACAAATACAAAATACCTAATATATTCATTTTCTCAACTTCTGGAACCAAAATTCCATAACCATTAAATTTTTCTTCATAATCATTATTTTTGAATGCTAGAGTAACCATTTTTATTGGAGGATAATAAACTTCAGATAAACTTTTAATTTTATTTGCAATCTGCATGTCAAATTGGATATCATTTATTTTATGAAATGGTACAGTTAAAACTACTTTATCAAATTGCATTTTTGTAATCTTTTGATCTGTTAGGTATTCAATATTGAATTTATTTTTTTCAAAACCTATTCTCGTTACTCTTGAATTCAAAATTATATTTTCTTGAAGTTTAATCGATAATGATGAAATTAAATCATAAAGACCATTATCAAATGACAAAATTGTTCTCTTAATTTTATATTTATTTTTATTTTTTTTAAAAAAACCCTTAAATATACTTCCATATTTTTCTTCTAGATTAAACAATAAAGGGAAAACATGCTTTATACTTAAATTTTTAGGATTACCTGAATAGGTTCCTGCAATAAATGGATTTATTGCATATTCAACAAATTCTTTATTGAATCTTCTATTAAAAAAATCATAAACTGATTCTACTTTTTTTACAGGTTTTGATTTATTAAAAAATTCAAATAATATTTTTATCTTAGTTTTAAAAGAAAACAATTTTGTTTTTAAAAATGATAAAAAAGAATCTGGTACTCTGATAATTGTTTTATTCTTTAAAACAAACCGATTTTTTGCTAATGGATTTGGATATTTGATTTTTAAATTTAATTCATCAAACATATCCATTACTCTCGAATCTGAAACTGATAAAGTATTTGGTCCAGTTTCAAATTTATATTTCGAGCTTAATTTTGTTTCTATAACACCTCCTGAAATTTTATTTGATTCGATTACTGTGATTTTATCATTACCAAATTTTTTTAGGAAAAAGGCGGTAGATAAACCCGAAATTCCAGAGCCAATAATAGCAATATTTTTAGACATTTCTATTTACCAAATTTATTATTGTGTCTACCCATTCATCAGAATCATTTAAGCTTGGCACCATTTTCAACTCTTTACCACCAGCTTTTATAAAGTCCTCTTTATAACTTTCATCAATCTCTATACAGGTTTCTAAACAGTCGCTAACAAATGCAGGCGATAAAACTAACAATTTGTATTTTTTTAATTCAATCATATCTTCCAAAACATCATCAGTAAATGGCTTAAGCCACTTGTTATCAAGTCTAGATTGAAATGTAACTGTATATTTTTTTCTAGAAAGTTTTAATTTTTTAGCAATTAGGTTTGTTGTTTCATAGCACATTGCTTTGTAACAAAATTTATTTTCTTCTGTAACTCCGTTTTCACAAGAATGGTCTTTACATAATGATTTATCTGTATATGTTTTATCAACATGTCTTTCAGG
>Ga0163109_10004542_pt1 | contig 10521 bp, 9 predicted proteins | sample CRUFie1St13metaG_FD_108704 | JGI IMG/M metagenome (GOLD analysis project Ga0163109, IMG submission 108704) | Marine microbial communities from the Costa Rica Dome - CRUD Field 142mm St13 metaG | ecosystem: Environmental > Aquatic > Marine > Oceanic > Photic zone | place: Costa Rica: the Eastern... | reverse complement strand
TGCATTTGGATGGGTTCTGCGAAGTTCTTGCATGAAGGTTTCGCAAAGCTCTCCGAAAAACTTACGATGCATGCGCTCAATGAAATGCGCGGGTTCGGTGAAGGAGCGAGCCACCAATTGAGCTAAGGTTTGGCGAGAGTGGGCGCTCTTGGCGATTTCCTCCCCAATTGGAAGAATCAAAGCTCGTAGGATTTGCTCGGTAGTCAAAGGTTTGCCATTCGCCAAAGCTCTTGCCTCCTCCAGGCATTTCATTCGTCTTAGATTAATCGGTTGAACACGAGATTTAAGCATTTCCAAAACCATCGCTTCCTTCGAGCCGAAATGGTAATGGGCGGAAGCAAGATTAGTTTGGGAGCGCCTGGCGACTTCTCGCATGGTTAATCCGCCAAAGCCAAGACTCGCGAAGATCGATTCGGTACATCTGAGCAAACGGTTTCGGGTTTTCTCCGAGCGTTGGGAGGGTTGAGGATGCTGACGGTTCACAAAAAGATTATTTAAACGGGCGTTTGAATTTTTCAAGTATATTGTAAAAAAACACATAACGAATGATGTTTTGAAAGAGTTCATTTTCTTGTTGCGGAAGTTCCGCTTGGCGGTTTCAAAGACGAATCCTGTTCTCCCGTCTTTTTCGAGGGAAAAAAGGGTAGGAATCCGAGCTATGGAATGGGTATGATTAGAGGCTAAACCGTTGGGTTGGATGATCTCCTTTGCCGTTGACAGATTAGCGTATTTTAGGTTTACTGATCGCTTTTCTTCAAATTCCATCCATCTGCCCTAGTACTCAGAAATGATCAAGATTCGCTTGCAAAGACACGGAGCCAGACATGCTCCCTTTTATCGCATGGTGGTTGCGCCTTCTCAGGCTCGCCGCGACGGACGCTTCATCGAGGTTCTTGGAACATACAACCCCCAGGCCCACAAACGCGAAGAAGAACTGAAATTGAAGATCGATCGCATAGACCACTGGCTTGGGGTTGGGGCTCAACCTACAGACACTGCCAAGAGCCTCATTCGTCAGGGACGCATGACTCCGGAAGAGTGGTTGGAAAGAGCTGAAAAACTCTCTCAAGCCAAGCTTCAGCGTAAGAGCAAGAAACAATCCGCTCCATCCATGGAGGAAGGCGCTGGCGAAGAAGAATCCAAGGAGGAGGAAGCTCCTGCCGAAGAGGCGAAGGCGGAGGAAACGCCCGCTGAGGAGGAAAAACCTGCCGAGGAAGAGAAGAAGGACGAGGAACCTGCCGCGGAAGAATCCAAGGAGGAGGAAGCTCCTGCCGAAGAGGCGAAAGCGGAGGAAACGCCCGCTGAGGAGGAGAAACCTGCCGAGGAAGAGAAAAAGGACGAGGAACCTGTCGCGGAAGAATCCAAGGAGGAGGAAGCTCCTGCCGAAGAGGCGAAAGCGGAGGAAACTCCCGCTGAGGAGGAGAAACCTGCCGAGGAAGAGAAGAAAGACGAGGAACCTGTCGCGGAAGAATCCAAGGAGGAGGAAGCTCCTGCCGAAGAGGCGAAAGCGGAGGAACCTGCCGCCGAGGAAGAGAAGAAGGACGAGGAACCTGTCGCGGAAGAAGCCAAGGAGGAGGAAGCGGAGGAAACTCCCGCTGAGGACGAATCCGCCGAAGATGAGAAAAAGGATTCATAAGCTTTATCTCAAACCCTCCGTTATGTATTTTTTGACAACCGATGATTCGCATGAAAAACCCAGCTTTGCGTTTCGACGTGCTCTCTCTTTTTCCAAAGACTATTGAGGGTTTTACAGAGGAAAGCATTCTCGGGAAAGCAATCGATCGGGGTCTTTTGGAGATCAATTCCTTCGATCTGAGAAGATGGGCTAAGGGAAAACATCGCGAGGCGGATGACCGGCCTTTTGGGGGAGGAGCTGGAATGGTGCTCAAACCCGAACCCTTGTTTGATGCCATTGATGAAATTACAGACGAATCAACGACAGTTATTTACATGGCTCCGGATGGTGAACCGTTGACCACTCCCTTGGCTCGTGAGCTTTCGGATTCTCAGCATCTACTGCTGATCAGTGGACATTACGAAGGCATTGATCAACGGGTTCGTGACCAGCGGGTCGATCGCGAAATTAGCATCGGAGATTACGTGCTGACCAACGGAGCCCTCCCCGCTACCGTGCTCATCGATGCAGTTGCCAGACAAGTACCGGGAGTACTTGGTGATGATGAATCCTTGGAAGACGAAAGTTTCGAAAATAATTTATTGGCCCATCCCCAGTACACGCGACCGGCGGAGTATCGTGGGATGAAAGTTCCTGAGGTTCTGCTTTCCGGGAATCACCAGGAAATTTCCAAGTGGAGAGAAGAACAAAGAAGGGCGAGAACTGCAGCCCTTCGACCGGATTTATTGAAACAAAACATGAATTAACGAGGACTAAATAAGATGAACAATCAAATATTGGAAGAGATCACAAGTGAGTATTTGCAAGAAAAGCGCGACCATTTCAAGGTAGGTGACGGAGTGAAGGTTCACGTGAAGGTTCGGGAGGGTGGAAAAGAACGGATTCAGGTCTTTGGAGGTATCGTTATCGCACGCAAGGGCTCTGGGATTCACGAAACCTTCACAGTGCGCAGAATTGCCTCCGGAGTTGGCGTGGAACGGGTTTTCCCAGTCAATTCTCCTTTGATAGACAAGGTTGAAGTCGATCGTGAGAGCATCACAATGAAAGCCCGCATGTACTACCTAAGGGACCGAATCGGTAAGGAAGCAAACAAGGTAAAGGAAAAAAGGTTGTACGAAGCTAAGCGCAAGAGCTGACCAGCTTGCTTTGAATGGTAATTATTTTGTGCGGAGAAGATTCAGCCTGGTAGGGCACAAGAAGCACTCGAGCAATCTTTCCCCATCTGCATATGCGACTTGTTCATTCTTCCCGGAAAGGATGTCGAGGTATAGCTTGAAAAGCCTTTCAGCATAGGCTTCTAGCCCAAAGTTCTTGATTACCGATTCTTTGTTCTTGGCCACCAAATCCTTGCCGGGAGGAGTCATGCGTAGTTGTTTGCGGAGATCTTCCAATTCGTTGGGCGAGGAGACTAGATTCCTGAGAATTTCCTTTTGCAAAGATTCATTTATTCTTCCGAAATCGATACGACCTTGGTCAATCATCGAATCGTACGCTTGCCGGACTGCATGCTGGGGCGGAGTCTTGCCATAGTTATGATAGAAGGCGCTCAGGGCTCTTTCGAGTAACTTCGGCAGTGAATTCGGATCACTCAGCAAACTTATATCGGTTTCCACTCGTTCGTACAAATGGTTCAGATCAATACCCAATTTCTCAAAATCCTGTGTGATTTCGCGAATGTTGCGCCCGCAAAGTCCTTTGTCGAAGGTCCAAGGTTCGAGAAAGCCAAGACCAAAACCTTCCGCAACGCTTGTTGAGACAATGGCTTGGGAATGATCGACCAATTGAGGGAAACTGCATGAAACAGTTTCTCCGAGACCAAAGGTTACGGACAGTCCAAGTTCTCGGCAAAAGCTTTTCCAATTTGCGAATTCATCAAGAAAAGCTGGATTGGTTGGTCCGAGGCTGTTGGCAAAATGCTTTTCCGGATAAGCCGCGGAAAGAAGAGCCAGCTCTCCAAGATTCTTTCTTCTTACCGCCCGGACCGGATAGAGATACAGGTTCTCGGGAAGCTTCGAATCAGCTGAAGGTATGGGAGGAGATGAATCTTCGAATGGAATGGCATTGGCAAGCAAGTGAACTTGACTCAAAGAGTTATCAAGGAGCTTTTGGACAAATGATTTGTCTCGATGGTTGAGGACCGCGTAACGGATTCTTTCGGAAGTTGGATAGGCTTGTTTGTAAACCTCTTGAAGGGAAAGAAAGTTTTCCGGTCTACCGTCTTCCGCAAAATCATGAGGATGCAGAAGCAGGTATTCACCTTGATCGGCCAAGCAACTGACTGCGGCTGTGAGCGCGGGGTTTTTCCCAAGAGAATGATTGTGGACGTGCCAAAGGTCGGGAAGGGAACCCAAAGCATCCATGACTGCATCTTTCATGCGTTGGACAAGGATTTTGGGATCGATGCTTCCCTTGGCATCGGAATAGTCCAGTCCTTCGACCACTTGGGCATTTGGAATGACCTTCCCTCGGTAAGGTCGTCCGCTCAGCGCAACGGTTTGGATATCCAAGGAGGTCTGGTTCCAAGCCGATAGAGTGTTTTCTATGACCTTGGTTACGCCACCGGGTTCCAAATGGTAGTGCACGATGGCGACCTTCATGGCGAACCGGTAAGTTCAGGAACCGTGGCGTTTCCTTAGATATCCTTCGATTTCGATCATCGGAGGACGTTCCTCTTCAACTACTTCCTGAACGATTTGGCTGTAAGCCCCGTCTTCCACTTCGAAGCGGCGATAGAAGGTTTCCATGTCGGGGATCTGATCGATCTTGCCTTGAAGGTGTAGACGGTTGAAAAAGGTTTGCAGAATTCCGAAGCTCATCTTGCCGAGAGCATTGGTGGTTTGGTTGCGATGAACACGGCGGTCAAGATCGGTTTGAGCGAAAGCTTCCAATCCGTACTTTTCGTAAAGATCCAAAAGGTGAGAAGTTTCGACTCCGTATCCGATGGGAAAGGGAATGATCTCAAGAACTTCCCGTCTTGCGGCGTATTCGCCTGACAGGGGTTGTACGATGTTGGTGAGCTCAGGGTAGAACAGTGAAAAGAGTGGGCGGATGAGGATTTCCGTAACTCTTCCGCCTCCGCTGGAACGGAGGCCTGATGAATAGTTCAGAGGTCGATCATAGAACGCTTTCACGTAATGAACTTCATCTCTCCTTATGAGAGGAGCGACCAACCCGTATACGAAGCGAGGATGGATATTGGAAATATCCGCATCCACGTAGCAGATGACGTCTCCCTTCAATTGGTGAATCGCTTTCCAGAGGTTTTCCCCTTTGCCGCGTTTGTCTCCGACTTCAGGAAGGATGTCGGAGGCAAGATAGACGTCGGCTCCGAAATTGCGAGCCACCTCGAGAGTCTTGTCCGACGAGCCGGAATCAATCACCGCAAACTCATCGATCAGAGGGTAGCGGTCCATGAGTTCCGAGCGAAGGATCAGAACCTCCTTGCCGATGGTTTTTTCTTCGTTGAGAGTCGGAATGCAAAGAGAGATTTTCAACCCCTTTTTCTCCTTTTCTTCGACAAGTTTGAGGATGTCCCAAAATTCACCGTGGTGAAAGGTGTTCTTGTCCAACCAATTTTGGTTTTTGTCGCTCATAATTCGCAAAGCTCCAAGTCAATCGCCTGAAGCAGGGTGATCAGTTGGGCCATTCCCGCATAAAGCGGTTCCAAATGAATGGTTTCGTTGTCTTCGCGTAAGTTTTCCGCGGTTGTCAGCCCCAGTGTGACTCCGGGATGACCTGCGCGGATCAGGGCATTCAAGTCACCGGTACTTGGGTCGACTTTCGGCGTAATGCCTGATTCCGCCATTATGGACCGAGTTGTCTTGACTAAGGGATGGGTGAATGGAATTCCGCAATTCTGACGTTTTGCGACAACTTCCAAATCGACGTTGGTATCGCTTTCCAGGGAGTATTGTTCGCAGAGCTCTTTGATCTTGCCTTCCATCTCCTCAATAACCTCGTCGCCTTCGCTCGTGACTTCGAAGCGAAGAAATCCTTTTCTCGGCGATGTGTTGAAGCTCGATCCCGAATGAAGTTCTCCGAAAACCAATTTGGTCTTGGGTTCCTTAGGAACTGGAATTTCCATGATTTGGCTGACGAAACGGGTCATGTGGCTGATCGCACCGGCTGCTCCGAAACTGTTCCAATCGTAATTTTTTGGGAGGCGGAGGGTAATCTCTCCCCGGAGAGCGCCAAGTCCGGAATAGCTGAGTCTGCCCTGTTCCGCTCCTTCGACGCAAACCCCAGCACGGATCGGGCGCTGCTTGGTTTCGAGAAATCCCCGAGCTCCTTCAAGGTTGGCCCGACCCAAGCTTTTGGCATTGATCAGAAGGAGAAGATCGTCCTTGAGTTTGATTCCCAAGCGGTCCAAAAGTTTCGGTAATCCGACGACTGCCGCCATACCTATGGCATTATCGGCGATACCGGGGCCTGTGATATGATCGGACCCAACGTTGATGACGTGGCGGGTTTCCGGGCTGAAAACGGAGTCGGCATGAGCCATAACTAAAATGGAGGATCGTCCCTCGGCGCCAGGCAGGATTCCCGATGCGTTTCCAAAATCATCGACCTCCGGATCATCCAATCCATTTTCCCGAAAGCGGTCCAGAACGAGGCGAATCCTCTCCTCCTCTCCAAAAGTGGGTGCGGGTATTTCGCCCATGAGGACGGCATCGGTCAAATAGGTATCCCTTGTTTCCCTGAGATTTTCAATGAGAGAAGGAATCTTCTTTAAGAGGCTCTCCAGAGTCAATTCCTTGGATGTGGTATCAATTGTCATTACTTTCGCATTAAGCGAATCCGTCCAATCATGCCATGATAAACTTTAAATCTTTTTTTTATTGGTTGAAAAAGAGGTCCAGTTCATGCATCACCCAATGAAATGGTGAAAGTCTTTCCAACTCAATGATCATGGCTCAAAACATCGGATTCATATCGACTCGATTTGCCGGACAGGACGGGGTATCCCTGGAGAGCGCCAAATGGGCCGAGGTGCTTTGGGAAGATAGGCACGTCAGTTATTGGTACAGCGGACAGAGCGATCGCAATCCGGATATCAGTTACGTCGTGCCGGAAGCCTATTTTGGTTTTCCGGAAAACCAATGGATCAATAGAAGGATTTGGAATTCCGACCAACGGGATCGCTTCGTAACCGAGAGAATTCTGGCTCTGGCGAATTACCTTAAGGGAACTCTCTATCGATTCGTGGACAAGTATGACATCGACATTCTGATTCCGCAGAACTGTCTGGCCATTCCGATGCATCTTCCCTTGGGAATCGCGGTGACGGAATTTCTCTCCGAAACCCGAATGCCCGCGATCGCTCATCACCATGATTTCTTTTGGGAACGAACGCGTTTTTCAGTCAACTCGGTTCCCGAATATCTTGACATGAGCTTTCCTCCAAAACTTTCGAACATGCGAGACGTCGTGATCAACCAGGAAGCTCAGGAGCAACTTGCTCTACGCAAAGGTTGCTCCTCATTGGTAATTCCGAACGTCTTTGATTTCGACAATCCTCCCGCCCACATCGATGAATACGCTACGGACGTTCGTAAGGAGATAGGATTGAGCGAAGACGACTTTTTCATTCTGCAACCGACCCGTGTGGTTCCTCGAAAAGGAATCGAACAAGCAATCAAGTTGGTGAGTCTTTTGAAGGAACCCCGGTGCAAATTGGTTATTTCGCACGAAGCGGGTGACGAAGGTTACGAATACCTGGGCATGCTGGAGCAGTTGGCCAAGGAAGAGGGCGTGGATATGAGGGTGGTTGCCCACCGTGTCGGTGAAGTGCGTCAAAGGGATTCCGAGGGAAGAAAAATCTACACCCTTTGGGATCTTTACCATCATGCGGATTTCGTTACTTACCCGAGTACCTACGAAGGTTTTGGCAACGCCCTCCTCGAAGCCATTTACTTTCGCAAACCCGTCCTTATCAATCGTTATTCAATCTTCGTTCGGGATATAGAACCCAAGGGTTTTCGGCTCCTTACGATGGATGGATTCGTCACTCCTTCCATTGCCCGAAGAGTGGATCAGATCTTGCGTAATCCTGAGTTGAGGCAGGAAATCGTCGACCATAATTACGAAGTCGCCAGGCAATTCTATTCCTATTCCGTGGTTCGAGGAATCTTACGCGCCTTCATCGCCAGTTTGACCGGTTACTGATTTCTAAAATGAGCTCACATCATTCGTCTTCTCTAATTACCCGAATATCGAGCGCCAAGCTGAAGGCGATTCGCAGACGGTTGGTCACATTGTATGGTTTGGAAAGAGCCGATCATTTGTTGGAGCGACTTTACCTTATGATCGGGCGTTATGGGGTCGGGGTTGAAGGGGTAAGGAAGCCAAAGGGACTGAGCCAAAGGGATGCGGTACTTATCACATACGCGGACATGGTTTCAAGCGCTGACGAAAGACCGCTTGTCACTTTGCGAGAATTCTGTACTGCCAGACTGAAGGGTGCAATATCCACGATTCACCTTTTGCCTTTTTATCCTTGGACTTCGGATGATGGATTTTCTGTGGTGGATTATCGAAAAGTCGATGAGCGGAACGGAACCTGGGATGACATCTCGAGAATGTCGGAGGAATTCGAACTGATGTTCGATTTGGTCCTCAACCATTGTTCCTCGAAAAGCCCATGGTTCAAGGAATACGTTTCCGGGATCGAACCCGGAACAAACTATATCATGGAGGGGGATGAGGATGCGGACCTTTCCGCAGTGGTGCGCCCGCGTTCCAGTCCCTTGTTGACTCCCTACCAGACGAGAGCGGGGGAGCGTCAGGTGTGGACGACCTTCAGCGCCGATCAGGTGGACCTCGATTGGACTTGTCCGGATTTGCTTTTCGAATTTTTGGACATCATTCTCTTTTACCTTTCCCACGGGTGCCGAATTCTAAGATTGGATGCGGTTGCCTTTTTATGGAAAAAAATCGGGACCAACTGTCTTCATTTGCCCGAAACCCATCAAGTCATCAAATTGATTCGAAATTTCCTTGAAATTGTCGCACCTGAAGTCTTGATCCTAACGGAGACGAACGTTCCTCATGAGGAAAACGTTTCCTACTTCGGAAAGGGAGATGAGGCACACGCCGTCTATCAATTTTCTTTGCCACCTTTGCTTCTGCACGGTCTTCTTCGAGGAACCTCCAAGCACTTGACCGAGTGGGCTGGAAATCTTTCTCCGCCACCCAAAGGTTGTCATTTTTTGAATTTCACCGCCAGTCATGATGGGATTGGAGTTCGTCCGCTCGAAGGAATTTTGCCTCATGAGGAAATTCTCAGCTTGGCGGAAGAGGTGCGAAAGAAAGGAGGGTTCGTGTCGATGCGCAAGCTAGAGGATGGAACCGAATCTCCTTATGAATTGAATGCCACTTACTTTTCCGCCTTATCCGATCCGAAGGATGAGAAATTGGGGCAAGCTCGTTTTCAATGCTCTCAAGCCGTTGCTCTGGCAATGAAGGGAATTCCTGCGATTTATTTTCATTCCCTCTGCGGCTCTTCGAACAACCGTAATGGGGTAAGGCAGACTGGGCACAATCGCACCATCAATCGTAAGAAATGGGAGATTGGAGAACTGGACGCCATATTGAAGGGGGAGGGGAGTCCCTCCGAGGTCTTCGAATGGTATGCGAGAACTCTCCGTCGTCGGTCGGCGTGCCCGGCTTTTCATCCTGAAGGTACTCAAGCAATCTTGGATTTGGGTTCTGATATCTTCGCTTTGGAAAGGAAATCGGTCGATGAAAGTCTGACGGTGGTTTGTCTTTTTAACTTTCAGCCTCGCCCCAGTAAGGTCGAACCCATGGAGGTCATTGAAAGTTATTTCCCCAAGGGCAGCGCTCGAGACCTGATTAGCGGTGGTGATCTAAAATGGACCAAGGCGGGGCTGGAATTACGTCCCTACCAGGCTCTTTGGCTCTGTTCTCTTTGAATCTTCTTCTTTTGCGGGAGGCGGTTTCGAAGCTTTGCCTGGAGGCAAGTGATTCAAGATCCATTCATCTTCGTAAAGTGATTAGGGTGAAAGATGGCGATTTTGTCGATTTGGCGGTCCGTAATGGCCCGAAGGGTAAGGGAAAGGTTTTCCTCCGTGAGGATGGAGCGATCGAACTTGAGCTCACTTGGTTACCCGCTCATTCCAATGATCTACATCCTATTTCTTTGGTCGTAGCCCAATGCCGACCTCAAACTTGCCGAAAGATTTTAGATCAGGCCACTTCCCTAGGCGTTGGTTCCTTTTCCTTTTTTCAAGCCGAGAAAAGTGAGCCATCCTATGCGAAGAGTTCCCTTTGGCAGTCCGATGAATGGATTCGTAAAATTGAGGGTGGCGTGGAGCAGGCATTTTCAAGCTTTGTCCCACGATGCGATCGTTTTTCGGATTTGAAAAATGCTTTGGATAACCAGTCTTCGGAAACCGAATGCCAAAGGATTGCCTTGGATAATTACGAGGCGAGCGATCCTCTTTCTCTGGAAGAAGTCAGGTCTGGCAGAACTTTTTCCCTTTGTTTGGGACCGGAACGTGGTTGGTCCGATGGCGAGAGGAAGCTGTTGCGTTCATATGGATACTCGATGCGTCATTTGGGAGAGCGGGTTTTGCGAGTGGAAACTGCAGTGGTGGCTGCGCTGAGCCTGCTGGCTAGCTCCTTTTGGTAAGTTGCAAACTAGAGATCAGGCTGGAAAAGGCGAAAGACCGGAGCTCCCCGCTTGGGTTTGCCAAGAGTTCTGATTTGAATCCAATTGGGAAAGTTCGTACGCTCATCACCGGGAGCTTCATGAACAAGCAAGGATTCGCGGTGAACGAAGTGATTGCTGATCAAAAGAGAAAACACCTTTTCCGCCAATTTTGGAAAATCCAAATAGGGAGGGTCTAAAAAAACCAAATCAAAGG
>Ga0163109_10004541_pt1 | contig 10524 bp, 12 predicted proteins | sample CRUFie1St13metaG_FD_108704 | JGI IMG/M metagenome (GOLD analysis project Ga0163109, IMG submission 108704) | Marine microbial communities from the Costa Rica Dome - CRUD Field 142mm St13 metaG | ecosystem: Environmental > Aquatic > Marine > Oceanic > Photic zone | place: Costa Rica: the Eastern... | reverse complement strand
ATCCTCTGCCCTACTCCCAAGGGAATAAAGGTGTCGATAGATTTAATCCCAGTGCTAAAATGATCAGAAATCAATCCACGAGAAAGAGGATTGGGAGGCTCGGCGTGAAAACCCTCTCGATGAGGAGCAAGAAGAGGTCCTTTTCCGTCAATCGGTCGTCCCATCCCGTCAATAATTCTCCCTAGAAGAGAAGAGCCATACGGAACTGCATTAGAATTCTTTTTGGAAACAACCTTACATCCAGGATGGATTAAATGCACACTCTCCAAAGCCATGAGAAGAACCGTATTTTCGCGAAAGCCTACCACTTGAGCCTCTATGCTTTGATTATGTCTATCGGATGTAATCGAACAAACCTGCCCGATTGAGCATTCCGGACCTTCTGATTCTATAATGAGTCCAGTAACCCTTTTGACTGTACCTATTTTGTCAGTAGTCCGTACGCCACGAATTCCCTGCTCCATTAGCGAAAATCTCTCGTGCAAAGAATCAATCATCACCACGAAGCTCCTCTTCGATTTTTCTCAATTTCGTTGCAATTCTGCCGTCTAATAAGCCAAACCTGCTCTTAATCTGACAATCTCCACATTCTAATGAGTCATCTGTAAAAAACTTCACTTCCGGGTATTCGCTAAGTAAAGCATCGTCACCATCTAGACCGTCAAAAATTCCAGCTATAGCACTCGCAAAACCTTCTTCATCTTGATCACTTGATGAATCATTATCATCCTCAGTTCGACGTAGCCCTTTGAGTAGATCCAAATCCTTGGCATTCAGGAAGACCTCCAACTTTTCCTCCTCATCAGCAAATTCAGCTATCATTGATTTAACTAATTGCTCAATCCCCTCTCCATCTAGTTTAACTTGCCCTAAAACTCTCTCGGCAATCCCAATAACTAAGTCCGGCAACCTGACTTCTAACTCTTGAACAGTAGAAACTACTTTTTGATTAATTTCGTCTAGAAGCTGTTTTTGCTGAACTGCGATTTCTTCGCGTAGTTTTTTGATTTCAGCTTGGTAAAAGCTAGTGGCTTCTTGCTTACCGCGATTGTAAGATTCCTGATTGGCAGAATTGGATTCCTCAACTGGAATGTCAGGGTTTCCAATATAAGACACCTTAAACCCGCTAGGGGTAGCGGGGAAATGTATTGATTTATTGAACGACAACGTCGCTGCCTCCTGTATCGAGTATGATTTCCTCATCCTCCTCGAGTTCGCGAACGATTTGAATTACACGATCCTGTGCCGCCTCAACTTCCGACAAACGCTTGGGTCCCAAAAATCCAAGTTGTTCTTCCAAAGCTTCGACCGCTCTTTTAGACATGGTCGAATAAATGATTTTCTTTAACTCAGCGGATGCATTCTTAAGGGCGATAACCAGGTCATCCTGATCCACTTCCTTAGTAATCTTAGCAATATCTCCGGGGCTCAGTCTTACCAAATCCTCAAAACGGAACATTCGTTGACGGATGGAACCTCCCAACTTGGGATTGCGTTTCTCAATACTTTTTAGCAATTCCTTGCCTTCTTCTTTATCGAACCAATTCAGTAAATCTGCAGCGGACTTGACTCCACCAGTCTTGACTTGAGGAGATTGCCCCTTCGAGCCTACACGCGAGCCAAGGGTTGTTGCCACAACTTCAATTTGATCCATAGGAGTAGTTTCCATTGATCCTACACGCTCGATAACTTGCTCTTGTACATTGGGTGGCATGAGTTGCAAAACTTCTGAAGCTTTGTCCGCGTCTACATTCGCAAGAACAAAAGCGATTGTTTGGGGTTGTTCAAAACGAAGGACATTGTAAATCTGGCCTGAATCCATCTCCTTAATGTCATCCATGAAATCAAGTGAATCCCGTACAGGTGCAATACGGTTCATGATATTATTTGCCTTTAAGGAACCATGAGCCATTTCGAGTGTTTTTTGAGCGAAGTTCATTCCACCCAAGTTCGAATTAACACTCGATTCAATGATTTCTGAAAATTCGTCCAAAACACAATCTTTCAGTTCTTGCTCAACAATAGGAAAATCCCCAATTCGTTTACAAATATTTTCTGCATCTTTTGCATCGAACCTTTTCAAAAGCGTCGAAGCAGCATCGGGACCAAGAGCGATCATAAGCAAGGCAAGTTTGTCGTGCTTAACCATCTTGGCGTATCTATCTGCTATGCTTTCTTCTTCTTCAATCTCTTCCATGGATAATACTCCTTACGCAACTCTCGGATACAACAATCAGACTACTTTGCCCCAGTCTCTAAATATTTCCTAAGAGCCGTACCAACATTATCAGGTTTTTCCTGGATTAAATCATTTAAAAGTTCAGGTGTAAGACCGCTACCAAGACTCCTCGTCCCACTGAGTAATTGCTGATCGTCCTCATCCAAAACCTGCACCTCAGCATCACTTGGTTTAAATTTTTTAAGCATCCGTAGAAACATCACAAAGATTACTAATGCTAGAACAATGCCAACAAGATTTTTGATGTGATGACCGTAAGTTTGGAGAATATGCTCAAATTGGTTAAAAGTTTCTCCCGCAGGACCCATGAAAGCAGGAAGAAACTCAACTTCGTGCACAGTAACATGGGTTTCAAGGTCAACCTGGTCAAAACGAGCTCCAATAGCGTTTACAACCGCATCATGAATACTCTGAATTTGATCAACTGTTCGCGGAGATTCACCCTTGGCAATCAAAACTGCGGCACTTCGACCAATAATAGCACCTGGTTCTTGCATTTCTTCTTTAAGAGTACGACTTATCTCAAAGTCAGTGGTCTTGGACTCTCTCTTCTCGTCACTTTGTGCCATGATTGGATCCTGTTGGGTAGCATCCTGACTAACATTAGGAACATTTGCACCCATCCCAGTAGCGTTACTCTGAGGTTGTGTTTCGACAGTTGTTGCTTCGTCCTTGTCAGTGGTAGATGTACGGGGGACTTGCCCTTCTGGATCAAATTTCTCGTCTAAAAGTGTTGAAGATTTGGTATCAAGGTTGACCGATACTCGGGCCACAACATTTTCTTTCCCCACAATTCTCGCAAGCATAGTTTCAATTTTCTGTTCAAGACGACGCTCCTGTGCCTGATAAGCTTTCATTAACTGGCCTGCAACTCCGGCAGCTCCTCCCCCATCTTCTCCTTCCTCAGAAAGAAGATTTCCTTGATTATCCATGACGGCAACCTGAGACTTATTTACTCCCTTTACAGCTCGGGAGACAAGAAATTGAACCGCAGTAACGGTGCTTTTATCGAGAGTATTCCCGCCTGTATCGACATACACAGAAGCACTTGGTCGGTCATTAGGGTCTTCGCTGAGTAAAAGATTGTTCTCGGGTTTAACCACGAAGACCTTTGCTGAGCGAATAGCATCCATCATACTTATGGTTCTGGCCAATTCTCCTTGGATAGCCCGTGTATGATTCGTTCTTTGAACAAAATCACTAATTCCAAAGTTTCCCTCATCGAAAATCTCGAAGCCTACATCTCCGGTCTTAGGCAACCCCTTCATCGCAAGTTCCATCCTCATTGAAGCTCTCTTATCCTCAGGCACCAGAATAGAATCTCCCGCTTCATTGTATTCGTAGGGGATTTGATTAGTTTTAAGAATCTCGACAACTTCACCCAGATCTTTGGCATCTGCACCACTCACCAACACTCTCATTTGGGTGCTTCCACCGGAAAATGATAAAATCGCAATACTAAGGCCCACGATCCCCAAGGCAGCGAAGGCTAAGGTTGCTTTTTTGGAGCCGGGTAAATTGCCCCAAAGCTCTGCTAGTTTTTCAAATCTTTCTTTCATAAATGAAATTTTTTAAACTACACCTGCATTCTCATAAGCTCTTTATAAGAGTCTACAAGCTTGTTCCTGACTTCAATCATTAGGTTGAAAGCCACGCCAGCTTCCTGTGATTTGACAACGGCTTCTTGAATATTATCAGACCTACCTAAAATCAAATCTTGTGTTTCTTTGGCGGAGATTTTCTTTTTTTGATCAACACCTTGAATAAATTTCTCAAACATTTGGGCAAAGCCAGGAGCAGTAACACGATCAGCTGGTGCAGTCCGGTCCAACTGAACAGGCGCACCAACACTGTCTGGAGAACTTAACGCACTGGATCGGTTTTCAAAGTTTTGAGCAAAGCGTTCGGCCTGACTATTTGGGCGTAGGTTGGGATTTTGCGTTAGCAAATCGTTGAGACTAGGTAGAGCAGATATTTCGTTCACAATTTAAGATTACTTTCCAATGGCCATGGCTTGTTGTGCCATTCTTCTTGAGGTTTTAACAACGGTTAAATTTGCTTCGTAAGCTCTAGAAGCACTTATTAAATCTACCATCTCTCTGGAGACATCAACATTGGGCATTTCAACCATCCCGTCTTCATTTGCATGAGGATGACCGGGATTGTATATCATCCTCCCAGGTGTTTGATCGTCGGTAACATCGGTGACCCTTACACCTTGATACAAATTCTCATCAACATACCCAGGAACTCTTCGTTCTGGGGTCTTAATAAATTCTTCGAATACGACTTCCTTTCGCTTGTAAACATTACCTGATGCATCTTGAGTGGTATTCGAATTGGCAATATTTTGAGCAATGATCTCGAGTCGTATTTTTTCAGCAGACAATGCACTTCCTGTAGACTCGATACCTGGTATTAAATTCATACTCATGGTAAAAATTTCCTACTAAACTCGACCTCGGATGGCCTGATTGATTGTTTTAATTGTTCCACCGACAGCACCGGTTAGGTACTCGTAGTTAAGAGCATTACGATTCATTGCCAGCATTTCCTCGTCTAGTTGAACAGTATTTCCATCCATACGGACGGGTTTAGCTTGGCGATCTTCGGCACTACGAGGGAGTAATGCTTTAACCCTGCGAAAGTCTTTTCGATCAACCGCCCGCCTGAGTTCAACAGAGAAGTTTTTAGGCAAATCCCTCCTCTTAAAACCTGGAGTTTCAACATTTGCTATGTTGTTAGATAGAGCCTCGTGCCTAAGGTGAGTGGCATCAAGGAGCTTTTTGGATATCAAATAGTTTTCCTGACTGTAAAGGTTGTCTAAGACTGCTGGCATGGCTCATACAATGCATGATTTGTGCCAAAAAAACCTTTTTCAAGTATGGGTTTCGAAGGTCAGCATTTGAGCAAGTTGGTTGCCAAGATTATTGCCTCATTGTAAAAAAAGGGATTATGAAGACTCCTAACTTCGAAAACGGTCAAATTATATTGGAACCAGATGGTTCAATATTGGAAGCATCAGAAGAATTTTGCGACTGGGTAGGACAATCCATCTCGAAAATCAAGGGACAATCCTTTTGGCAAACCATGGTTTCAATGGAAAAAGAATGGGGCGAACTCATTCCTAAAATTGAAGAGAAGCAAAATGCAAAGTATTTCTTACCCCTAGGAATTGGTGACAAAAGCTCAATAGGCATTCACGTAACTCATAAAAATTATCCAAAACTAAAGATTTCAATTCTCTCAATAACCACCGGCTTAGCCCCACATGATTCCTTGAAAGACGCATTCCTTGGAGATTTAATGCAAAACCCGAAAGCAATTGCCAGCACGCTTGTAAGACTACAAAAAGCTGAGAGCCGTTTAGCGGACTACATAAGTAATTTTCCGGGAATATTTTTTTCGCAACGGCCCGATATGTCTTTTAGTTACCTCTCCAAGGGAATCCGTAGTCTTTTTCCCGAAGAATACCGAGAGTTTTCCAGAGACAGTGGGTTATTCTTATCTAAAATACTCGAACAGGACAGAGAACACTACTTAAATGAAATCAATTCTCAAAAGCCTTCTGGTCAGACTTATAGTTTTACATACAGAGTCGTTCTTCCTCAAATGCACCAAGTGGTTTATCTGTTGGATGTTCGTACACCGAGTATTACCTCGCAAGGCAAGCTATTGGGCTATGATGGGGTTTTGATTGATATTACAAGACAAGCAATCGCAGAACATCGTCTATCAAATTCAGTATGGCGAGAAGGTTTAGCAACTCTGACAAATGGTTTGGTCCATGACTTCAGTAATTTAATGGCCGGAATTTTCTCAATCAGTGAATTGTATTTTGGCATGATGGAAAAGGATGACCCCATGGCCAATGGAATGGGTCAAATTAAAAAAAGTGCAATGCAGGCACAAAAACTTGTCAGAAGGATTATCGACTTGCATCGCCAAAAACCTGCTAATCGAGCGGTTCAGGATTTACGACTCTTGTTAAAAGACCAAATGGACCTCCTCGAAATCATTATTCCCAGAAGTGCTAGAATAAAAACCAACTTTGGAAAGGAAGCATTACCCGCCTTTATTGAAGAGACTGGATTCAGGCAGGTAATTCTAAATCTTGCGATCAATGCAAGAGATGCAATTGAGAGAACGGGGAAAATTTCTATATCAATCCGTAAAGTCGAGGAAGGAACACCTCTGGTTTCCGATCAAAAAAGTGTTGCAGAAATAGCAGAGTGTACCGGTGCTGAAGTATCTATTTCTGATAATGGTAAAGGAATACCAGATTCCATTAAGGAAAAACTGTTTGATCCATTCTTTTCGACTAAGGACGCGACAAAGGGCTCTGGCTTTGGTCTCTACAACTCGAAGTTATTCATTGAAGATCACAATGGAAAAATTGGATTTGTGTCCGAAGAAGGAAAAGGAAGTACATTCTTTCTTTTTATTCCACTTTTTGTAAACGAGGCTTCCAAAAAGAAAAACCTAAAAAAAGAGCGAAGAGCCACTCGAGAATTCGTCAAAGTTCGCAGGTCAATTCCACCCAAAGCCTAACTCAATCAATGGCCCCTGGCGAGATTAACCCATTTTCATAATTCATCACTGAACGTATATTTCCATTCTTATCAAAAAAGGTCATTTTGCCATGGAGTTTCCCACCCCTGTAATTGGCTTCTACCCAGGAACCATCCGCCGACTTCCTTATACTTTTTCCTTCCAGAAGACCTGCATTGTATTCATCCAAGCTCATTATGTTCGTGGAATTTCTTTCAACTGTTCCTGAAAAAGGCTGGCTATTCCCTCTGAGATAAAGAACCGGAATTTCTCCAGAAGATTCAAGTTCTTGTTTTGTTTCGAAAGAATTTTCAAAAGAATCATACCCCCCTTTCCAATCAATTTCTTCCTCCTGTGTGTTTTCTGAACAAGAAAAGGACAGGCCGAGTATGCCATAAATGTAAAACCGGATTATTTTATTCAAGACCGTATCCTGCTATTTTTTAATGTAATCCCGAAATTCATAGAGTTGCGGATCCCGCTTAGGAGTTTTGGTCAGTAATTTTTTTAGCCTAGACTTCATGGACTCCTCTCCGTCTTTTTGCGCAAACCCACCCATACCGTCATCACTTTCATCTCCCATAAAATCTCCCATTCGATCTTCTAATTCCTCTGGATTCATCCCTTCCTCAAGTTTGCGAATGACTTCTTCCATCGGTTCATCCATTCGTTCCCCACTGTATTCACACATTTTCCTCATAAGGGTGCCCATTTGTTTAGGATCAGGGTTTTCGTCGTCCATGCCTGCAATAGAACTTTCAAGTTCCTTCATCAACTCACCAGACTTTGCTGGATCCATACCCGCAAATGGATCATCTGGATCTAATTCAGGAACCGCGTCAGGGGTTTCCTCGTTGCGTCCTGTAATTGAAAAACCTGACAACAACTTAACCATTTTCATTTTATTACCATCCGGGCATAATGGAATGAGTTTAGCATAACTCACCGAAGGGGCATAGAAGGAGTAAATTTTCCCGGTGTCGGGTGAATGAAATTCATAGATTGGCATTCCTAGGATTTATTGTAATAAACTAAATTTTTTTCAAGCTAAGATAATGCAAAAGAGTTCAAAAAACACCCACCCAGGACTTCTAATAGAATGGTTTCACCTACCCGAAAGCGTTATCTACAGAAAATTCGCACCTTTGGCATACTTATTTTTCCTGCAAGCCATTACGGGAATACCCAAACCAGATGCTCTTGCTGAGTTTGATGCGAGTGAAACTGCTATTCGGTTTGCCGAAATGCTTTATGACTATCCTTACTGGCTTCAGGACCTAAGTCATCTCCCCCTTTTTTTCGTATTCACTTGGTTGGCCCATTGGTTCTTCGGTTCCTCCGAGTCACAAAATAGGTACAATCTCAGAGCGATAGCAGTTTCTATTTTTTACGCTATTTTCAACGAAGGCATACAAGCCATTATTCCTGATCGCTTCCCCTCCCCTGGCGATTTGTTTATGAACTTAGCAGGTGTAGTAACTGCAACATTTGCATACTTGTATATAAGTAAAAAACTTTTTACTGCCGAAAGCTAAAGTCTTCTTATTTTTTTTCTAATGCTTTTTTTCGATCGAAAAAAGTCGGATGTGAATAGTGAAAGAATACCAAGTAAGGATGTGGCAAAGGATGGGAGAGATTTTCGCGATAGAGTTTTTGTAATGCCGAGATCAAGTGAGAGGGAGTATTCATGGCTGTTTTGGCAAATCTATCTGCTTCATATTCATGTTTCCTTGAGAAAATATTGGATAATGGTGTAAGCCAGTATGTGAAATTTGGAATAAAGAGAATTAGAGCGATCAGGATTACACTTATGGAACCCACATAGCTTTCGGAAAGACCAAGCCCCGAATAAAGCCAGGTTTGTTCTAGGCAAATTGAAATGGCGTAAAACCCGAATAAACCAGTCATAAAGGAAATAATCAATTTTTTTGGAATATGACCTTCTTTGTAATGGCCGATTTCATGGGCAAGAACCGCTTCGATCTCTTCTTCTTCCATTTGTTCGATCAAGGTATCATAAAGGACGATTCGCCGAAATTTCCCAAACCCTGTAAAAAAAGCATTTGAGTGCCCTGATCGTTTACTACCATCTATTACTTCAATAGTTTTAGCAGCAAAACCAGTTCTATCTGCCAGCGAAAATAATCTATTCTTTAAATTACCGTCTTCAAGAGGCGTAAGCTTATTGAATAAGGGTAATATAAACTTTGGCCAAAGCACCATTAAAGATAGTTGTAACAGAAAGAATGTGTTGAAAGCAAAGAACCACCAATAAGAGGAAATATTGGATAGTTCCCTGAATAGCCAAATGATTAAGGCAAAAAGTAGAACACCAAGTAACAAACCTACCATATTCTCCTTGATTTTGTCCGTAAACCAAAGCTTGAAAGTGGACTTATTGAATCCAAAACGCTCTTCCAATTGAAATTGTTTGTACCAATCCAAAAACAAGCCCGGTAATTGCAAAATCAGTAAGAAAGCGACCGAGATGAAGGCACAAGAAAAGACGCCATTCATAGAAGAAGCACTCCAAGTACGAAAAACCCAGGGAAAAACAAAAAGAATGATCGGAATCAAAAGAACAAACCCAAATAAATCTTCAAAAATTGATACTTTAGTTTTGGCGATAGTATAATTACTCGTCTTCAACCACTGTTCTTCATTCATGAGAGACATCGTTTCCTCCGGCTGCTTTTCCCTTAAATTTACTGTATTTTTAAGGTTGAGATACTTTAACAGTGTCTCAACTACAAGATGTAAAAAGGCAGCAACAATAATGATCAGTTGTATCGAGGTCATTCTGTTTAGTTTAGGCAAAATAAAAGTAAAGTCGAAGATCTTTCGTCTTTTGTTTCAATGATTGCGAATTTCAAAAGAAAGCTTATTTTAGTAATAATGTCCTCCATTGATAACACATCCGAATTTGAAAACCCGCAGGGATTAAAGTTCGAAGACGCAGTATTGAAGCTCAATCAAATCGTCGAAAGAATGGAAAGCACGGAGGTTGACTTGGATAAAATGATTGAAAATTACCAATCAGGCCTATCTTTATTAAAATTCTGCCAAAAAAAAATACAAGAGGCTGAATTCAAACTGACCGAACTCAATACGGCAGACTTGGAGCAAGACTGAAAAAATTTAACACTTATGGAAGAATCTCTCCTATCCAAAATTGAATCCCCAAAAGATTTAAAAAAGTTATCGGGTGATCAACTTTCCACTCTCGCACAAGAAATTCGCGATCGTATAATTAGAGCAACTTCAGAAAACGGAGGTCATGTTGGTCCCAACCTCGGTGTTGTTGAATTGACGATTGCTCTTCACTTAGCCTTTGACTCCCCAAAAGATAAATTCTGTTGGGATGTTTCCCACCAAGGCTATGTCCACAAACTCCTTACAGGCAGAAATGATAGCCGATTTGACGACATAAGAAAGGACAATGGACTTAGCGGTTTTCTCAACATAACCGAAAGTCCTCATGATTCCTTTGGTGCAGGTCATGCCGGAACTGCTTTATCAAGCGCCCTTGGTATGTGCGTGGCAAGGGACCTACAGGCTAAAGATAATCATGTCGTGGCTGTAGCAGGAGATGCCGCATTCACTTGTGGAATCACCCTGGAAGCTTTGAACAATATAGCGTGTACCACCAAAAAATTCATTCTTATTTTAAATGATAATGAATGGTCTATCGCCAAAAATGTTGGTGCATTATCAAAATATTTTAACGAACTGAT
>Ga0163109_10004540_pt1 | contig 10527 bp, 5 predicted proteins | sample CRUFie1St13metaG_FD_108704 | JGI IMG/M metagenome (GOLD analysis project Ga0163109, IMG submission 108704) | Marine microbial communities from the Costa Rica Dome - CRUD Field 142mm St13 metaG | ecosystem: Environmental > Aquatic > Marine > Oceanic > Photic zone | place: Costa Rica: the Eastern... | reverse complement strand
TATTCATCAGAAACTAACTCTAATAGAAAAAAAACAAGTTTTAGCGTATTATCTAATCCTGAGTTTCTCGCAGAGGGTACGGCAATAAATGATTTAGAAAATCCTGATAGAGTTTTAATAGGTGGTGAAGATCAAAAAGCAATGTTTTTATTAGGTGAAATTTATAAGACTTGGGTACCTGCTGATAAGATTCTTTTCACAAATATATGGAGTAGCGAGCTAGCTAAACTAACTTCAAATGCTTTTTTAGCGCAACGTATTAGTTCAATTAATTCGATAAGTGCAATATGCGAAGTAACAGGAGCAGATATAAGAGAGGTTTCAAGAGCAATTGGGAAAGATACTAGAATTGGATCTAAATTTTTAGAGTCTGGTCCAGGATTTGGAGGAAGTTGTTTTAAGAAAGATATTTTGAATCTAGTTTATTTAGCGGAACATTATGGTCTAACAGAAGTAGCGAAATTTTGGGAAGAAGTCGTTAATATCAATAGATGGAATCAATCAAGAATTTCAAAAATAGTTGTTGAAAAACTTTTTGGGAGCATTGCACAAAAGAAAATCGTAATTTTAGGGTTTGCATTCAAAGCAAATACAAACGATACAAGAGAATCTGCCGCTATCCAAATTTGTAAAGATCTAATAAATGAAGGGGCAGAACTTATAATTCATGATCCAAAAGTTAACCCTCTACAAATACAAAATGATTTACAAGTAGAGCCTTTATCAAAAAGAAATGTAGAGAATATAACTTTAATGAATAATAAAACAGGTAATTGGAGATTAAGTAAGAACCTTGACATTTTTGAAAATGCTCATGCTGTTTTAGTTCTTACAGAATGGGATGAGTATAAAAATATCAAATGGGAAAATGTAATAAAAAAAATGGTTAAGCCCGCATGGGTTTTTGACTCAAGGTCTATAGTTAATATTGAGTTAGTTAAAAAAGCAGGATTCCATTTATGGCGCTTAGGTGACGGGACTCAAAAAGATTAAATATTTCAATACTTTTAAAAACTATCTACCAAAATCATCTTCAAATCTTTTAAATTCAATCTCTGCTAGATAACTACCTCTCTGAAACTCTATCAAAATCAAAGGCGATTTAGTTGTATTAGATAGCCTATGTTTTACTCCCAAAGGTATGTATACGCCCTCATTAGAACCAATAATTTTCTCTAAACTATCAAGCTATACCTTTGCATTCCCACTTGCAACTACCCAATCCTCAGATCTATGAAAATTCATTTAAAGAGAAAAAGAGGTTCCAGTATTTCCCTCAATTTTCATTATTTGCTAATTAATTCCTTCCTCTATGGACAAAAAAGTGCCCATGGTCAAATGCAAATTTATGGTTTTGAGCTTCATTAAAACCCATTTCCTACATAAATGGGAAGATGTTTTTTACATTTTGAGAAAACAATAGTCATTATTGATACTCAAAACATAAGATTGATATTTAATTGACAAAAAAGACTTTTAATATCCATTTGGATTTTTTAATTGCCAATTCCATCCGTTTCGGCAAATATCCTCAATGCTAGACTTTGGCTCCCAATTTAAAATTAGTTTTGCTTTTGAAATATCTGCCACAACAAAAGCATTATCTCCTTGACGCCTTCTATCGAACTTATAAGGAATATTTACGTTATTAACTCTTTGAAAGGTTTTTATCAATTCTAAAACACTTGTACCTCTTCCTGTACCAAGATTTAGAATTAAGTATTGAGGATTCTCATTTGATAAATAATTCAATGCAGAAAAATGTCCCTCTGCAAGATCCATAACATGAATATAATCCCTAATTCCAGTTCCATCTTTTGTAGGCCAGTCCGAGCCAAAAATTTTAATCTCATCTAATTTTCCAATAGCTACTTTTGTTATTTGAGGATAAATATTATTTGGTTTTCCAAAAGGGTCCTCTCCTATTAGGCCCGAATAATGAGCTCCAACAGGATTAAAGTACCTAAGTGAAGCAATTCTCCATTCAGATAAATCACTATTATATAAATCACCAAGAATCCTTTCTATAGTTAATTTTGTGTAACCATATGGATTGACTGGCTCACAAATATCATTTTCATTGAGTAATTTATTGGCCTTGGCTTTATAGACTGTTGCACTACTACTGAAAACAATAGTTTTACAATTATATTTGCCCATAATTTTTAAAAGATTTATTGTTCCAATAACATTATTTTCCCAATATTTTAGTGGCTCATAAATTGATTCAGAAACAGACTTTAAACCTGCGAAATGAATTACTGCTTCAATAGATTGATTTGCAGCATGAGCATTATGAAAAATTTCTTCAACCTTTTTATAATTTTTTAAATCAATATTGAACAACTTAATATTTCTTTCTGCATCTATTCCTATGTTTTTTAGAATTTCTAATACTTTTTCTATTGACTTGGCTGAAGAATTTATAAAAGAATCAATTACATAGATTTGAAATCCATTTTTTAATAATACTAAACAGGTATGTGACCCTATAAATCCAGAACCGCCAGTGACCAATACGGTTTTCAATATTATGGTTTATATAAAATTCTTACAATTATTATCTTATTTTATAGTTGTCTACACTAGAGATTTTAAATTAATGGATATATAAATTCATATTTTATGAATAAAAATATACTAGTAACAGGAGCTGCGGGATTTATAGGTTTTCATTTATGTAAAAAACTATTAAAGAATAATTATAAAGTTGTAGGTATTGACAATATCAGTGACTACTATGATACAAATCTAAAAGAAAAGAGGTTAGAGTTATTAAGTTGCGAAGATCATTCAAAAAATAATAATTGGAATTTTATAAAATCAGATATAACAGATGAAAAACAACTTGAAAAAATATTTAAATCTTTTGAGCCTAAAGTAGTAATAAATCTTGCTGCGCAAGCAGGAGTGAGATATTCATTAAAAAATCCCAAAGCATACATAAATTCAAATATAGTTGGATTTAATAATCTTTTAGAATGCTGCAGATTATTCAACGTAAATAATCTCTTATACGCAAGTAGTAGTTCTGTATATGGAGGAAACACTAAAATACCTTTTTCAGAAATTGATTCTGTAAATCATCCTATAAGTATGTATGCCGCTACAAAAAGGGCTAATGAACTTATGGCTCATACATATAGCCATCTTTTTGGTATTCCCTCAATTGGAATGCGTTTTTTTACAGTTTACGGTCCATGGGGGCGTCCGGATATGGCTCCAATGATTTTCACCAAAGCAATATTGAACAATGATCCTATTTCAATTTTTAATTCCGGTAAAATGTCCCGCAGTTTTACTTATATTGATGATGTAACCGAAGTGATTAAGAAATTAATAGAAAAGCCTGCTTACCCTGATGTCAATTTTAATACTAATGAACCAAATCCTTCAACAAGTTGGTGTCCTCATAGAATATTCAATATTGGTAATCCCAAAAACACGCAATTACTTAAATTTATTGAATGCCTAGAGAAAGAATTAGATAAAAAAGGAATTAAAGAGTACAAGGGGTTGCAACCAGGAGATGTTTCTGATACCTATTCAGATAATACCTTAATAAATAATTGGTTAGGAACTAATTATGAAACTCCATTATCAATAGGCATAAAAAAATTCATAAAATGGTATTTAGAATTTTATAAATATAAAAAGTTGCAATAAATAACACTATAAAATTAATAATTGCGACATAATTTTCAAGTTATTGATAAAAATAAAAAAAGAGTTTTATTACTATTAATAATCCTTAGTTTTAGAAAGTCTGTTTTATATATTTTAAAGACGTTTCAAAGAATCAGATTTATCTCTAAAAGTTCCAAGAAGAAGCTTTAAATAGCTAACTCTCCTTAGTTTAATATTTGCTGTAAGAGACATGCCAACCTGTAAAGGTAATACATTTCCATTACTTAGCAAAAACTCTTGTGATTTAAGCTTAATTCTTCCAGGGAAAAAGAATCTTTTTTGATCACTCAAAGTATTTTCATCTAAAACATCAGAGCCAATTGATTCAATTTTTCCTTTTAAAGAACCGAAATCACTTGCCGGATAAGAATCTATACTAATTTCTACTGGCATTCCAATTTGTACAAAGCCAATCTTGTTACTTGGAATTTTTATATCTGCCTCTAATTTATTAAATGGTACGATTTTCATTATTGGTTCACTAGTTTGAGCAACAAATCCCACTGAATTTGGTTTAAGGTCAAATATCACTCCATCAACAGGAGCTCGTAAAGTTTTATAGTCTAATAATACTGAAGCCTCTGTCATAACTGCCTTTAGCTTTGAAATATCTGAATCAATTATTTTAATTTGTTGTTCTAAAATTAATAACTGTCGTAATAAACCCTTCTCATTTTCAATTATCTTGCCCTTAATTTCATTTTTTTTTATTATTTGATCAAAATACTGAACTTCCGATATAGCACCTTCGTCAAATAGATCTTTAAATTGACCAACTTTTTTTTGTTCAAGAATTAATCTTTCTTTTAGTAAAGTTATTCGCTCTCTATAGATTTCTGTAAGTGTTTCTTTCTCTTGTTTTTTTAAATTTAATTGATTATTTTTTTGCAAAAATTGACTTTGTATAGATTGAACATTTTGTTGGGAAATCTTTTTATCCAAAACTATTAAAACCTGTCCTTTAGTAACTTTATCTCCTGACTTTACTAATATTTCTTTTACAACACCTCCTATTGGTATTTGAAGCTTTTTAACATCTCCTATTGGTTCTAGTTTACCATTAACAATAATAACCTCATCAGTATAAGCAAAAATTAACCAAGAGATCCCTAATCCGGATGTAACAACTAAACCCCAGGTTAAAGACTTTATAAAAAAATTACTTTGTTTTAGAAATTGCTGATCCAACTCAATAGATGGAGAATATTTCTCAACTTTATTCTGTAGATATTTAAAAAATGATATTAAAAGTTTTCTTTTTTTCAAATCAATTGCTCTCCTGTTGCTGATATAAGGCAAAGTATCTACCTCGTTTTTTAATTAGTTCGTTGTGTGTACCAACCTCATCAATTTTTCCTTTGTGCATCATGATTATTGAATCTGCATTCTTAATGCTAGAAAGTCTATGAGTAATAGCAAAAACTGTGCAATTACTTACATTATTTAATAAATTGCTGCAAACCTTCTTTTCACTTTCATAATCAAGAGCACTAGTAGCTTCGTCAAGTATAAGAATTTTAGGTTTTTTCAGAAGAGTTCTTGCAATAGTTATTCTTTGTTTTTGACCTCCACTTAAAGAACTTCCTCTTTCAAGAACTCTAGAACTATAACCATTAGGAAGTTCCATAATAAAATCATGAGCATTTGCAAGTTTCGCTACATTAATAATCTCTTCTTCATTAATTTCTGGGTTTGCTAAAGATATATTTTCACTAATTGTTCCTGAGAAAAGAAGAGGTTCTTGAGGCACAATCCCAATCTGATTACGTAACGAATCCAATTCAACTTTTTGAATATCATATCCATCAATAAGTATTCGGCCGCTATCAGGATTATATAATCTTGGTAAAAGTTTCATAAGAGTACTTTTCCCACTTCCACTTTGGCCAACCACTCCAATAAAATGATGTTCCTTAATAGAAAGATTAATATTCTCCAAAATTGGCTTAGTATTTTTTAAAAAATTAAAATTAATATTTTCAAAAGTTATTGAACCTTTAATTTCTGGGATTGAAATTTTACTTTTTTCGATATCACTTTTTTCTCCAGGAGAATCAATTACATCAGCTAATCTTTCAAAGCTAACTTTAAGTTCTTGTACATTTTGCCAAATTGTAGATAGTCTTAGAAGTGGTTGAGTTACATATCCGGAGATAATTCTAAAAGCAATAAGTTGTCCTAACGTGATAGAACCTTGAAGAACCATTCCTGCTCCCATCCATAAAACAAATAGTTGCGAAATTTTCTGCAAAACCTGACTTAATTGAATTAAAGTTGTCCCAGTAATGGTTTTTTCAAAACTACTATTTATATATCTACTATATAAATCTTGCCATTTCCAACGGCTTACATTCTCAACATTCTGAGCCTTAACAGTTTCAATGCCGTTAAGAATCTCAACTAAATGACTTTGTGTTTTAGCATTTGCCTCAGCAACATTCCTAAATTGTCTTCTAAATAAAGGAGCCCCAATCAAAGTAATGAAAACTTGTATGGGTAGAACAAGTAATGAAATCACAGTAAGAGAAACACTATATAAAAGCATCACAAAAATATAAATTAATGAAAAAATCAAATCTAATATGGTTGAAAAAGCTTGACTGGTTAAAAAAGTTCTTATTTTTTCCAATTCTCCAATACGTGAAGACAATTCTCCTGTTGGTCGATTCTGAAAGAAATTTAAAGGCAAATTCAATAAATGATTAATTACTTGAGAAGCAAGTTTTTGATCTATTCTATTAGTCGTCTCAGATAGAAGAAATGTTTTTAATCCTGTTAGGATCCCTTCAAGTATAGTTACTAAAAACAAGGCTATACCTAGTACCTGCAATGTGTCTAAACTTCTCTGTGTTATTACCTTATCAATGATTACTTGTATTAATAATGGGTTGGCTAATGTGAATAATTGGATAACAAATCCAGCTATTAATACCTGTATTAGAACACTCTTATAATTTCTTATGAAAGGCAAAAACCAACTAAAACTAAATTTTTTTTCTTGAGTCAAATTTGTTTTTTCTAAAAGAAGAACATCAATACCATCTTCAAAAACCTTTTCAATATTATTTAATTCAATTGTCAAAAATCCTTCAGAGGGGGAAGCAATTTTAAGAAATGTTGGTTTACTTTCTACTAATACTGCAAAACTATTTTTCCATGGAATTAATGCAGGTGTAATTATCCTGCTAGCAACTTTGGTACTTATTTTTGAAATATTTACTTGAAGTCCATGATATAAAGCTATCTTTGCACAATACTGAAGTGTTACAAATTGATTATCCTTTAAATATTCTTTTAACCCTTTTTCTATAGCATCCCTCCTAAATGGAAAATCTATAATGTTTGAAAGAATTTGAAAACATGCAATTGTCCCTTCTAAAGATCCTTCCCCCTTAATTAGAATTTTTTGATCCTCAATAAATTTATTAAGATTACTCTTTGGAGGTAAGATTGGTGCTTCTTCAATAGTGGGCAAATCTTTTTGTTTTTTAATATCTTTTTTTAGTAATTTATAGTCAAATTCCAATTTAATTTTTTTTTCATTTAGTAAAATTGCTCTTGGAGAAAAAATACTATCTTTTTTAAGAAAATTTTCTAATTCTTTTTCATTATCAATCTCTAATTTTTCTTCTAATTTGCCGTAAGAACTACTATAAAATATTTTTTTTTCATCCATTAAATTATTATTTTTTAAAGAAGAAATAGAAGTTATAATTTGTGACTCATCAAAAATTAATTTCATATATTCAGAAGGACTAATTTCACCTTTTAAGTTACCTTCTAAATAATTCTTTAATAAAAAGATTAATTCCGCCTCCCATAAATTAGTATCACAGGATTTTTTTATTTCAAATTTATTTAAATAAGATTCTTGAAAATAATTATCTCTCAATGATAAAGCAATTAAGTCTTGTGATGCTCTTACTTCTTCACACGGTTGTCCTTTTAAAATTGAAGCCATTCCAATTATTTCGCCCGGACCTAATTTTTTAAGTGCTATGGGTTTACCATTTATTTTTCCAATTAATCTAGCATTACCACTTTTTATAAGTAAGATTTGTCCTGGAAGGTATTCATCAGAACATAAACATTGACCTATGGAGAACTTTATTTCTTTTCCAAATTTCTCAAAAAGTTCATAAATTGGCTTCAAATTATTCTTCATTTTTAAGCTTGCAACTGAATACTTAATTGATCTTTAAAAAGTTGATTTATTATTTCTTCAACATGTATATGAAACAATTCAAGAAGCATCGATTTTGTAACTTTATCATCAAGACATGCCTCATTTCTTTTAATTAATTTTATTATTAACCACCATCTTTCTACTTTAAAAGGCTCAAGCAAATCTCCAGGAGAGGCTTTTCTAAGATTTTCTACAATGATAGGATGAGTACCATTCAAACTGGTAGGCCCTGCTTTACCTTTAGGGAAAAGTTTTTTATCAATGGAATATTCAAGAGAGAGTCTTGCAAAATCTGATTCTCCCTCATCTAATTGAAAATATAATTCATAAGCTAAATCATTATTTTCTAACCGGATAATATTGTAAGTATATAGATCTAGACTTTCTTTTCTTTTTAAAAAATGTGAATTAACTTTCTTATGCAAATTATTCTCTGCATATTTTAATATTTTTAAAGGAAGTTCTATTTGATAATTTAGATTTTTTTCTGTAATTCCGTAATAAAGAAGATATTTCTTAAGATCTTTATTATCACTAATACCTTTCTCTTTGAAAAAATTATGTAATTCAAAATCAGTTTCTCTCTTTGATATTTTGATTTCTTTAGTTAATTCATTAATAACTAAAGATTGTACAAATGATCTCATTAAATTTCTATCTCTAATATTGTTAATGATAAAAGAATCAATTTCACCCAATTTGTTAAGTATTTTGGAGTTTAAATCTTTCATCAATTCCTAAATTAAGATGACCAATTTTCTATTTAATTTATAAATAAGAAATAACAAATAATAAAGATATCCTAGATTATTTTGTAGATCTATATCAAGTTTCTAGAGTATTTAAAACTCTATTATAAAAATTTAATCATCGCTCAAAGTAATATTTATAATTTATAAAATCGATTTACAAAATGTAAACAATAACCACAAAACAATTATCAATTACCTTTAACAAAGGTGATCATATAATCAGCGGTAATTATTTGATTTAAAAAATATGTGTATTGTATGCAAATTATCTGGGTTTAATTTGCATTCGGCGAATAATGATATTGTTGAAAAAGTAGACGCAGCTGCAAATAGTGGAAGTATATATAGTCTCTCTGATGGAGATAGTTTTTCTGGGATTTTAGATAATAAAAATGATGAGGACTGGATAAAAATTGAGCTTAAGGAAGGAGAAACATATACTTTCGAACTAAAAAGTTTAAATGATGATTCTGAGTTAAATAATACATATATTGATCTATATGATGCAGATGAGAATCTGATAAAAAGGAGTAGTTATGCATCAGAAATATCTTTTACCGCAGAATATTCCGGTAGTTTTTATTTAAGCACTAATAGTAACAATAATGAGGAGATTAACTATATTCTATCTTCAAGAACCCAACGAAGCTTACCGACTAGGGATTTTGGAGATTTTGCCCCTGTAAGTATTGATTCATCTAATACCTGGTCTGAGATTAGCGAAAGTAATCCATATATAGAGGGTCTAATGGTTGGAGATGGTTTTAAATGGGGAGACAATCCAACAAATAGTGATACAAACCTCAATTATTACATCTACGAGGATGAAACGATAGAAGGATATCAAGCATATGAGGTGGCAAGCGAGGAAACCGCTGCATTCATATCTGCTATGGGTGCATTTTCATCGGTATCTAATCTCAATTTTAATGAAGGTGAATCTGATGAAGATTCTCATATACTATTGGCAGTTTTAGATGACGACGATAGTGAAGGGAACTTGGGCTGGGCATATACGCCAAGTAGTGGTAATTACTCAGGTTTGACAACACAAAATTGGGAATTATATTCTGAAAGTGGCGAATTAGCAGATCCTGATATCCTTCTACCAGGGAGCTATTACTTTATAACTGCTATCCACGAACTAGGACATGCTATTGGGCTTTCTCACCCACATGACGATGATAATGTTTTCCCTGGCGTGGATAGTTCATCTGATGGAGGAGATAATGGTCTAAATGCTACTCCCTACACTGTTATGACATATAACGATGTAGATGCTAATGATTATGTCCCTAATACTCTGGAATATTCGGGTTACTTAGAAACTTTAGGTGCCTTTGATATCGCAGCTGTACAGTATCTTTATGGTGCCAATGAAAATCAAAGCACCCGAAATAATACTTATAATCTCGAAGAAGATGAGCTGAATGGTTGGCAATGTATTTGGGATAATGGAGGCACAGATACAATCTCTGCAGAATCTGCTCTAAATTCTGTAAATATAGATTTACGTAATGCAACTCTTAAAAATGAAGAGGGGGGAGGAGGATTTGTTTCTCAAATTGGAGATCAATCTAAGGGTTACTTAATTGCTTACAATTCTACTGGAGAGTGCATTATTGAAAATGCCGTAGGGTCTGGATCTGCTGATGAGATAAGGGGTAATTCAGGAAAAAACACCATAAACGGAAAGGCAGGAAATGATGAGATAAATGGAGATGCGGGTAACGATAAACTTTATGGTGCTGGAGGGAATGATACTATTTACGGAGAAAGTGGTGATGACTATCTAAAAGGACACTCAGGTAATGACACTCTTCATGGTGGAGAAGGAGATGATCATTTAAAGGGAGGAACTGGTAAAGACAAGCTTTATGGAGCAAGTGGGGGAGATCTTAT
>Ga0163109_10004539_pt1 | contig 10528 bp, 19 predicted proteins | sample CRUFie1St13metaG_FD_108704 | JGI IMG/M metagenome (GOLD analysis project Ga0163109, IMG submission 108704) | Marine microbial communities from the Costa Rica Dome - CRUD Field 142mm St13 metaG | ecosystem: Environmental > Aquatic > Marine > Oceanic > Photic zone | place: Costa Rica: the Eastern... | reverse complement strand
ATGCCCTCCTTATAAATAAAAATTGTTAATCTAAGTGTAGTGTCTACCTCCTCCACTACTGCTGATTGTCGGTATCAGAACCCCACACTCATTAATCTAGGAAAATGTGGTTTCCTTTTTCTTTTTATACATATATTATACTCACTTTTATACTGATTGTCAAGAACTATTTTGAATTAAGGTAGGAAATTTCGTGTGTCTACTTTTTGAAGATAAAAAAAGAGGGAAGCGTTGATTAACTTCCCTCCAAAAAACTGTTTGTTTTTTACTTGAAGACTTACTGCCCCACTAAGTAGTTTACTCTGGGAGGGGGACTTGCCCACCAAACCAATCTTTCAACTATCCTCGCAGTAAGTGTGGAGTTCTCTATACGCCACTCAGTCTGCAATTAGATTATAAGCATCGCTTCCTCTAATCTCGTGATGTGGCTCTATAAACTCCTTCGCCCATGACACCTATGCTCGCATTTACTTGAGGGTGAGGATTGAAGACTTGGGGTGTTCACATCGAAATGCTACTTACTGGTATCTTCCAAATCACATCACTTGCACACTGAAGTGTCGTTTTTCTACTTTGACAGGTAAACCATGAATCGCCGTAGAGTTAAGTGCTGTCCGTTCACAGTCGACAGCATACTGATTGCAATAAGTGTGTTGCAATCCACATTGAGTTTTCTCCTTGTATCCACTCTTTATACATCAGTCGCTCTACCTAAAGTATATGCTGTTGTGTATAAACCCTGTTTCGTGTCAGCGTGGTTTCTTCACTCTATCTGATATTATCGTAGTATCTGATGTCAATCACGGTGTAATTTTGGATTTGCACTTGCTAATATACACTAACACAAGGTTTTTAAGTGCCGACACACTCCTGAAGGGGTTTCTCTCTACGCTACTTACCACCAGTGGACTACAATCATGGGTGTTGACCTATGTAGTTTGGCATTACTGATAAGAGTAGAATCCTTACTTCTTTACCGACCAGTCAATCGAATATGCACTCCCTTTTATGTTCGCAAAATATGTCTGCATACGACTATCAAAACTACGCATATTATCTCTCTGTTACTGCACCTCTCAATATGTTTTGAGCATCAGGCATTTTTTATGTGATGCCTCACGAAGTAGCAATCCTTTGTCGTGGTAAAACATTACGCACTTGGTTTGCTTTATTTGTTTCTTTTCAGAATATAAGTATATTATATCCGCTTTTTAACCTTTTGTCAAGAAAAATTTTGATTTATTTCTTGAAAGGTGGGGTCGAGTTGCTACCATCAAATTGGTCTGTTATCTCGACCCCTTCTCTCTTTTCTCAAATATATGTATATTATACATACTTCAAGACCAGTTGTCAATAGAAAATGTGATTTATTTTCTACTTAACTCACTTTTAAACTGGGTGTAGGAGTCGAACCTACCACCACCCCAACGGGTATGCTTCCATAGACACTTCCCCAGTTTAAAAGTGGATTACTTAGGGTAATCACTCCTTGACACTTATTGTGAGATTGCGTCAACTAATCTTTGTAGGTCTTGCTTACCTGCTTTGACAAGTGTTGGAAGTTCAATTCCAAAGTGTTCTGAGATAGTTGCTACAAGTTCTGCCTTTGCTACAACTGGTTCGCCAGTTTTAGTAGTTCTTGGTTGTGCCTTGTAAACGCCTTCTCTTGAAAGTTTAGCAATGATACTTCTTGTAGTTTTGCCAAGTTCTCTAGCAAGTTCATCTACTGTTTCCCTAGTAGGGTTTGCTGTGTATTGCTCAGTCATTTGAGCAACCATTTCGTCTGTATAATTTTTAGCGTTTGCCATTTTGTTTTTTCTCCCGATTAAAATAATATTATATCCAATTTGTCTTGTTTTGTCAAGAACTTTCTTGAAAAACTTTGATTTATTTTTTTGCTTTGATTTTTTCATCTGTTCTCTCCTCATTCAATATACATATATTATATACGCTTTGTCGAGGATAGTCAAGAAAAACTTTGATTTATTTTAGATTTTCTACTACTTTGTTAATCAAAGCAAGACGACCTTCTGCTTTCACATTGTAGTCAATGCTATGCCATTCTCCAAGTGTAGTGAACACTCTCTCCTTAAGAATTGTCATCTGGTCATATTTTGACAGTGCTATCGCATCGTTGGGTGAGAACTTCCACTTTGTTAGTGGTGAACTCTGTCTTTTGTCGATGCGATACTCCTGTTCTTCTTCGGAAATTGACAACCAGCATTTGATAAACTTTACACCAGACTGTCTGCTTTCCCATTCTAGCACATTGTCCATGAACTCATTGTATTGATACTCTGTGCACCAACCATTGAGGTATTGAACCATTGCTCTTGAATACCAACTTCTGTCGAAGAATACGATTTGATTATCACTTGGCAACTTATGTTCCCAACTTTCCAACCAGTTCGCCATTTCTACTTCTGTCGGTTTAGAACTGAATGACACGCTGTATTTACTTGTCGGCAAATAGTGGGTAAGTTCACGGATTGTCCCTGTTTTACCTGCTGTATCACGACCTTCTAGTATTACAGCAACTCTGCCAAAGTCATGCTCAACGATTTGATTGAGTTTGATTTGTGCTTGTTGTAGTTGTGTCATGTCGTTCTCCTAAATATGTATATATTATACTCGCTTTTATACTCATTGTCAACAAAAAATGCGAAGTATTTATAAAAAACCACAGTTTAATTCGGGGGGCGGGACGCGAAACCTGTTCGGGTGCTTCGCAAAACTTCCAAAAAACGCAAAAAACTTGCATTAATTGTTGACAACCCCGCAAAAGCGTGTTATACTATAATTAACCTAATTATAGACTAGTGCATCACTTTGACACTTCGTTTTAGCACTCACGCATCACTTTAGCACTCATCACTTTTGCACTCTGGCGCGGTTCGCGCAAACGATTCGACCTATAAAACCGCTGTTTTAGCGGGGTTAGGCGAATATTGGGGAAACGATGTGGCTAATAATGGAATACAGCGCAGGCAAGACTTAATAAAGTGAAATAGTGATAAAAAATTAAAAAAACGCTTGACACCCGCAAAAGATTGTGATATAATCGGCGCGATTTGCCTGTGGATAACTTGTGGATAAATATTTTTAAAATAATTTGCTTTTCCTATTGACAATGCTTGAAAAATCATTATAATAGATAGCATGAAAAACGAAAAGAAAGTTGAAAAAACAAAAGCAACATTAGTTCGTGAAGTAGAAGTAAAATTCAAAAAGGACAAAGGTTTCTTTGACTCCTTAGAAAGAGCAAACAAAGAAACAATCGTCAAATTACTCTCTCTTTAGTCGACAGTTGTTAATAGTTTCCGAAGTGTAAGTTACTTTGTTCCTCAAAACTAATCATCTGTTCCTATTGGCACGGAGCAGGTGGTCGCCAACCCGACAGATGTCCTAGAGGAACGGACAAATGTCGGGTTTTTTTGTTAAAAAATTTTAAAAAACCTCTTGACAAATGTGAAAAAGCGTGCTACAATACTAGGGTGGCGGGCGGGATACCCACGAGACTTGTGGATAACCTGTGGATAAGTCGGCTTCGCCCAGGTAGACTTTGCACTTGCTTCACTTTTCCACTCTGGCGCAGACGCATCACTTTAACACTCATCACTTTTCCACTCTGGCGCAGGGGCGCGCTGTAAATCGCTGTAATTTTATATCACGCAGGGGGTGTCCCTCAAAATTAATTGACGAAAAAAAAGTGGTGGAAGAATCCAGCAATCTTTGATATAATCTCAGTATGAGTTTTCTTCCACCTTGCTAGAGGTCGAGACTTCTAGCTATGACTGTGAGGGGTAGCTTAGTGCGAGTTCGTTATCCCTTCCCCTAGAGGTCGGTTAGTGCGAGTTCGTTATCGCTGTTTCCCTCTCAATCAATAAATATATTATCGGTGATGTTGCCCAAAAAGTCAAGAAAAAAATGAAAAAAAGTTAAAATATTTTTTTAATTATTTTTTCGAAAAGACTTGACAAAACTCAAACGCACCTTTAAACTTAAACTATGTTTAAGTTTAAAGGTGTGTCAAGTTTCTTGACAAGGACAAAAAAAAGGGGGCAAATTGCCCCCTTTCTTTTCGCATACTCCCCTCTAAAAAAATCGGTCATTCCATTCTTTAGCGTTAATGGATATGCCCCCCATATCTTGAATTGCCCCAAGATTTAATTGGTTATCATCATAGAAAAATTTTTCTAAATGCTTGAATGGTTTAAGATTAAAAAAGGGATTCAATAACCTCTTTTTTAATTTCCAATCAACAGTTGTTTCGCCAATCTTCCTAGACTTAACATAATCATAGTAAATACCCATTGAATGAATATACTCCCAATCCCATTTGCCAAGCTCTCTAGCTGTGCATAAGATAATGATATGCCCTTGCTTGTAGTCCATTTCTAATTGCTTATACATAGGCAACAAATCATCTTTAAAAATGTTTTCCTTAGTATTGTTAGCTTTCCAATGTTCAAGGTCTAAGTTTCCATTTTCATCATGCCTTGCTCTATGGCTAGAATCTATTATTGTGCCATCTAGGTCATAAATCATAATTTTCGGATTCATGTTCCATAGTCTAGGACAAAATTCAGTTTTCTGTTTCATATCGCCCCCCATTGATTAAGCAAATTTGTTGCTTGTGCGAAGAACATAACAATAGTAAGAAACATTAATTTTCTCTTGTTCTCATTCCATGCAACCCAATAGATAGCAAGGTTTCCAGAAAAAACCATAAACCAAGCATAAAGAGGGGGCAAGGGCAATAGCCCTTGAATCCCCAACGCTATCAAAAATGTTGAAAGAGTAAAAACAACATTATTAATATCTTTTCTTTTTTGATAGTGAACATCACGAAGATAGTTTTGATCCGATTTAAACATCTTTCAACCCCTTTTTCATTTGGATTTTATTCATCTGTTCCATGTGTCGCCATGCTCTATCTTCTGCTTTCGCCTTTTTCCAATCTTCATCTGACTGAAATCCATGCCTTTTGAAATCAGGAATTTCTTTTTTCAGTTTTCTGATTATCTCGGAATCAGGTTTAAATTCTAACTCTAATTGTTTAACCATTTTTACCCCCTATTAGTTTCAATTCTTTTTGAGTTGGATATTTTTTCAATACCTCTTTATTACCTAATCGAATCTGTCTTTTATCTTTAGCTGTCAATCCTCTTTTAATATAAGAGTTATGAACAGGTTTAATATAATTAACATATTCTTTTTTAATTATATTTTTCCATTTACCCCAAAACAATGAGAGTAAACCAAATTCAAGTTTACTATCTCTCAATGCTGTATGAGATTCAACATAGGAAAAATCTTTTGTTCTGTATCGTTGGACACATTCAGCCGAATAAGAGTAATTTCCCCCCTCGGTCATTACTTGCTCTTTTAAATCATCATCAAGGTTATCAACATAATTTTGATAATCTCGATTCATATATAAAGAACTAGCAATATCCATGATACATAGAATATCAACATTTCTTGGCATATACCAAACATCATCTGTTAATTGAGAATGAGTGTGTCTAATTACTCCCCCTTTTTCTGATGATGTTCCAATGTCAAATTGAAAATTATAACTAGCCAAATAATCAACGCCCATTGTTTTGCACATTGTGTTGAATTCTAACATTATATCTTTCCAAGGTTTAACCTTATGGGGATTATCAATAGCGTCTTGCAACGCCCTCTCCATAGACTTGTTATAGGTATAACCTTGCTTATCCTTGAATTTTCCCTCAATCTTTTCTTGATGAAGAAAATATTTCAATTCTCGAATTACCTCTTTTGGATAATAATCCATAGTAAAAACCTCGAAAGAATCAGACTGTTCAAGGTCGCCAAAGGTCGCCCCGAAATGATAAACATATCGGGGATTCCCATTTTTCCAAGAGGTTTCTGTGTCTATGACACAAGCAACAGTATGATTATTTTTGGTCATACTTTCGCCCCTCTTTTTCAAAATAATATTTTGCTAGGTCAAGAATAATTTTCATTTGGTCAACCTTGGCTGTTCCTCTCTCGCAAGATTCAAACTTAGTTGAGCCATTTGAAATATATTCATTAACATCATTAACAAAAGATTTTCTTGAAAACGCTTTTTTATTTTCATCTTTAGCCATATTAAATATTCCTAAATATTGGGGCAATTTTGAAATGGTATTGCCCCTTAAACCCACAAAATGAAAACCTATCCATTTCTTAGTTTTTGTTTGAGAGAACGAATTAAACCATTATAAGCATTTATTCGTTTTTCAAACGCTTTATATTCAGCCCCAAGTTGTTTAGTTAGTTTAACATTTCTGTTAGCTTTTCTAAAGAGGTCTAGTTTTTGCTTTTCGGCTAGTCTATCCCTTTCAGCTTGGTGTTTAGCTTTCAATAAGTGCATATATAATCTATCGTGCATTATCTCGCCCCCAAATATGCAATGACCATAACCATTGCGAATAATGAAAGCATTGCCATTATCGGATTAAATATAAATTCCATATTTTTTCTCCTATAAAATTAAATATGAAATATAAGTATAAACATTTATTGAATGTTTTGCAAAACATTTGCGAAATGTTGCGAAAAAATTGTTGCAAAGAATTCACAGAAATTGCTTGAATTTTTGTTCAAATTCGTGTAAGAAAATTCTCAAAAAAAGTGTTCACAAAAGTTGCAAAAACTTCGTGCATGGTTTAAAATTACTGTAAGTAATTTTAAACCACGATCGATTTTATCTAGGTTGGTTGAATCGAAAAGTGAAAAGGAGTAAAATAGAATTATGAAAAATGAAGAAAGATATAGAGTTGAATTGAGTCTGAATGTTTGGGCTGAATCTGATGAACAAGCAAAAGAGATTGCTGAATCTATTGTTGAAGAACAAAAGAAAAGATTTGATAATCGTTGCATGATAATCGGATTATGGGAAAGTCCATTCGGAAGATTGCAAGAAAGACAATTAGAATTATTCTAGTCTAGGCATATGCTAACACGCTCTCTGAGAGGGCGTGTGAGCGTTCTAAAATCGGCGCCAACTATACATTGAGGGTGGTTATAAGCGCTTCATACAGAGCGTCTCTGTGCGTCCTATGGCATATTTATTGTCAGAGGTCGGTCAATGTAGAGGTGAAAATGCTAAATGCGAATGATTATCATTTACAAAAAAGTAAGTGCTTACTAACATTGCATGGCTCAGCCAATCCTGTATAATATACCCATGATTAAGAAAAAAGGAGTAAATATTATGGAATTTCAAAAAACCGACATCTGCCTTATAAATGACGTGTGGGCGTTTCTAAGCGCCTGTGAGGACGGCTATTTGGTTGATGATTGTTTTAGCATCTCTTCAAAAAAAGAGCTTGCTGGGTGGCTTCTCTTTGAGTCTCAGAGCATCAAGAAGGATTATTATTGGAAGGATGCGGATATTTGGGAGCAAGCATTATTTGTAAAAAAAGGAGTTGAAAAATATGGTAAGTAAATTATTTCAAAAACAATTAACTATTAAAACCAAATTCAATCCTGCTAACCTTGAAGATGTTAAGGCATTTGAAAATGCTTGCAGTATCTTAGAGGAACAAGGAGTAGAATTTGAGAAGGGTATCGAAACAGTAGCGACAGAATTTGCTAAGAAATTATATTTTAGATATTCGCTAGTTACTGACATCATCATTTGGATAGTGATACCTCTAGTTAGTTTAATTATACTCTTATAGGGTAGGGCGGTTAGTTGACTAGTCAACTGCCGTCAGCTCTGACACCCCCACGCGTACAACTTTTGAAAAATTCGCGAACTCATAAAAAGACGCGTCGTATGCATCATGATGATGCTCCCATAAATACTTCTTGACACGAGGATGAAAATTTGATATAATTCAAATATGAAGAATGAAATTGTAACCAAAATGAGTCCAGAGGGATTAGAAATCGCAAATGCCTACTTAGAGCTGGGGAACGCCCAAGCTGTATGCATTAAATTAGGTGTAGATGAAAACACCATACAAGAATACTTAGGTAAAAGAGAAATCAAACAATACATAGACCAAGTATATTTAGACACAGGTTACAGAAATAGATTTAAACTAGCAAATACTCTGGACGACTTAATTGATAAAAAGCTAGAAGAAGCAGATGAAAGTCAGATTTATACTAACAAAGACCTAGCGGACTTGATACAAATGGCACACAAGATGCGTATGGATGAAATCAAGGCTATGGCAGAGTTAGAAAAGGCAAAAGCCTCTAATATTAAAAACCAAACTAATGTGCAGATTAACAGCGAGTTACCATTCGGACAAGGGAATTATGGTAAACTTATGGAAAAACTACTCAATAAGTAATGTACGCTTATATGAGACTATTAGAGGAGGAAGGTATGGAAGTAATATCCACCTATGTTAATGAACCGCTTAGAGCGGATGTAATTGTAAAAAATGGAGTATTCGGTATAAAGATGTTTGACAAGTACGGAGAACATATCAAAACCGAACTTTATAAAGGACATAGTGAAATCTATGCAGAAAATGCAGCGGAGAACTATGTCTTCGGAATAAAAAATGCCCTATAGTAAAGAAGTAGTCAGAAGGTTTGAAGAAGTACTAAATAGTCCTAAGCAATTTAGTGTAGGACGCTTTGACCCTAATGACCCCGCTGTAGCTACTGGAATGACAGGAGCACCAGCGTGTGGAGATGTAATGAAACTCCAACTCAAACTTGACGAGGACAGTAGAATAATAGATGTTAAGTTTAAAACTTACGGATGTGGGAGCGCTATCGCGTCATCCACAATGTTTGTAGAAATGTTGAAAGGCAGGACTATAGAAGAGGCAAAACTCATAAAGGATAAGGATATAGCAAAAGCATTAGATTTACCACCAATTAAACTTCACTGCTCAGTTCTAGCAGAGGATAGCATAAAGAAAGCTATCGCTAACTGGGAAGAAAAATGTTTAAACAAATCAACAAATTAATGAAAGCAGGAAGAATCCATAGAGTATGGAATGCAATGGAAAATGGGAAAAGGAAGCAAAAGAAGACCAAAGCTAATAAGTCAAGAGCAGTTTGAAGATAACTGGGATAAAATCTTTGGTAGAAAAATAACACCGAATCATGGAAAAACTCAGCGTCATACAGATAGAACCAAAGTTATACCAAGAAAACAAAAGTATAATAGAGTTAACTAATGAAGCGTATTCTCGACTCCATCAAAGAGCGGAAAAGGAGAGCTGCAGTGCTTTCCGAGTTGCTCTTGTTGGTGGTGGTTGTGGGGGCTATAAGTATCTTTTCGATTATTGTAGGTCTCTTGAGCCAGGAGATGTTACTATTGATTACGGACAAATAAGTTTAGTACTAGATAAACAATCTGCGCCATACTTACGAGGAATGACATTGGATTATGTAATTGAAGGACTTAATGAAGAATTTAGATTCATAAATCCAAATGCTACTTACTCATGTGGTTGTGGCGAAAGCGTAGGGTTTTAATGGAAGAATATACAATATTTAATTTTATTAGTGATGTAGGAGCACCAATCGCGGCAGCGGTATTTATGGGTGGTTTTATATTTATCATCATACGAAAAATTATGGAAGATGTCGTAGGAGATACTGAAGAATTAAAAGGAATTTGTAAAATGTTGATTACTCGTATAAAAGTTATGAATAACGACATGATACGAATAGATGTAAGCGTTAGTTCTGCACTTGAGCTTGCACCTGATTTAGATAGAATATCAAGAGCAGAAAACTTTGTAGAGGACGGCACTATAGACGCTAGAAGAGATTAATGGAAGACATCGCAGAAATTATACAAATGTTTGGATTCCCGATACTAGCTATGCTAGGACTCGGATATTTCGTTTATTTTGTTTGGACTACAATTACGGAGAAGATTGACCCAGCAACCGAAGAAATGAAAATGACTGTTCTTAAGTTAATCGACCAGATTAGACTTATGGACAATGATATGATTCGCTTGCAAAAGAAACTGGATACAGTTTTACAAATGAAAGAAAATGCAAAAAAGAAAGATGACAGATGATAGAGTTGCAAATGGCGTAGTAGGAGCTTTAATAGTTCTTTGTATAGTAGCCATGGGAACATCTCTTCAAGCTGATGAAATTAAATTTGGATTCAAGAATCCTTCTTTTAGTGGTGTAGGTACATCTTCACACTACTTAACCATTGACTCACAAGAGATGTCAAGAAAAGACGCAATTAAAGCAGAAATTAAAGCACTCAAAGAAGCAGCGGAAAGAGAGGAAGCGAATAGCACTCTCGCTAGATTTATAAAGAACTTTGAGAGTAGAGTATACGCACAGTTATCTCGACAGCTGGTAGACCAGTTATTCGGAGAGAATCCTGCAACGGAAGGGTCATTCCAACTATTTGATAATCTCATTACATGGACTTCAGATGGTGTTTCAATTACAATGACCATATTTAATGAGAGCACAGGTGAGACAACCACTATTACTATTCCTATCGGCGATTTTGGTTTCTAGTTGCGCAAACTGGACACATTATAGTTATGTGTCTCCTT
>Ga0163109_10004538_pt1 | contig 10529 bp, 11 predicted proteins | sample CRUFie1St13metaG_FD_108704 | JGI IMG/M metagenome (GOLD analysis project Ga0163109, IMG submission 108704) | Marine microbial communities from the Costa Rica Dome - CRUD Field 142mm St13 metaG | ecosystem: Environmental > Aquatic > Marine > Oceanic > Photic zone | place: Costa Rica: the Eastern... | reverse complement strand
GACTCAAGTATGGCTTGCATCCCTTACTATTCCCAACCACTGCATTAAAATAATCAATAATAAATCCGTAAGTTGAACGTAGAAGAGAGAGAATGCGCATTATGACACAATGGTTTATGGTATGCTCCGTGTTAATGGGGGGAGTTTACTTTTTTCCGTCATCTGTGGAGATTGAGCCTTTGTATATGGTTTTTGTGCTCGGGGCCGTTATTCGATTACTCAATGTAACCCTGAGGCCAATACTCCTATTGGTTACACTTCCATTTACTTTGATCACTTTAGGCTTTTTTATTCTGGTCATCAACGGCTTTGTGTTTCATCTTGCTGCCCTATGGATTGAAGGGGTATCTTACAGCTTTTGGACGGCTGTTTTACTTGCCTTAATAACAGCTGCTTTAGATACGTTAATTCAAAGGCCATCGACTAAGTTTGTCTTTAACGTCCAAAGAAGGCATCCTCGTGGTTCAGACCACGATGAAATTGAGGATGTGCCATTTATTGAAGTTGATGCAAAAAAATAGGTAGATATGTTGCCTTTACTTTTTCTTGCTATGATGGTTGCCGCCGTAGTTGCCATTATAACTCAAGTACTTCGTTACAGGCGGCAGGCAAACTATGCCTTGGAACGTTTTTCAGATGCTTTGTGGGATGCTACTAACAAGCTTCGGCTCGTGCAACCCGAGGCAAAATATGAGTATGAAATTCAACACAGTGCTGACCTGAGACCTAATGAGTTACAGCGGTTGTATAAACAATATTCGGTGCATCAAGATTTCACCTATACGGATGCTATGATTGATGCAAAGTGGCAGCGATTGCATCGCAAATGGATCACCTCCCATGGATATCTAGAGCAGTGCTTAATGGAATATGAATTACTAGCTAAGAACTTTAATCTTTCCCTTGAAATTTTTCCTTATCGAGCAGTGGCCTTAGTATTTCGAATAAAACCATTAGTTGTTTTTAGAACATGACAATATTACAGCGAAGTTTACGGTATATTAGGTGGGCATAGTTTTTGATTACTTGACGAAAAAAAAGCAATGGAATTATACTTTGGAATACTCATTATCTCCATATTATTTGGACTTCTTGGAATGTTGGTAAGTGCTCGTTTAAAGCGAAAATTTGCCTATTACAGCCAAATTGGTATTCGGTCGGGAATGACAGGAGCTCAGATTGCGCAAAAAATGCTAGAAGATCATGGAATTCATGATGTTACGATTGAGTCTGTTCCAGGTAAATTAACTGATCACTACAATCCCTCAAATAAGACAGTTAATCTCAGTCCTGAGGTTTATCAAGGACGTAGTGTAGCAGCGGCAGCTGTTGCGGCCCATGAAGTCGGACATGCCGTTCAACATGCTCAGTCCTATGCCTGGTTGCAAATGCGATCAACTCTTGTTCCATTTGTTCAGTTTAGTTCTAACATGATGCAATATGTCATGATGGCGGCCATGTTTGGTTTGTTCTCATCAGCTGCTTTTGGGTCTACAGGCATATTAATCGCCGCTAGTCTTCAGGGGATGATTATGCTGTTTGCCCTTGTTACTCTTCCCGTGGAATTTGATGCAAGTCGTCGAGCACTAGTATGGATTACAGATAGCGGAGTAGCTGGTCATCGAGATGAAGAATATGCTGGAGCTAAAGATGCCCTCTGGTGGGCGGGCATGACTTATATGGTGGCGGCTTTAGCTGCGGTAGCCCAGTTTTTGTATCTACTGCTCCTTTTTCTCGATCGTAGATAAAGTTTATCATTCCACAATAAACCACGGATTGAGCATGTCCTCACGATTGTAGGTGAGGTCTTTCTTATCCTCATATCGGACAACTCTTCGGCCTGCCTCGAGACATACAGCTTGAGCAGCTGCGGTGTCCCATTCCATGGTAGGTGCTAGTCTTGGGTATACGTCAGCTTTACCCTCGGCGACCAAGCAAAACTTCAAGGAACTTCCTGCGGATAAGAAGGTTACGTTTTTTCCAGAAGTCCTCAAATTTTCTACAAAGGTTTCGACAGCTTCTGATAAGTGTGATCGACTAGCGACCACAGTAACCTCACCTAAGGTGCTGTAATGGCCCTTAGTATTGCCGAGTTTACTTCGATTTCCTTGACGATCTTCCTTCCATGCACCTTGTCCCTGAGATCCATAGTACAGTGTCTCAGTAGCTGGAACATAGACAACACCTAGTATGGGTTTGCCGTCTTTAACTAAGGCTATATTTACTGTAAATTCCCCATTTCTTTTGATAAACTCTTTTGTGCCATCCAGTGGATCAACAATCCATACCGTATTCCAGTGCCTCCTTTCATCGTAGGACTTGTTCTTATTTTCCTCGGAAATGATAGGAATATCTGGGAAATGTTTTTCTAGTCCATCTACGATCACGGCGTTGGATGCCAAATCTGCTTTGGTTAATGGACTGTTATCTGATTTTTTTTGGACACCAATATCATCAGGCATGGTATTATAAATATGCATAATGGCTTTGCCCGCCTCGACAGCAATGGATTTGACTTTATCTAACATAAGTTGTTGTTGTAACTGTATTATTGAATGCAACTCTTCTTCCCATTGCCGCATTTTTACACCTAAAGTACGTTCAATTTTTCCAGCATCGAGTACACTGTTTTTTGGGCGCTTTGCTGGAGTAGGATACTCTTCACTTGGAATAGGATTGATTTGGCATGAGAGGTCACTCCTTACCATTATTTCAGCGGCAAATGTTGCCCAAGAAGCTTTTCCCCTATTGGTCACATGGTATATTCCTGTATGTGCCTTAAGCCATTCAGCATCTTTTGCAATAAGTTGTGTTATGACTTCTGCAAGAGCTATGCTTGAGGTTGGACAACCGAATTGATCATTGACGACATTCAGTGTAGATCGACTTGATCCCAATCGTTGCATCGTTTTTAGAAAATTATGGCCAAACGGACTGTAAAGCCATGCCGTTCGAAATATATATGTGGATTTTGGGGAGCTCAATAAGGCTTGTTCTCCTTTTTCTTTACTTTTCCCATATACACCTAGGGGCTGTGTCGCATCTGTTTCCGTGTAAGCTCCTTCCTTTCGGCCATCAAAAACGAAGTCAGTACTGATATGAATGAATATGCAAGATGCCGGCATGAATTGAACAAGATGCTGGGGGCCTTCATAATTTACCGCAAATGCTTGACTAGCCTCCGCTTCTGCTTTGTCTACTGCGGTATAGGCAGCGCAATTAATGATGATATCAAAGGGATTATTCTTTTCAAAGAATTGTTGCACAGCAGATGCGTTTGAAATATCTAATTCATCGGCATCAAGTTGAGTTATATCATATTGTACTTGTTGCTGATGGAAGACATGAAGCATTGATCTCCCTAACTGTCCTTTAGCTCCAAGTATGGCAATTCTCTTCATTCTTTACGGCTAGAAAGGTGAGGTAAAGGCATTCCATGAGGGAAGTGCTTTATCTTTTTCCGATAGCTCTATGTCACCCCCAATTTCTGGCCATGAAATGGATAATTTACTATCATTCCATAGCAATCCACCTTCACTTTCTTTGTGGTAATAGTTATCACATTTATAGGAAAAGATAGCCGTTTCACTTAATACCAAAAAACCATGAGCAAAGCCCCGAGGAATGTAAAAATGTCGTGCATTTTCTGCGGATAAATGGACTCCATGCCATTGTCCATAGGTTGGTGATTTTTTCCTTAAGTCAACGGCTACATCAAAAACTTCACCTTCAACGACATGCACAAGTTTAGCTTGAGCATATGGTGGGGCTTGAAAATGCAGCCCTCTCAAGGTTCCACGATTTGATTTAGAGACATTGTCTTGAACAAAACGATTTGGAGTATCCACCCACGCTTGAAATCGATCTTGGCGATAGCTTTCGAAAAAATAGCCTCTTTGATCTCCAAACTTTTTGGCTTCATAAAGCAACAATCCTTCTATGGGACATGGAATCTTAATCATAGTACTCAACGAGGTTTAAGTTATAAATCGACTGCTTTTTTAGAAAGCCATGTAAACTTTTTGTACGATTTGCTTTCTGGAGAAGGGGTGTTTGTGCAAGTCGATGAATGTCGGATCCAATCCACTGCACATAGCCTTTGTTCAATAGATTTTCGGCAATGTCTTGGCTTGGTCTTCCATATTTACCAAGAAGAGAAAATAGATTGATTTGCATTTCAATACCCTTGTCATATATCTCTTCATATTTCTGAAGATCGTGTCCGTCCATAAGATATGCATATCGCTCTGGATGAGCTAAAATAGGGGAGTATCCAGCACACTGAACTTCATAGACAGCCTCGTCAAAATAGGGATTGGCTTGAGTAAATCCCGTCTCCATAAGTATATAGTTCTCTTTCCCAAAAGCTAATAGCGACTTAGATTTTGCCAATTCAATAAAGCTACTACCAATCATATATTCAGCTGATGCATGAAGTCTAAAGTCTATATTGAGTTTAACAAGTTCTTCTCGCAGATCATTAACGCCTCTTTTCATATCATCGGCATGATTATCATATACATCGGGAAAAATATGTGAAGTACATACAGCCCCTTTATATCCTAGAGATTTCATGGTTTTTATCATCTCAACACTTTCCTCCATGCTTTCTGGGCCATCATCGATACCCGGTAAAAGGTGGCAATGCATATCCCATTGAAGCTCTTGCAGGTTATGCAGATTACTTTGAGTTGAAAAGAGCCAGTTAAACATCTAATGGGGCTTGTAAAATGGAATAGTGTGCTGAATGCCCTCTGAAAAACTGAATTTAGGACGATATCCAAGTTTTTCTTCTGCCTTACCTATATCTGCCAAGGAGTCACGTATATCACCTTGACGCGATTCACGATGAACAGCATGTAAAGGTGTTTCTAGATACTCACATATAGTTTTGTACATATCTAAAACACTAAAACGTTCGCCATAGGCGATATTATATACCTCGCCAAAGGCATCTTCGTTGGAGGTAAACAAACTCCTTATGTTCGCTTGAACAGCATTAGCTACGAAGGTAAAATCGCGAGTTTGAAGACCATCTCCATCGATATAAACCGCTTCATTTTTATAAGACCGGTCGATGAAAATGGGGATAACAGCGGCATAAGGTCCGTTGGGGTCTTGTCTAGGACCAAAAACGTTAAAATATCGAAGACCAATAATTTTCATCCCGTAGTTTAAGCTAAACACCTTGGCATATAGCTCGTTGCACTTCTTCGTAACCGCATAGGGTGATAATGGAATACCAACGCGATGCTCCACCTTCGGTAAAGTCTTTTCGTCACCATAGACGGAGGAGGAAGAAGCATAAACAACTTTACGAATGTTGTTGTCTTTGGCTGCCACCATCATATTGAGGAATCCATTAACATTAATCAAGTTTGTTCTCGCAGGGTCTTTAACAGACCTTGGTACCGATCCTAAGGCGGCTTGATGACTTAAAAAGTCTATGTTCTTACACGCCTTTTGACAAGTTGTTAAGTCATTAATGTCTCCTTCGATGAATTCAAAGTTTGGATGGTTTAAGAAGGGTTTAATATTCTCAATATTTCCTGTAAGTAGATTATCAAGCACACGAACTTTGCCTGCATCGTGCCTCATGAGATATTCTACGATATGTGATCCTATGAATCCTGCTCCTCCGGTGACCAGAAAGCTATAATCCTCAAGTGCCTCATTTCCATGAAATGACTCGCTGTATAGACTTGTATTCATAGATCAGGTTTTGGCGTATTGTTGTTTATAATATTCACGATAGTTTCCGCTTGTTACCTGCTCAAGCCAATTCTCATGGTTGAGATACCAATCTACAGTTTTAGAGAGTCCCTCTTCGAAGGTAAGGCTTGGTTTCCATCCTAGTTCTTTCTCGATTTTGCTGGCATCGATAGCATATCTTCGATCATGTCCTGGCCTATCTTTTATAAAGGTGATCAAGTTTCGTGAATCTCCTAGGCTTCTCCCAAGTTTGTTGTCCATGGTATCACAAAGCAGCTCGATTAAATCGATATTCTTCCACTCATTATGTCCTCCGATATTATATGTTTCTCCGGATTTACCCTCAAAAAGAACACGACGTATAGCTTCAGCATGATCCTCGACGTATAACCAATCTCTAGTGTATTTACCATCTCCATATACAGGAAGAGGCTTTTTGTGCTTTATATTATGAATAAAGAGGGGAATGAGCTTTTCAGGGAATTGGTTAGGGCCGTAGTTATTCGAGCAGTTTGTGATGCGGACATCCATGTCAAATGTATTTGCATAGGCACGCACTAAATGATCCGATGCAGCTTTTGAAGCGGAATACGGTGATCTCGGATCGTAAGGAGTATTTTCTGTAAAAAGCCCTGTTGCTCCAAGGGATCCATATACTTCATCGGTTGAAACATGGTGAAATACACCTTTATTGTCTGTCCATATATGCTTGGCTGCATTTAGTAGGTTGGTAGTGCCTATAACATTGGTCAGTACAAATGAGGTTGGGTTTGTAATGGATCGGTCCACATGACTTTCTGCGGCTAAATGGATAACATGAGTGGGCCTTACCTCTTCGAAAATTTCAAGCATGCGCTGGGCATCACATATGTCTGCCTTTATAAATTGATAGTTATCACACTGCTCAATATCTTTTAGATTTTCTAAGTTGCCAGCATAAGTAAGGCTGTCTAAGTTGATAATACAGGCCTCGGAATATGTTTCAACAAATAATCGAACGACGTGGCTTCCTATGAAACCTGCTCCACCAGTAATAAGAATAGTCGAACTCATAAAGTTGCGTTTAGCAATAAATTAAAGGGACCAATAGTGTATTCCTGACATATCACTATTTTTTAGCATACCCTTGATATCAAATAGTACGGGTTTTTCACCCATAAGCGATAAGAAATTCTCACGAGTCATTTGGGCATATTCATCATGATTAACCGCAACAACAATAGCATCATAAGGTGGATTTCCACTACTGCATAGTTTGATTCCATACTCATGCTCCATCTCTTTGGGGTCGGCATAGGCATCTACGACATCCACAGATACGGAGTAGTCTAGAAGCTCTTGAATGACATCGACCACTTTGGTATTGCGGATATCACTGACATCCTCTTTAAATGTGGCCCCCATTATTAATACTTTTGATTCACTAACGTCTTTGCCGTTCTTGATCAAGGCTTGTACCATCTTTTTAGCCACATAGGCCCCCATGCTATCGTTAATTCTTCTGCCTGCTAGAATCACTTCAGGTTTGTATCCCTTGGACATGGCCTTGTAGGTCAAATAATATGGATCTACACCGATACAGTGTCCTCCCACTAAGCCGGGAAAGAAATTCAGAAAATTCCACTTCGTATTGGCCGCTTCAAGAACATCGTAGGTGTTTATATCCATGAGATCAAAAATCTTTGATAACTCATTCATCAAAGCAATATTCAAATCTCTTTGGGTGTTTTCAATAATTTTCGCGGCCTCAGCTACTTTCATAGTAGGGGCTCTATGAACACCTGCATCAACGACCAATTCATAGGTCTTCGCTACGAGTTCTAGGGATTCTTCATCACTTCCTGACACTACCTTAACTATATTTTCTAGAGTATGTTTTTTGTCGCCAGGATTGATACGTTCTGGAGAATAACCCACTTTAAAATCTTGCATCCATTGCAGTCCTGAGACTTCTTCTAATACGGGAATGCAGTCATCTTCTGTGCAACCAGGGTATACGGTAGATTCATATACAACAACATCACCTTTGGAAAGTACTTTGCCCACTGCACGGGATGCAGACAGCACAGGGGTTAAATCTGGAACTTTGTGGTCATCTACAGGGGTTGGAACGGCAACAATAAAGAACGAAGCGTTTTGAAGATCTTCAATAGTATCCGTAAAGCTAATGTCACAACCATCAAAAGCGGATGCATCGAGCTCATTGCTAGGATCAATCTTATTTTTCATCATATTCACCCGCTCTGAGTTGATATCAAATCCAATAACTCTTAATTTCTTGGCAAAAGCAAGGGCAATGGGCAACCCCACGTAACCCAGGCCTATAACGGCCATAGTTTTTTTCTTATTCAATAGATCATGGTACATGTTTACTTATTATCGGGTAATAAATTTAGAAAAGTCATTGTGCGCTTGTGTATCTCGTTCGTCTTCGGGTAAGCTCTTAAAATACTCAATAGTTCTTTGAAGCCCTTCTTGTCTGTTTGTTTTCGGTGTCCAGTCAAGGAGCTCCTTTGCCTTGCTTATATCTGGTTTTCTTACTTTGGGATCGCCTTTGGGAAGTGGATGATATTCAATACCTACCTTATGCTCAGGCAGTAAGTTTTGAATTTCTTGGGCAAAGTCTGCGATACTAATCTCATTTGGGTTTCCTATGTTGATGGGGTCAGGGCAATCATGCATTAGAGTACGATATATCCCTTCAATAGTATCATCAACATAGCAAAATGAGCGAGTTTGAGATCCATCTCCAAATACGGGAAGTTTTTTCCCTTGAAGCGCATTACCTACAAAAGCGGGTAACACACGACCATCGTTTAGTCGCATCTTTGGTCCATAGGTGTTGAAGATGCGAACAATTCTTGTTTCTACACCATGGAATCTGTGGTAGGCCATCGTTATTGCTTCCATGTATCGCTTGGCTTCGTCATACACTCCTCTTGGCCCAACAGGGTCAACATTCCCTAAATATTGCTCATTTTGTGGGTGTTCGAGAGGATCACCATAGACCTCAGACGTGGAGGCCACTAAAATCCGTGCATTTTTGGCCTTAGCTAATCCCAATAAATTATGCGTTCCATGCGCCCCTACTTTAAGAGTTTGGATAGGAATTTTCAAATAGTCAATAGGGCTTGCAGGTGAGGCAAAATGAAGAATATAATCGAGGGATCCACTGATATGAACAAATTTTGTTACATCATGATTCATAAATGTAAAGCGCTCTTCCCCAAAGAGATCTTCTAGGTTTTTCAAGGATCCAGTAATTAAGTTATCCATAGCAATAACTTCATACCCTTCATTAAAAAATCTATGGCAAAGGTGGGATCCGAGGAAGCCTGCACCTCCGGTTATAAGAATTCTAGGGGTTTGAGATGATGAAGTCATGAGGGTGTTTTATGGTCTTCCAACGCTTTGATAGACAATACCTAAATCCCTAACGCGTTGTTTGTCATAGAGATTTCTTCCATCAAAAATCAGAGGCATTTTCAATGCTTCTTTCACCTTGTCAAAGTCAGGCTGTCGAAATGCGGACCACTCCGTAACAATGACGAGGAAATCCGATGCTTCAAGGGCACTATACATCGTATCACAAAACTCCACTCGATCACCATAGAGCGCCCTAACATTATCCATAGCCTCGGGATCATAGGCTTTAACCTTTGCGCCTGCTTCCAATAATTTGTCTATGATATATAGCGCGGGAGCCTCTCGAATATCATCGGTTTCTGGTTTAAAGGCAAGTCCCCAAAGCGCGATTTCCATGCCTTGTAGCTCCCCATTGAAGTGGTCATTGATTTTTTGATAAAAGCGCACTCGTTGTTCGTGATTTACCTTAATGACGGCATCAAGAATTTTGAAATCATAATCGTTATCCTTAGAGGTTTTGTGAAGGGCTAATACATCTTTAGGGAAACAACTTCCTCCGTAACCAACCCCCGCAAATAGGAATCTGCGGCCGATACGGTCATCGGGTGCCATACCAATGCGAACGTTATCTACATTAGCTCCAACGATTTCGCAAAGATTGGCTACTTCATTCATAAAGGAAATCTTTGTGGCTAAGAAGCTATTCGCAGCATACTTTGTCATCTCCGCAGAACGCTCATCCATAACGAGGATAGGGTGTCCTTGCCGCACATAAGGTTCATAGATTTGCCGCATTATATCCGCAGCTTTCTCTGAAGAGGTTCCGATAACTACACGACTTGGTTTCAAGAAATCATCAACGGCCATTCCTTCTCTGAGGAATTCTGGATTGGATACGACATCAAAGTCAACTGAGGTATGCTGAGCAATTTGCGCGGATACCTTGTCTGCTGTTCCAACAGGAACGGTGCTTTTGTCCACGATTACTCTATATTCCTTGAGATTTTTTCCAATGTTCTCTGCTACACCTAATACGTAGCTTAAATCGGCAGAACCGTCTTCGCCTGGGGGAGTAGGTAGGGCTAAGAAAAGGACTTTTCCATGATTTATCCCTTCTATAATTGACGTTGAAAAGGCTAACCTACCTTGCTCGATATTACGTTCGAGAAGCGGCTTTAGCCCAGGCTCATAAATAGGACATTCTCCATTTTTAAGTTGGGCTACTTTAGCCTCATCGATATCAATGCAGAGCACATCATTTCCTGTCTCTGCAAGGCAAGTTCCTGTGACCAGGCCAACATAGCCTGTGCCTACTATTGTAATTTTCATAGGGTTACTCTTTCTAAAGTTGAAGCAATGTATTCGATTTGGTCGTCGGTTAATTCAGTATGCATGGGTAAGGCCAACACTTCCTGGCAAATCTCTGCGGTATTAGCGCATGAGCGTTTAGG
>Ga0163109_10004537_pt1 | contig 10529 bp, 10 predicted proteins | sample CRUFie1St13metaG_FD_108704 | JGI IMG/M metagenome (GOLD analysis project Ga0163109, IMG submission 108704) | Marine microbial communities from the Costa Rica Dome - CRUD Field 142mm St13 metaG | ecosystem: Environmental > Aquatic > Marine > Oceanic > Photic zone | place: Costa Rica: the Eastern... | reverse complement strand
TTATCACATGTGGAATTGCAATAATAGTAACTGATATAATTGGAATTATAGAGGGAATCATGATCCTAAACAAAACACCTATGCAATTTAAAAAAACCTACATTGACAGAAAAACATTTTGGTTCCAATGATTAAAAAAAATAAAAAATTGGCTTCAATATCACTAATATTATCGACATTTATAGCTATGTTAATTTTTGGTTCTTTCCCTCACGATCATATTCATCCTTTATTTACTTTCTTCAGTTTATTGCCCCTTCAATTTGGAGCTTTAGTTTGGGCTTATTTTAATGGTCACTTAAATTCATTTAAAATTCCTATTAACAACTTTAAGTAAATTTAAAAGTTTCTGAGATAAAGTTTAGTTTGTCTAAAAAACTTATTTCCTTTGAGTTTATTCTTACTTTTTATTTTTTTTATTAATAAATATACTAATAGGCTCATAATAATAACGATGATTAACCCTATTATTGGCATTAAAATTGATGATATAGATATGAAAACTGTTAATATATCTTCTATAAAAGAAAAAAAGGGATTTAATAATCCGCCTGAAAATGTAGTGAAGAATGCTCTTAATGAGACAGTAGAAACTTGAAAAAAACTTGTTACTCCTAGTCCGCATATTAATGATAAAAGCCATTGTAAGCCAGGATCTAAATTACTCAAATTTGAAAAAGAGAGAATTGTCCCCGCAATTATTGAAGCTGGGGTTGCAATAATATCAAGCAAATTATCAATGAGAGGAATAAAAGTAGCTAGAATTTCAATAATGCTCGCAACAGTTAACAAAATTATTATCCAATCATTACCGATCCAACTCCATGAATCACCTAATTCAACAAAATTAGCTTTATAAAATATTCCATAAATTAGAGGGGGGACAAAAACTCTAAATCCACATGCTGCAGATAGTCCAATAGCCAAACAAAATGACGAGAAAAAACTAACTGAATCCATTTCTTTTCAAAAATCTATTAAAGATCTCTACAACTCAAATAATAATATTTGATTAGGTTTTGAATAGTATTAATATTTAAATAATTTTTTTTTAAAAATTTAAATTATGAAAAAAACAAAATTATTCAAACAGTTAAATTTTTTTATAAGAAGAAAATATTTTCTACCTTTTGGGTTGACTTCATATCTTTTCCTTAAAAATTATTATTCTTTACCTGGCATTTCATGTCCTATAAGAACAATTACTGGAGTGCCCTGCCCGACTTGTTTTTTAACAAGATCAACATGTTTAGCTTTAAAAGGCGATTTAGATGATTCATTCAAGACCCATTTATATGGTCCTTTTTTAGCTATTTTCCTAATAATATGGTCGATAAAAGCGATTCAAAAAAAGCATATTTCCCCTTTTTTGATAAATAAGAATTACATATTAATTATTACCATAACTCTTATGATCTATTGGATTTTTAGATTAAAAAATGGATTTCCAATACTTTAATTTTTATTGCTAATAATCTGAAAAAGATTGAATTTTACAAAGATTCAATAAATCTCCAGATTTATATATTTTCACATTATTTATTTCAGAAATTCAAGCATCCATCATTATGTTTTGCCTTAAAAGTTTTATGTTTATTAAAACATCAGAAGCTATAATCAATTACTAACAAAGACAGAAACTTTAGTTAAATCTAAAATATAAGTAGATGGATTTCTTGAGAGTGCTATTTATCTAAAGTGCCTTTAATCTCGGCAAACCGTCTCTTCTATAATTTATTTTATCCTGCTATGGATATTTGGACTTCACGCTTCATGAAGCTCATAATTTAGATAATTTGGACAACACGTATAAAAACACGTATAAAAACACGTATAAAAATTTAAAAATGATGTAGTTTTTGTGCCAATTAATGCCATAAAGAGTCAAATGGAAATACACCCTCTCCGTTTCTTAATAAAAATTAGGTATCGTCAGATATTGTCAAATAAGTCCAGAATCTCCTCTATGACACAGATATTTAAGGAAATTATATAAATCAAGACTAAAGAAATATACCACAATGTCCACAAATGTCTCTGTGATATCTCTGTGATTTTTAAGAAAAAGTCTCTGTGTTGTATTGGGATTTGGAAATATTCTTGTACTTATGAATTTTTTAATTCAAATTAGCAAAAAATATTAAAATAAAAAATAAGATTATTACTAATGCAATAAAAGACATTACCTCATTAAATTGTTCATCTTCCTCATTATTAGTCTCACGATTTTCCCAAGAATTACTCCCCTCAATAAAGTTAGTTTTCTTATTTTCTTGTTCATTAAAAGAATTTAAAAATTTCTGTAAAATCTTTTCTTCGACTAAATCATCTATAAATTTTTTGGTTTGGTTTCTTAAATTATCGTCCTGTATATAATTTATTTCATGAATGAGTAAAAGTTCTTTTGCTTCTTTTATCTCTTTAATGTTTTTTGAGGTAATTATTTTGCTTGTCAGTGTATTTCGGTCTATTAAATTGAGAACTTTTCTTGCCTTTGGAAAACCTATTACATTTTTAGAAAGCAAATAGATTGTTTTATTAATTCCTTTTTCTTTAATAACTCTTTTTATAAATTCTGATCTATTCATATAATTAAAAATTTTTATGATTAAAGAAAATTTCCTATTTTATCCCATAAATCTTTTTTTTTCTTTTAGATTGTCTCTCATAATTTCATATCTTGATCTTACTTCTTCATTCTTATAATTAGGTTTTAATTTATAACCTTTTGAAAAGTCTTCATATGATCTTTTCATATAATATTGCAAACCTGATAACCATAATTCATATTTAGCAGTCCCTCTTTTAAAATAAGCGTCATGATTAGAAGGATCAAATTCAATTAATTTTGTAAAATCAGTAATAGAACTACTGTAATTTCTTAACATTAATTTTGTTAAACCTCTATATAAAAAAGCATTTTTATAATTTGGGAATAAACTAATTGCATCGTCAAAGTCATCAATCGCTTCTTTGCGTCTTCTAAGATTTAATCTTATTAAACCTCTTTTATAAAAAATATCTTCATTTCTTTCTAATCTAAATGCAGATTCAAAGTCAATTTTAGAATCTGAATGATTATTTAATTTTATTTGTACTTCTGCTCTATACAATAAGGCAAGACTATTTTTCTGACAAAGATCGATTGATTGAGAAAAATCTTCATAAGCATCTTTATAATCTAATTTTAAATATTTGCAAATACCTCTACTTATAAATGTTTCTTCTCTATTAATAAGTTTTTCTTTATATTTTGAATCTATTTCAATCGCTTTTGAATAACAATTAATTGCTTCAATAAGAGTTTTTAATTTAATTTCCTCAGCGTCTATTTTAGGTTTTAGTTTATCGCCTTTTGATTTCCAGTTTTTAGCAGATTCTTTCTCTTTGAAAAATATTTTTTGCTTTTCAATTTTTTGTAATTCTTGAACTTTTTTTAAATTTTCAGCAATTAATTGATTTGAGGGATCTAACTTAATTGCTTTATTTAGATCTTTTATTGCCCCTGAAAGTAACTTTAAATTCATCTTCGCAACTCCACGACTATTATAGAAATCGGAATTATATTGATCTAATAATATTGCTAAGTCATAATCATTTATTGCCTCACTATATTGACCCAGAGAATCTATTGAGGCGCCTCTTGTGTGGTAATAATTTGCATTGAGAGGATCTATTTCAATTGCCTTTGTGAAGTATTTAATTGCCTCTTCAAATTGACCTAGATCATATGCTTTTTCTCCTAGTTCTTCAAAGATAAATGCAGATTTATTATTTGAATCAGAGGATGAATTATTAGTTTTCTCTTTTTCTCTTTGTTTGGGAATCTCAGCATTGTTTTTATTATTTTTAAGTATTTTTATTAGATTTTCAGTCTGAGTATTTTCTAAATCTTCTCTGGCAGAATTTATATCAATTAACATCTCAGTCTGATTATTTTCATTGCTTTTTTGGATCTCCCTAAATCTTTTTTGCCACCAATAAAAGATATCATTTTCTACTAATTGTTGAGCATTTGAAACTCCCAATGTTTTTAATTTTGTTATTACGATCTCTTCATCAGAGTTTAAATTAATTGGTTCTTCATTTTCTGAATCGTTGAAATATTTTTCTTTTTGAAAATAAAAAGAGTCAAAACCACTATAGAATTTTTCATTAGATGAACCATATTTTCTAATTTTGATTTTATTTATTTCTAATAAAAGATTAGTAGTATTAATTTCTAGGTTAGAAAGTACTTCATAGGCATCGCTATCTTTTTTATTAATTATGCCAAATAGAATATCTTCAGAATCAAAAATATCAAATCCCTTATTTGAGCAAATTTTGAATGCTAAATCTAAAAGTGACTCACATTCTTTTCCTAAAGGTAGTTCACCTTCTGAGTAATTACTACCCTTAAAAATTATCTTATCAATTTCTTTTCTAACTTTCTCTATAGTTAAACCTTTATCTTTTAAGACCTTACTAATCATAGAATTTTTATTCTTTATTAGTCCTATTAATAAATGCGATGATCCAATAAAATTTTGCTTTGTTAATTTTGCTTCTTCTTCTGCATTAGAAATATCTTGAAGAGCATTAACTGTATATCTTTGAAACATATTATATTTTTTAAAAAGTAAAAGATAGTTCTTTTATTGCTCAAGCATTAAGCAGCAAAATAATCTTGGTTCTCGATAATATTTTTTAGAGAGTCAATTAGAAATTCTGGATCTTCATTTGATTTGTGAATATTTTGAATACAATTTTCAACTTTATCAATAATGTAGTAATCGTTAGAAGATAATTCAGGAGAATTGATCTCATCATATACATTTTTCCATGTTTTTAATTCTTTTACTTTCTCAGAATATATGGTTCGTTTAACGTCTTCATCAGACATTAATAAAGCGATTCTTCTATAGTTCTCGATTTCTTCATTAGTCATATTTAAAGAATTTCTAATTTCAATAGATTTATTTTCCTTAGTTAATTTATCTTTTGCAGAGACCTTTAAAATTCCATCTAAATCGATTTCAAATGTAACATCGATTTTGGGTTTTCCTGCTTTTGCATATTCAATATTAGGGAGTATAAAACTATTTAGAAAAATGTTATCAGAAGCAATTTTTCTATTCCCTTGATAAACCTTTACTTCAACACTTCTTTGATAATCATCAACTGTAGTAAATTCTCTTGATTTTCTTGTTGGTAAAATTGTATTTGAGGGTAAAACTTCAGAATGAATATCACCAAATGTTCTTACTCCAAGTGAAAGTGGTGTTACATCTATAATTGTTTTTTCTCCAATTCCAGTAAGAGTATATTCTGCACAATATGCAGCACCGTGAGCGATTACTTCATCAGGGTTGGTATCAATTTGAGGTTCAATTTTAGTTAATTTTTTTACGACATTATGGAATAATGGCATTCTTGATGCCCCACCTACTAAAACAACTTTGTTGAATTTGTAAGGTTTAACTTTGTCTAGTTCGAGAAAATTTTTAATAACTGATTCCAGCAAATCAGTGTGTTTTTTAGTCAATCTTTCAAATCCTTTTTTTGTGAGAGTATATTGATGAGAAATAATCTGGTTATTATCAGTTGGAAGCATTGGGAAAGTTATATCAATTTCATCTTGAAAGGAAATGTAATGCTTTGCCTTTATTGCTTCTTCTCTAATTAAATTTTTGATAGAAGGACTTATATTAACTGCTGAATTTTCCTTTTTTATTGATTTTATAATAGATTCAACAAGTGTATTAGTGTAATCATCTCCTCCTAAGTCTCTTTCTCCTGAATGGGCGATTACGCTGAAAGATTCTAAATCTTGACCTTCTGATCTTACTAAAGATATATCAAAAGTCCCCCCACCTAAATCAAGTACTAAGGTAACTGATTTGCTCTCTTTTTTTGAAATTCCATAGGCAAAAGCAGCAGCAGTCGGTTCACTTATTAATCTTTTTACATTCAATCCTGCAATTTGTGCTGCTTTTTTTGTGGCAACTCGCTGGTTATGATCAAAATATGCAGGAACAGTAATAACACAATCTTGAATAGAAGTATCTAAATATCTTTCGGCATTAGATTTAATCGTTAGAAGAATCTGAGCACTTAATTCTTCACATTCAAATTTCTTTTTTAATTTATCACTATAAACTTTGATTTTTTCTTCTTCTAATTCAAGTTTAAATGGATATTGTTCAATAGTTTGAGTATTTTGAAATTCACTAGATCTTCTCCCAATGAATCTTTTTATAGAATAAAACGTTTCTTCAGGATTAATTAGTTGTTGTCTAAGTGCATTATTCCCAATATCAAAATGATTTTTTTTATTTACTGAGATCACTGAAGGTAGAATTCTTTCTCCATTTTTTAGGGGTATAGTAATTGCCTTCCCATTCTCAACAATGGAAGCGAGAGTGTTTGTTGTCCCGAGATCTATGCCTAAAATAATATTGGTTCCTGAACCTTTTTTGCTATTATTATTCGATTTTTGGGAATGTATTTTATATTTGAATATTAGTTTTGATTCTTTCGCAAGTTCATTTATAAACTTGATGGCATCTTGCTTATATTCGCTATCTTTTATAAGGTTATGATTTTTTAAGTCATTTCTTGCTAAATCAATTTCCCCATATTTTTGAGGATTAAGAATAATATTTACAAAGTCACTACCGCTTAAAGAAAGAATTATTTTATATGCACTAGGAAAATCATCAATATTTTTTGATTTTTCTATAACTGCGTCATCTATCCTCCCTTTCTCAAAAATAAATTTTATAAAATCATTTCTTTGCATTTTTTTAAGATTTAGTCTCAAAAATATAGTTTATTTTTTAGAACAAAATCGAAATTTTAATGCGCGCTTCAGATTTAATGTAATAAATGATAGGTTTTGTGAGAGAAAAAAAATTTATTAATAAAAATATCCTGAATTCATGATATTCCTCTCGGTTTTGTGAAATGTTTTATCTAAACCGATCTTATCAAGTACTCAAATTGAAAATTAAGCGCTCTATTTTTAGCAGTTCACAAATGGCATATAATCCTGTTATTTATCTAATAAATTTTCTCAATAATAAACTGATTTAATAATTCGTCTTAGAATTAAAAAAAGTTTTAACTTAAATTGAAGAATTCAGAATTTATTAGAAAAAAACTTTTTATATTTTCTATTAACATCCCATTATTAATAGTTGTAGGGTTCCTCTTTAATTCTCAACCCCCTCCTTTAGTTATTAGTCAAAGAGTACATGCATCTGAAAAAATAATAAAGAAGAACTTCGATTTTTATTTTGATAGAGGAAATAGAAAACAGGATTCAGATGATTATAAGGGATCTATATCTGACTTTACAGAAGCAATTAAATTAAAACCAGACCATGCTCAAACCTATCTTAATAGAGGAAAATCAAAGGAATTTACTGGAGATATTTATGGTGCTTTGGAAGATTACAACAAATCAATCGAACTTGATTCAACTAATCCAACGGTATTCAATGAACGTGGGAATATAAGAGGTGAATTAGGAGACCTTGCCGGATCTATTGTTGATTACACAAAAGCGATTAGTATAGACCCTCTTGTCCCTGTTTATTATATGAATAGAGCAATTTCAAAGGATGATATGCAGGATTATAAAGGTGCAGTATCTGATTATAAAAAAGGACTAGAAATTAATCCTGAGGATATGAATATATTTTATAACCTTGCTATAACCCATTGGAATGCGGGTGAAACTGAAAAAGCATGTCTCAATTATTTAAAAGCATCAGAATTAGGTTATCCATTTTTAGAAGATGTTTTAATTTCTTGCTTTAAAAATGTTTGAAAAATTTAATTTAATAGTAAAACTAAGTTTTTTCACGAATTGGTCTTAGGGATGTCTCAGGGATTTATATGAAATTATTGATTTTAAACTATGCAAATAAGGTCATAACTAGACTTTTTTAAAAATGTATACGAACACCCTCTCCGGTTTTATCTTTAATAATTTTCATTTAGAGATAATTGATGAAATGTCTCTAATAAAGTCCATGTATATTGGGGCAAAAGATCTCGTATAACCCTTAGAAAAATCTTTAAGAGTTGTAATTTCTTTATTATCCTCATCACTCAATTTCTTCTTGTTTTTAAATTCTTCAATTAGAACTAGGCCTAATAATATAGCAGAAATTCTATATTGCTCTTTTGCTAGTTCTACTTCGCTAAATGGAAGTTTTTTAAGATAAGAGTTAACAAATATATTATCCATATTTAAATAAAAGTCTTTCTTAGATACTTTTTTAGTCCCAGGTTTTCCAATATCGACAATTTTTTGGTGGTGGTGGATGTGTTGGTGGATAATTTCTAATGTGTTGGTGGATATGGGATAGAATTAGGTGTGTTGGTGGATAAATGATTTCATGTTGGTTTACGAGTCAGGTAAGCAAGCATCCATCGCTGGAGTCGCAAATGAGCATATTGTCTTGGGTATTTTGCTTCCATTTTTTCCAAATGCTATGCTTTCTGCTCACCAGCAATCAACGCATGATTTAATTATTCCTCATGGGGAAATTTATATAAGAGCGCAAGTAAAGACTTCTAAAAAATCTATTTCTTTTACGGGAGGAAGTAGGGCTGGGATTGATAGAACATATATGGCATCAACTAATAATCCTAAAACCTATACCTATTCCACAAAAGATACTGATATTATCATTGGAATCAAACCAATTGAAATTGGAAAATTTGAATTATTTTTTATCCCTTCATTAATAGTAGAATTATCTGGGCAAAAAAGTGTATCTACCGGAAAGGTTGCTTTTACAAAAAACAATTTTGATTATTTAAAGAATTGCACAGATAGGTCTTTTTGTTTAAGGGAATTTCGTGATTTAATTACTGAATAATTCTTCATTTGAAAGGTCTGAAGCATAAAATTCAATTTTTGAATTTGATCTTTTCATTAAATCTTTGATTGACATTTTGGAAATAAAATTATCAATTTTTTCTATGTCACAAGTTTTATAATTTTTTTTAAATAACTTTGAAATAGAATTTACGAAATTGATTGTTCCTATTGGAGGAACGGCATTTCCAATTTGCTTCCTAATCTCACCAAAAGTTCCCTCAAAATTGAAATTATCAGGGAACCCTTGTAGTCTTGCTCTTTCCCTATTTGTGAGTGCTCTTGGTTCAGGATAGTGATAACCCCATGTGCCTCCTCCTCCTGCTGCGATAATAGTTTTTGCTGGTTTATCGGGGTCTAATCTTCTATAAACGTGACTTATCATTCCTTTGACGTAGTAGGGATCTTGTTTGTCAATAGAGGCGAAATTACCTCCAGGTGGTATTCTTTTTAAAATTTCTATAGTTCTTGGTTGAATATTCATATGCTCTTGATTTAGAACGTCTTTTTTTATATTTTCAATTCCTTTATGAGACGACGTTGGGGTTAATTTTCCCTCTCCATGAGTAGTTCCAGGGAATAACATATCAAATTGAGTATCTTTTCTAATTCCAAAAATTAATACTCTCTCTCTTATTTGTGGAAGACCATAACAACTAAAGTCAATTAATTTTGGAATTACTAAATATCCTGGTTCTAGTGATCTGAAATCTTTAATAATAGTTTCAATTGCCAAACCTTTATTTGCACTTAGTATTCCTTTTACATTCTCTGCTATAAAAACTTTTGGATTTTTTTTTCTTATTACCTCTGCAAAATAGGTGTATAAGTTCCCCCTTACGCCATTAAGACCTGGTTTTTTCCAGATTTGAGAAAAATCCTGACAAGGAAATCCTCCTACTACAACATCAGCATTAGGTAAATTGTTAATATCTACGTCTTCAATTGAGGCGTGCGTAATATTTTGGGATATATTTTTCTTGAATGTTAAACAAGAAGGTTTATCAAAATCGTTTGCCCAAACCAACTCATATCCTGCTTTGTGGAAGGTAAGGTCTAATCCTCCACAACCTGAAAATAAGGAAATTAGTTTTGGTCTTTTTCTTCTTAAAATATCTAAATTCTCAAAGTATTCATCTACATAATTCATTAATCTATAAATTTTCACACTTAAAATCAGATTTCATAATAAATTTAATTTTAAAAATTGAATTTTAATTTAAAAATATATTAATGATTGTTTTAAGAATAAAACCTTTTGAGTTTGATTAGATTTTTTCGTAAAAGTGGGAAGTCTATTAATAGAAGGAGTTGGTGCATGTTTTAGAGGATATTTTTATGGGTTGGAAGATATTTGATTAACGAAATATGGCATTGGTGAATCCCTTAAGATCGCTTGTAAATAATTGGGTGATTCTGATTCTTCAGTAGGGCAGTACATATCATCTTCATTAGATTTTTTTCTCAAACTCTTTGAATGATGATTGCATTTGACCTGTATTTTCTATAGGAGCATCTTTATCTAAACCTCTTATTTTTCTCCATCTTGAATACATATATCCAAGATAAATTCCTTGCATAAAGTTTTTTGCTCCATGCTCAAGAAGATTTTTTGAAAATTTATCATTAAATTTTCCACTTTCTAATAATTCTT